>Ga0310695_10012112_pt1 | contig 12150 bp, 14 predicted proteins | sample RumenRJG_04DNA_FD_203882 | JGI IMG/M metagenome (GOLD analysis project Ga0310695, IMG submission 203882) | Bovine rumen microbial communities from Lethbridge, Alberta, Canada - RJG_04 (v2) (version 2) | ecosystem: Host-associated > Mammals > Digestive system > Stomach > Rumen | place: Canada... | reverse complement strand
TGCACACATAACCATATAGAAGGAATTAAAGGAGCGCAGACTGTAGCACTGGCCATCCATCGGGCTATTGAACTGAACAATAGCTATGAAACCTTTGGGGAGGAACAGATGCGGGATTTACTGAACAGTTGCGTTGAGCACTCCGATTATGACATCAATATAAAGCTCGAAGACGTACAGAACAAATTTGATGAGACCTGCCAGGGTACTGTACCCGTGGCATTATGGATTATCGGTCAGAGCAACAGTTTCGAAGATGCCATCCGACGTGCAGTAAGCCTTGGTGCAGATGCGGACACGCTCGGGGCCATAGTTGGCAGCATTGCTGAAGCTGTATGGGGGATTCCTGATGAAATGATGATGGAAGCTCTCGAATTCTTACCTATGGAAATGACTTCCGTAGTGGTTCGCTTCTATAAACGCTATGTGCCTGACACCATCTTGCGTGGCTATAGTGATGAAGGTGCTGCAGAAGACTTTCTGAAAGAGGAGGAACTAAGAGAAGCAGCACAGCCGAAGATGATTCGTAAAAAAACTGTTGACCAGTGGTTTGAGGGGTGTAAAGACCATATCTGTGAAGGCTGTATCTATGCTGATGGCATACGAAGGTGGGACAATGACCCCAACAAAGATGTAATGGGGTGTGGACGGCTTGGATATAACAGTTTTAGACGGAATTATACCGCTGATGAATGTGAATACAAGAAGATAAGCTTGTATATCCCATCAGCATTTGAGATACGAAAAAAGGAAGAAGCACTCCGAAAGAAACGTGAAGAAGAAGAGAATCAGCTGCGTCAGTACCGCAAGGAACAACGTCTTCTGAAGCTTGATAAACAAGACGGGACGTACGAGCGACAGCTGATAAAGGATTTTATTGAGCAGAAGCTGGCTGGAGATATTAACCGCATGATTGATTTTGACTTCAACACATTAAAAAATGACGAGAAGTTCGGCGACTGTCGGGGATTTGCCTTCTCCGTTGAGAAAACCAACATCATGAAAGCAATCATGTCTGTTGCCTTTGGCGACTTGTGGCCGGGGCTGTCACAGGACTCACTGGACAACTACACATATAACGTCACTCGCATCAATCAGATGCACTATCTCTTCGGGGCAAACATTCTGGACCAGTACTTCAAAGGTATGCAGGAATTCCATCCCACGAAGGAACAGCACGAGAGGGCTGTCAGAGTAAGCCATTTGCTTGACACCATCGGTAATCTATGGATATTGCCAGGAAATATAGATGCAGACAAAGACACCTACCATTATCATGGTTATGCAGACCTTTTCCTGAAAGACCTGTATAACGTAATGACAGGAAATGGTAAGGCTCGACCTGATTTGAAGGGTACTGTGTATAATGCAAGAAAGCAAATGGAACACCTGAAAGGTGAGGAAGGATTTGAAAAGTTGGCAAGGGGCCTGTTCCTTGATGATTTCCTTGACTATTACGGGAAACCTACCGATGTACTGCCACAAATATGGTTCTTGATGAAGTCCTTGAAACAGGAAACTTATTTCAAGGCCGTTGATGACTACTGTACTTTCATGGAACGCTTCGTGCCTAAACGTGCTAAACTCATTGTCGAAAAACTTAGCAGGGAGCTTTCATTGGAGAACAGGACGCTACAGAATCATGTAAATGAGCTGCTGGAAGAAGAGCATCAGAATGTGTTTTCGCATATTGGTTACGCATTCCTGAAAGCGATTAAGAAGGTGGTCAAAGATAAGAAACATGAAGCCAAGTCATATCTTTTCAAAACGCTCGATGCTTTGAGTCTTGAAGATGGGTATGCTCTTGGTCTGAAACTGGCTGAAGATGTAGGTATGGGAGATGAGTCATACTTCTATACACATTCCATAATCGATACCAAAATAGACCAACCTGTGCCTCCAATTCCTACGGCCATATATGACGATAATGAATATAAGGAAGAGCATACACTACTCGAACATATAAATGTAGAACGTACCGCCTGTGGTATATGGCAGGCATATCTTCTAAGCATGGCTGCAACTGTGCTGCCGACATTCTGGCATGGTGGGTATATACGCCGGACTTATATCTTCAGCCACAAAGACCTTGAGGAAATTGATGAGCTGAGACGAAATGGCGAAGCACCTTTATTTGGTATCAAAGATGTTGTTTCGCCGAAAGTGAAGATTCGTGGTTCTGAGGGTACAATAGAGTGCTGTTATTGGAATGACTGGGAAGGACTGGTTCGTGAGACTTTGAAGGTGATGTATGCAAATAACTCCGTTATATCTATAACGCAAACTAAAGCAGAAGTCCTTTACGAATACGATTGCGGTATCTGCTTCTGACAAACATGACAAATATAGTGCAATGACATACACATACAAATATCCAAGGCCTGCAGTTACAGCAGACTGCATTGTAATTACGAGGGAAGTAGAGCCAAAGGTGCTACTCATTCAAAGAGGAAACGAGCCATTCAAAGGATGCTGGGCATTCCCTGGCGGTTTCATGGAAATGGATGAGACTACGGAGCAATGCGCCATCCGGGAATTGAAAGAGGAAACAGGACTGATTGTATCAGACCTGCAACAGATAGGCGCATACTCCAAGGTAGATCGTGACCCAAGGGGACGTACTATCACAGTCGCATACCTCGCCATCATTGATGAACTCGTTACCGCCTATGGCCAAGATGATGCGGCAAAGGCTGAATGGTTCCCGTTATCAAGGCTACCTGAACTGGCCTTCGACCATGCAGACATCATGCAGGACGCAATCGGATTTTTTAATTCAAATGAAAATCAATGAATAGAGAAAACTATAAATTTTCAGCTGAAGAACTTGAACGGTTCGCTGACAAGTATATCGATTACTTCAGAAACCACTTTAAGAGTGAAGGGGAAGCGTATTATCGCTTCTTCGATGACAACGCTTTTCCAGATGAATGCAGGCAATTGGGATTCGAGATGGATTGTGGCCACTCATTTGAAGAAGCCTACGATGCTGCATGGCATGATTTGGAAGTTCTGAAAGAAAAAATCGACAGAATCAACGACATCAATATCATAGGAAACGGCCTCTTTTCTCAGTGGCGGTATTATAACCACTGGTCTTTGGGACATGCTAACGAGGAGTCAAAAGAATGGTTCCTGATTCTATTCCTCAAACTGAAAGAATTGAGTTTACAAATGAATTGAAAATGAGTTTCTATCTTTCTTGCTGGCCGATATTTATTATAGGAATAGTTCTCGGGCTTGTCTGTTATGGAATTAGCCAATACCTGAGAAAAATACAAAATGAAAAAGGTGAACTGACAAAGCTCCAGAAAGAATGGATGTCAGCAACAACAGTTATGAAATGGGGATTTCCTATATTGGTTTTTCTCATACCATTGATTGTTCAGATAGACATAACAGGAATAATATTGTTTATTGGGGCAATATTTGCTCTTCCGAGTCTGATAAAAAAAGGATGATTATATGGATAGAAGTGATATTGAAGAGATGGCAAAAGACCTGATACCTCTGGCTGAATCAACAAATGCTGGAGAAGCCGTCATGTCAACCGACTATGATGATAAGTGGGAATTCTTTATGGGCTTTCGCAAGAAAAAGAAATACCGTACATAAAATAAGTGTATCATGGCTTATGAGTAAAGAATCTAAAAATACGACATATTGCTCATTTGGAGACGAGAGGGAGTTCGCGCATTGCGATACTTGCGCCTTTGGCCCATTGGAATGTGTTTTCAAACATTATACTATTGATGCGGCAGAAAAACACGTTAGAACACGTCAAGACCAAAAAGATAAGCAAATTAAAAAGATGAAGCAGATGCTTCACGCCTATAATGAAGGAATAAGGCCAAAAGAGGAAAAGATCCAAATTAAAGAGCCTGCTCCTAATATTATAAACAGACCTGAAAAGAAGCAAATACATCCACAGATTGACTATAATGAAATACTGATAGGAAGTGCTGTCATTTTGCTTCTTGGTTTTCCTCTAGCTTATATTTTTCCGATTTTTTCTATATTGACGAATGGGCTGTTTGAAATATTCGGTATTATGAGCAATTCAAGTGAGCCTGGCGAGGTGTGGACAACATCATTTAAAGACAGTTTCTTTTATTCTTCATACTGGCCTAGATATATTTATAGTAGCTCACTAATGCTATGCCTAATGGCTTGGTCTTACGACTCCAAAAATGAACAGATGAATCAAATACAATGGTTCGTAACATTGATATTTGTAATTGTAGCCATTGCGAATCTAAATCTTTTGTTGAGTACGCTGTTAGGCCCCTTAATTGTCATCATTGGTTTATTCTTTACACGTAGAAGATAATGAGGAGTCGTGAGGCTCTAATATACAGGCGTAAGTGCATTATTATATTCTCTGGCTATATTCCAAATAATTTCCTGCAAGGCTTTTGGCGTCGTTTCAATAGCGAATGCTAAATTTATCCTCAAAAATCAGAAACGACAGACCGTGAGGCCTGCCGTTTCCTTTACACAACATTCGATAAGTACTTAGCGGTTAAGAAGTGATGCTGTTGTTTCTATTTGCTTTTGCCCACTTCCGGATTGAGAAGCGAAGCAATGTTAAACTCAAAGGTGTAGTCGTTCTGGACGTTCTCAATCATGATGGGCATGAGCACCTTCATGGTCTTGCCCACATAGTCGTTGGCTCCAGCTGCAAACTTTTCAGGTGTGTCATAGACGCAAGGAATCAAGTATTTTTCACGCCATCCTCCATACTGTCCTGATACAAAGTAAACATTTTCTGTGGGTAGGAGAATGTCTTCAATACTTGCTCCTCTGGGAACGGTGGATGCTGGTTGGCTACTGTTGCGGTCTGTGTACTTCACGCCAGCGTGCATGACACGGCCCACCTTGCCGTCGTAGTCAACGAAGCTGATGTCGTCCCAGTTGATCTTGATGGTGTGATTGGACTTGTTAGTCAACTTGAAGTTGAACTGTTTCGACGAGACGAACCAGACGATGTTGATATAGTCATCCTCATAGCGGTACTTGTCAATCTCTCCATCTTTGAAGGTGACAACCTTTGTCTCTCCAAACTGCTTCTTGGCATCTGCGGGACTCTCGACAGCTGCCAACTGTACATTGTAGCTGGCTGTGTATGACTTCAACATTCCACAAGAGGTTAAAGCCATAGCAAAACATGCAAAAACAAATACTTTTTTAATCATAGCTTTACTGAATTTAAGTTCATGTGCTTGCAAAGGTATAGCCAATTGGCGCAGCCAAATTGCGCGAATCTAACTTTTTTCACTTTGGGGCTGTTTTTTTTGCTTCTTGGCTTCTCATACTCTCTGCTTTTGCCGTCTGCTTTACCAGTTCAGCAACTGACAAGGCTCTTTAGCGATGTCCTAGTGTAGCCTCGCTCTTCCTGACCCATATAGGTCTCCACCGTTCTTTATTCTCCCTGACTTTTACCGAGGTAATACCAAGCAATTTGTAGTGGTAGCCCATCGATGTGCTCCTTCGCAAGAATCAACTTATTAGGCCAGTACTCACTCTTGATGCCACGGACTGCTCTCATAGACCCTCGACACCATCGCACAGAGGTGTTCTTGCACATCTTGAATTGGCGGCTTTTGCTGGGATTTAGGTACTTCGCTTCCTCATTCGTTTTCCCTTGTTATACATTGATGATAGAAATAGGTAGCATGATGGCAACGATAGTTGGATATCCACCTGCTCATTGTGATTGCTTGCCCTCTATCTCTTATAGCCAGGCGTGTGTTACTGCCTCCTGATGGCCGCGTACTCTATTAGCCATACTCCTTGAAGTGCCGACTACACTACCATGGGAGATTACCTAACCATGCAATACTCTTATCTGCTGCTATGGATGCCTGCTGTCATTGAAGCGTATTGTGTTTGGCTGTCTGTTACCGTCATTTGATTTTATGAACATTCATTTTGTAATCTAACCTTATTATGCTAATGCCAAAGTTACGCTCATTTATTTTTCCTTTGCAAAGATAGCGCGAACCCGTGCCCTGCAAGTACCAGTCGCAAACTCTTTATTTCCACACAAAATTTCAACAGCCTTCCGAATTTTCTTTTCCGGCAAGCCGACTGAAGGGCATAGGCCAAAACAAAATGTGGTTTTCCCAAATTTTGCTTGAAATTCCTTGCCTCATGTCACTAACATTTTAAGGCAGTCAGATGTCATTTCTGAAAGGAAAGAGCGACAAACCATCCATTTCCTACGTTCTAAACGGAGATTTGGTAACAGGTTTGGGGGAAGTGGTAACAGAATTGGTAACAGAATTACGCTTTCCAAGACCATCCAAGCCGTTCCATATCATTCCAACAAATTCCAACTGAACTGCGTCGTTCAACAACAAATTTTGATATTGAACTAACTTGAAATTAAAGAGTTAGGCGTCTAAATGCCTGACTTTCAATGAAAAGTGGCAGGATTTATGTCCTGCCAACTTTCCGATACTTAGTACACCCGCAGGGACTTTGACCCTCGCTGAATATCAGCTTTTTACGTCTAAAATGTGATACAATTTGGAACGTGTCTCACATTCTTTTCTCTTCGGGTGTATCGTAATAGTACGACGTTGCTTGCTTCTCTAAGCTTCTTCGTTCACTTTTCCTACCAAGTTAGTTGGTTAGTTAGGTGATTTGCGAGTACAAAGGTAAACAAATAATATGTTTCCAAAAAAAACTTTCAGCTTCATTGTAATAAAACTGCTAATAAATTTGGATATTGTTCATCAATTAATTAACTTTGCATCGAAATACGATGTTTAATGGAGAAAATACGCACTATAAAGCTCTTTAAGAACTATTATAAGGAATTCTATGTGGCGCAAACCCAAACTGTGCGCGACAAGATAAATACAGTCTTGAAACTGGTGGAGACACAGCGAATTATTCCCAAAAAGTTCTTCAGGTTTATCGAAGGTTCTGATGGAATCTATGAAATCAGAGTAGAAATAGAGAGTAATATCTATCGAATCTTTTGCTGTATGGATAAAGGTGCTGTAGTAGTGCTGTTTCATGGATTCCAGAAGAAAACGCAGAAAACGCCCTTGAAAGAAATTAAACGGGCAGAAACCATAAAGAAAGAATATTTTAATAGTAAGGAGACACGATAATGGACGCAAAAAAGAAAGAAGCAATTATGGAGTGTACGAGTTTCGATGAACTGCTTGATGCTGAATACGGCAAGCGTGGCACTGAGGCTCGTGAGAATTTTGAGGCCGAGGCCGAGACATTCTGTCTGGCAGAATGCCTAAAGGAGCAGCGCCGTCTGGCAGGACTGACCCAAGAGCAGTTGGCTGCAAAGATTGGCACAAAGAAGAGTTATATCTCCAAACTTGAGAACGGACATGCCGATGTGCAGCTATCCACGCTGTTCCGTATTTTCTCAGGTTTGGGTAAACGAGTCTCGCTCACGGTTTTGTGAAGTTTCGACACGGAATGAATTATAACAACAAAAGCAGACCGTCAGGTCTTCTTTTGTTTTCTTTGGCCTGTGCCGGAGTCTAGCAATCCGCGAACATCTTTGGGACGAGTACCAGCACCTACATGATAGGCTCGTCAAGATTGAAAACGTGCTTGCAGAAACATACTTCTCGCAGGAACAGATGCAGGTGTTCCGTAATAAGGTCATGGATCAGATGCGCACCTGTCACCCGCTCGAAGAGCAGATAATCCGCTCTCTTCAGTCGCTGGAGATGATGCTCGTCTCAGACATGCAGGTTCACCCACAGTCCTTCTATGACTTGGTGAACATCATCAGGGAACACGAAGATATTTTCCCTGTATAGCACTCGTCGGAAACCGCCAAGTTGTACTCTCCTACCATCTTTGTGAACAAAAAGAAGGCCGGAGGATACTGGTTCTGAAAAAAAAATAGTATCTTTGCGTCCAAAATAAACAAATAACTACAAAAAAAATGAATAAAATTAAGTATTTTGGAATGATGATAGCATTGCTGTTTTCAGCACTATCATTTAATGCATGCTCAAGTGATGATGATGAAGTAAGTATAGATTCTTACTTGAAAGGGAAATGGCATTCATACAAGGCTGTCGTATCAGCACAAAATCAATCTGTCGATTTAGAGGTCACCAAAACAGGGCAATATTCCCAGTTCTATTATGAAGCCGTATTCAAAGACGGAAATAAAGTAGATATGTCATACTATAAAGTAGACGACAATACAGCAAGTAGATGGGAAACTGAGACCGGTTCGTATTCGGTTAATGGAGATGTTATTACAGTATATGACGAGGAAGGCGCAATTGACTTCTTCTTCAATCCGAAGGAGAAGAATATGTATATGAGAGTTGCCGGAGAAGTTGAAAACATAGGTTATACTACAGTTTTCCTATATTTCAGAAAATAAAAATCCCAATCTCATAGGTCGTATAGTTTGGCGACTATCTGAAAGAGCGTTGGGAAACGCGGTTTTATTTAGAAAACGCGCGGACATTGGCATTTATCGTTTGGTACTTGTCTTTGAAATTTCGCAGGTTTCTAGATACTCCGAATAACACTAATGCTGATGCGAGCGACACACCGTGAGGTCTGTCGCTTTTTATTATCGGTATTCCATCAATAATTTCTGCACAAGTGGCACATACCATTCCTTCGTTTCTTGCGCCGTAGGGGTATGGCCACCGGGAAAATGGAAGCTGTTCTTGTAGTGCTCCAAGAACAGCGGTTCAAAATGGGCAAGGGTGTCGGCTTCACCGAACAGACCCCAGACAGATTCTGCCGAAGCAGCAGTGCAGCCGTCAAACTGAGTGGCCTCTAGCTCTTCAAACTCACGGACAAGTTGGTCATCAATAGTAAACGCCTGATGGCCGTCGGCCCTCGGCGATTTATATTGATGCTGTCCGATGCGCTCTCTGAGGAAAGCAGACATCTCGAAATGGGGATTGCCCAGCAGCGCAGGCAATCCAAGAGCCGGAGCCACCAGTTGGGCATAGAAGGAGCCACAGCTGTTGCCGACAATGATATCCGGCTGCCCTACAGCACATAGTTCACGAATGATACTCAGTGCTGCTGCAGGATGGATGGGCAGGTCTGGTGTCAACACTTCAGCCCTGCCTTCTAATGCTTCTCTCATGGCTACTGCTGGTATACACTGGCCACTGGCAAAGAAACCATGGAGAAAAAGGATCTTGTTCTTTTTGTTCATATTGCTCTGCAAAGGTACTCATTTTTGACGAGGTATCAAAGTGAACGGCAATCTTTCTGTCTTTTCCCCACCGTTCGCCCTTGATTATCTTTGCATCATGGAAACAAAGATATTCGACATCAAACTGCCTACGTCGTGGGCAGAACTTTCCGACAAGCAACTGCTGCTCGTCTTTGAACTCTTCGCGCGTGACTTGTCGGCGGCAGAGGTCAAGACCCTCTGCCTCATGAAGTGGAATCGGCTGAAGGTGCTCTGCCAGCTGCCTGACAAACGCTTTCTTGTGAAAAGAAAGGGAGAGCCAGAAGTGCCTCTCAGTGCCAGTCAGGGCCGACGGACGCTTCATCGAAGTGGGACTGAGCCAGTCCTTCCTCGAATATGGCCTGTGGCAGGACTTCGGCACAGGCAAAAAAATTCCCCGTGGTACCACGGGGATATTGGGCGTGAGAAGGGAGGGAACCGCGATGTTGATAACAGCGTGGGAGGGCACCAGCGCAAGGCGAAGAAATGGTTCAGCCGGAAATACTACGCCTCCGTCATGAACATTCGGGAATTCCTCGCCGACAACCTCGGCAACGAGTTCGTCGGCATCGTCGCCAGGTCACTCGATGACAACTACAGAAGGTATAATCACTAAAGAAGTGAAAACCAAATGCCTCACTTCTTTAGTAGATAAATTGGATTATATCCGATTTCTGGCTTCGCCTCGGCATAGCCCAAGCAAGCTTGGCTCTGCACTCGGCTCGCACATAAATGGGGATTTATGATGGTTCAGAGTTATACCTCCTCTGCCTGCATAGGCTTGTATATCGTGTCTACCACTCTGCGCTGGCATTCGTCGGCATCAGAAAGGGGATGGGTACTGATAAGCATCAGGACACAGGAGGGGTCGCGGTGTGCGTCATTCAGGATTCTGGGATTCTCTAACTCGACATGGAAACCATTACGCTCGTAGAAGGCGATGCGTCGGCGTGTGATGTCATCAGTCGGAGGCTCCACTTCCCCGATTATCGGCAGATTGGTCTCTTCTCTCAGTAATCTCAGCGTCAATGCGCCCAAACCCTTGTTACGGTGGATGTCAAGCGTAGCCAAATACAGGAGATAACGACATATGCCTAATTCAAATACTACAGCCATACCGCAGAAGTCATCATCTTCAGTGATGGCATAAAAAGACATTTCCTGGCAGTGGTCTATCATCCACAGGAAACGTTCAGTGTCAGTTCTCTCCGCTTCGGGAAAAGCAGACTCGTAGAGCTCTGGAACTTGCGCTATCAGCGGGTCTTTGCTTGACTGTATTTTTATCAAATTCATGACTATATTACGATTTATCTGTTTGTTAAACTGCTGCAAAGGTACAACTTTTTTCTAAGAATATCCCCAAAAGAGACTATGAAACTGTCTTTTTCCTAATGTAAAAGCCATTTTACCTTTGCACCAACAAATTCAAATCTCTATGACTACAAACAGCAAAGAATGGATCCAGTACTCAACCGCAGCACTTATGGTGGTGTCGGGGGTAGTACTGTCCTTTATCTCGTTCTTCACCAAGGGCGATGTCACCGACGGGGTGCTCTGGTACATGGCACAGGGCCTGACCTTCGCAGGGGCCATCTTCGGGGTGAGCGTGTACTTCAAAACGAAACTCGGAGAGTCCGAGCATCGTATCAAAGAGTTTATCAACCACCAAATTAAGAATGAACATGAGACGCATTGACAGAATTATCGTTCATTGTACGGCCACGCCTGAAGGAAGACACGTGACTGTAGCCGACATAGACGCGATGCACCGCGCTAAGAAATGGAACGGCATCGGCTACCACTGGCTGATCTACCTTGATGGCAGCATCCATCCGGGACGGCCCGAGTCCATGATTGGTGCTCATTGTGTCGGATACAACAAGCACTCCATAGGGGTGTGCTATGTCGGAGGCACCGAGAAGAATAACATTAATGTGGGAAAGGACACACGTACACCTGAGCAAAAGGTAGCATTGGCGAAACTCCTGGCGGATCTTCACCAACGCTATCCTCATGCCACACTCCACGGCCACCGTGAATTTGAATGTAGCCGCCTGAAGAGTAAGAAATGCTCCAGCTGTACCAATTGCCAGTACAACAAGGCTGTTTGTACGCTTGCAGGAAAGCCCTGCCCATGCTTCGATGTAAGCGAATACCAGTACATTTTCAACGACAATAATACTTCACCAAAATGAAATCAATTCTTCACTTTCTTCTTCTACTTTCGGTCTCTTGTCTGTTGCTTTCGTGCCATACCACGAAAGCCAGCGTGTCGGCATCTGAGAAGAGCGAGACGGTGGCGACAAGCGCCGACCGTCTCAGCTCCTCTCTGATGACTGACTCCATAAACACATGGTTCACGCTGTCAGTTGACAGCCTCTTTATCATCCTGTCAGAACAAGGCGTCGTCATTGTTCCTGAGGACAAAGTTTCTCCATCACTTACAGCGGAAAGTATGCCATTAAGAGACGCTGGCCAAGGCGCAGCGTCCCTTGATGACATGTACTTTCTAAGCTGTAAGCCTCCCGCCAACGGCAACAAATCTGAATCAGACAACAAGCGGACTACCGCACAAAAGCCGTCGGCCCTGAAGATATACGGACTTCACGTTGATGCGGGCAGCAACAAGAAGTCCAACGTACAGACTTTGACAACGGACAGTGTGGCCGAGTCCACACAATCCTCTGTAGTCAAAGCTTCAGATGTGCGGAAATCCGCACCCAGCACGGCTCCGAAGTATATCTTCTATATCCTCTTACTCGCCTGTGCTTTATATCTCATCTATCGCTTTCGCCATTTCTTCAAGTTGCCAAACTGAAACCCTGCTAACAGGGATTCAGTTTGACAGTGGCGACAATTCTTTTGACCACTTCTGCTAATCGCAGAGAGAATGTTTATGCTCTGGAGAGCATCGGTGTTTATGGCTATTCGCCATCATTCAATCACTTCTGCCG
>Ga0310695_10012111_pt1 | contig 12150 bp, 13 predicted proteins | sample RumenRJG_04DNA_FD_203882 | JGI IMG/M metagenome (GOLD analysis project Ga0310695, IMG submission 203882) | Bovine rumen microbial communities from Lethbridge, Alberta, Canada - RJG_04 (v2) (version 2) | ecosystem: Host-associated > Mammals > Digestive system > Stomach > Rumen | place: Canada... | reverse complement strand
CGGCCTTGAACTGTTCGAGGGTCAGTGTCACATTTGCGCGACGGCCCTGATTGTCGTCCTGAGGTCCACCCAACTGTTCAGAATAGATGCTACGACCGAAGTCATAGTGCAACTGGATGTTCTGTGCATACATGGTGAGACCCATCAGGGCCATCACACCAAAAAGAATCAGTTTTTTCATGTTTTTTTGCTTTAATGGTTATTTAATAATGTATAAATCATTCGGGCTGTTTGTTCGGGGGCACACTGATCGCCTAAGCGACGGCGCACCTCCTCATAACCTGAGAGCATTGCCTCACGGGCAGGGCCCTCCAGGATCTTATCGAGTTCCTGACGGATATTCTCTACGCTGAAGGTGTCAGCCACCAACTCGCGTACCACCTCACGGTCGGCTACGAGATTCACTAAGGAAATATATTTCACTTTAATTACCAGCTTGCGCAGACGACCGATGAGCCAGGGCAACGGTGTCTCATAGCACACCACCTGCGGCACGTTGAAAAGCGCGGTCTCGAGGGTAGCGGTTCCGCTGGTAACGAGGGCGGCATGCGCCTCAGACAGCAATTGGTAGGTCTGGTTATAGACCACCTCTACCCCACTGTCTGCCACGAACTGACGATAATAGTCGGCTTCGATGGCAGGAGCCCCTGCAAGCACAATACGGTAGGTCTTCTCCAGACCCTTCACGGCAGCGAGCATCGCAGGCAGGTTGTCTTTGATCTCCTGTTTGCGCGAACCAGCGAGCAAGGCGATAACGGGTTGTGATACTGGCCCTTCGGCAGGCTCAGGGACCGTTAACGGTTGGTGAGCTTGTCGAACCAAAAATTCCTCCACCTCATTCTTCGTGGGATTACCCACATAATGGATGGGATAATGGTGTTTCTCCTCGAAGAAAGGTACCTCGAAAGGCAGGATTGAGAAGAGTTCATCCACATCACGACGGATCTGTTTGATGCGGTATTCCTTCCACGCCCAGATCTTCGGAGAGATATAGTAATACACGGGGCAGATGCCCTGTGCTTTCACATATTTGGCGATGCTGAGGTTGAAACCCGGGTAATCCACCAGGATCACGACATCAGGACGCCAGGCGGCGATATCCTCCTTACATTGGCGCATGTTTCCTAAGATGGTACGCAGATGGAGCAACACGGGGACGAAACCCATATAGGCCAGTTCGCGGTAGTGCTTCACCAAGGTGGCACCCTCCGCAGCCATCAGGTCGCCTCCGAAACAGCGGAACTCAGCCTGTGCGTCTTCCTGTCGTAAGGCGTGGATGAGCCGTGAGGCATGTAAGTCGCCGGATGCTTCTCCTGCTATCAGGTAATATTTCATAGGCGCCAGCTTTTGATGAGATCGAGGGCCTGATAGGCGGTCACATCGATCTGAGTAGGTGTAATGGCTATATAGCCGTGACTCAAGGCCCAGTTGTCGGTATCATCGGCATCGGGCTCATCGTTGGTGTATTGACCCACCATCCACCAGTAGTCGTAGCCACGGGGATGATGACACTGTGTCACCTCGTTGCCCCACGTGCCTTTCGCCATACGGCAGACCTTCACCCCCTGATAGTCGGGAACCTTGGGGAAGTTCACATTCAGACAGACACCTTGTGGCAGACCGTCGGCCAGCACCTTCTCCGTAATCCTCTTTATATAGGGGCGCAGCGGCTCAAAGTCGGCATCCTCCTCATGGTCACAGAGCGAGAACGCCACCGAGGGGATATACTTCATACAACCCTCGATGGTAACCCCCATCGTACCACTGTAATGCACGTTCACCGAGGCATTGTCGCCGTGGTTGATACCACCGATCACCATATCTGGACGACGCGGGCAGAGTTCTGCCAATGCTATCTTCACACAATCGACAGGTGTGCCGTTACATGACCAGACCTCCACCCCCTCGCGCTTTTCGCGCAATTGGAGCCGCAGCGGCACGGTGGCAGAAAAGGCACAGGAGAAACCGCTACGGGCAGATTCCGGGGCGCAGACGATGACATCGCCATAGGCGGACACCATCTCCACAAGTTCACAAATACCCTTGGCGGCATAACCGTCATCGTTGGAAATAAGCAAAAGCGGTCGTTTAATTTCCATAAAATATCACTGATTTGGCTGCAAAGTTACAAAAATCTCTTAATTCATAATTATTATTTCTTAATTATTTTGTAACTTTGCGCACAAATTTCGTTTTTAATCAAGAGAAAATGGGTAAGATTATTGCTTTGGCAAACCAAAAAGGCGGTGTAGGTAAAACCACGACGACCATCAATCTGGCCGCCTCACTGGCTACCTTGGAAAAAACCGTTCTCGTTGTAGACGCCGACCCGCAGGCCAATGCCTCCAGCGGTCTGGGTGTGGATATCACGGAAGTGGAGTGCTCATTATACGAGTGCATCATCAACCATACTGATGTGCATGAAGCCATCTATACAACCGACATCGAAGGACTCGACATCATCCCCAGTCATATCGACCTGGTGGGTGCAGAGATAGAGATGCTGAACCTCAGCGATCGTGAGAAGGTGCTCAAGCGCATGCTGGAGCCCATCCGTGAGGAGTACGACTTCATCCTCATCGACTGTTCACCGTCGTTAGGACTCATCACCGTAAATGCCCTGACGGCAGCCAACTCGGTGATTATCCCTGTGCAGTGTGAGTATTTCGCCCTTGAGGGTATCAGCAAACTGTTGAACACCATCAAGATCATCAAGAACAAGTTGAACCCGCTGCTGGAGATCGAAGGCTTCCTGCTGACGATGTACGACTCTCGCCTCCGTCTGGCCAATCAGATCTATGATGAGGTGAAGCGTCACTTCCAGGAACTGGTGTTTAAGACCGTCATCCAGCGTAACGTGAAACTCTCGGAGAGTCCCAGTCACGGTCTGCCCGTGATCCTCTACGATGCCGACTCTACGGGAGCGAAGAACCACCTGGCACTGGCAAAGGAAATCATCTTCAAAAACGACAAAAGCAAATAGACAATAATGGCTGTAAAGAAGAAATACGACCGTAATGTGCTCGGTCGCGGTTTAGATAGCATAGGCGGTAGCAAAGGGCTCGGACTCGATGCCCTGATTGACACCCATGATGTACAGACAAAAGGCAGTTCCAACCTGATCGAGGTGCCCATCAACATGATTAAGGCCAACCCCAACCAGCCCCGAAGGGAGTTTGATGAGTCAGCCCTAAAGGAACTGGCAGCCAGCATCCGTGAGATCGGTCTGGTGACAGCAATCACCGTCCGTCAGATGCCCGACGGCACCTATCAGATCATCGCCGGAGAGCGCCGTTGGCGAGCCTCACAGATGGCAGGTCTGACCTCGATCCCCGCCTATATCCGTACGGTGGAGGAAGATAATGCGATGGAGATGGCACTCGTGGAGAACATCCAGCGTGAGGATCTGAACGCCATTGAGATCGCGCTGGCCTATCAGCATCTGGCAGAGGCTACCGGCATGACGCAGGAGAAGATCTCTGCACGCGTGGGTAAGAGCCGCACCTCCGTGACGAACTACATGCGCCTGCTGAAGTTGCCCGCACAGATCCAGATGGCCTTGAAGAACAAAGATATCGACATGGGGCACGCCCGTTCGCTGCTTGCCATCGACAGTCCTTCGCAGCAGTTGAAACTGTTTAAGGAGATCCAGCGCAACAATTACTCCGTGAGAAAGGTGGAGGAACTGGTACAGCTCATCAAGAACGGTGAGAACCTGCAGCAGGCAAAGAAGACCGCAGGCGTCACCCAGCTGCCTTTGGAATTCAGCATCCTCCGAGACCGTCTGTCGGAACTGTTCCATGTGAAGGTGCAGATGACCTGTTCCCCACAGTCAAAAGGAAGGATCAGCATCCCGTTCAACAATGAGGATGAACTGGAGCGCGTGATGAACATCATAGATAAAATGAAAGACTGACATTGAGACAAGATAGAAACATAACACGTCGGGTAATCATGGCCGCATGCTTCATGCTGGCAGGACTGCAAGGGCTCTCCGCACAGGAGAAAGCCGACTCACTGTCGGCACCAGACAGCCTGATGGCGATGGAGTCCGCCCCGATAAACCTGAACGTTGACAGTATCGTCAATAAGACCAAGAAGCTCAAGACACCAAAAGACTGGAGCACCTGGCGTCCCAATCCGAAGCGTGCCCTCTGGCTCGCACTGGTGATCCCCGGCGGAGGACAGATCTACAATCGCAAATACTGGAAACTGCCACTCATCTATGGCGGATTCATGGGCTGTATCTATGCGATGAACTGGAACAACACGATGTATAAGGACTATTCACAGGCCTATATGGACCTGATGGATAGCGATCCGAACACACAGAGTTACAACCAGTTCCTGCACCTCGGAGCATCCATCACGACGGATGCTGACAAGAAGCGCTATGAGGAGATCTTCAGAAAACGTAAAGATAAGTACAGGCGCTGGCGCGACCTGAGTTTCTTCGTGATGATCGGTGTGTATGCCCTCTCGGTGATCGACGCCTATGTCGATGCGGAACTCTCCGTGTTCGACATCTCGAAGGACCTGAGTCTGAAGGTGGAGCCGACGATCATCAACAACGGTTCGTCGAACAATGTGCTCGACAACTCCTCAGTGGGTTTGCAGTGTAGCCTCAATTTTTAAGGAATATGATCATAAAGAATAACATAAGGATTTTAAGTTTTATAGCGATGCTGTTCTGCAGCTTATCGCTATCAGCACAGACGGTCATCGACGATTTCGACGACGAAGAAGAAGACGAGGAAGAAGTTGACAGCCTGTTTGTGCCGATGGAAGACGAGATTGCCGTCACCGACAAGGAGGGTAACGAGGAATTGATAGAATTCCCCGAGGCCATGACCTATGATCTCGACAGTCTGTTGAATCTCTATATGTCGCGTACCTTCTTAGGCACCCCAGGCGACTGTGAGATGACCAACGAAAACCCCACCTATCCGAAGGAGGAATATGTGGCTCGTCTGAGCCGTATCCCCTCCGTGATGGAACTGGCATACAACGACATCGTGCAGCGATTCATCGATCGTTACAGTGGGCGCCTGCGCTACTCCGTGAGTTATATGCTCGGCGCAGCCAACTTCTACATGCCGCTGTTCGAACAGGCGCTGGAGACCTACCAGTTGCCGTTGGAGTTGAAGTACCTGCCCATCATCGAGTCGGCACTCAACCCGAAGGCCGTCTCCCGAGTAGGCGCCACCGGTCTCTGGCAGTTCATGCTCGCCACGGGTCGCCAGTACGGACTGGAAGTGAACTCGCTGGTTGATGAGCGTCGTGCACCGGTAAAGTCATCCTATGCTGCCGCCCGCTATCTGCGCGACCTCTATCGCGTCTTCGGCGACTGGAATCTCGTGATTGCCGCCTATAACTGCGGCCCGGAGAACATCAACAAGGCCATCCACCGTGCAGGCGGCGAGAAGGACTACTGGAAACTCTACCCCTATCTGCCGGCAGAGACACGAGGCTATGTGCCCGCCTTCATCGCGGCCAACTACATCATGAACTACTACTGCGAGCACAATATCTGTCCGATGACCTCAGGTCTGCCTGCAAAGAGCGACACGATCATGATCAGCAAGGACATCCATCTGGAACAGATAGCAGGCGTGGTGGGAACCGATCTCGACATGCTGCGCTCGCTGAACCCCGAGTTCCGTCGCGACATCATCCCCGGCAACACCAAACCCTATGCCGTCAGGATGCCCATAGCCGACATTGGAAAGTATATCGACCTGGAAGACTCGGTCTATAACTACCGCCGTGTCGAACTGTTTACGAAACGCGCCATCGTCGATGTGAACGACGATCTGCCCACCTATAGTAAGAAACGTTCACGCTTCGGTAGGAAGAGCAGCCGTTATGCCCGTAACAGAGGTGCCCGCTACAAGCGAGGCAGAGGCGTCTCGTCAAGACATAAGGCCACCAGCGCCAAGAAAAAATCATCAAAGAAGAAGTCATCGAAGAAGTCTAAGAAGAAGTCACGTAGAAGGAGGTAAACTATGGATGTAGAGCAGCAGATATACCCCGAAGAAGCGGATGAGAAACTGATCAATGATGCGTTTCAAGAACTCTTGAACAGTTACCTGGCATCGCGCCACCGTAAGAAGATCGATCTCATCACGAAGGCATTCAACTTTGCCAAACAAGCCCACAGAGGCGTGCGCCGTCTGTCGGGTGAGCCGTATATCATGCACCCCATCGCCGTCGCACAGATCGCCTGTGCCGAGATCGGATTAGGCTCTACCAGTATCTGTGCCGCCCTACTCCACGACGTGGTAGAAGACACCGACTACACCGTTGAGGACATCTCCAACATCTTTGGTGAGAAGATCGCCATGATTGTCGATGGACTTACGAAGATCAGCGGCGGTATCTTCGGTGAACAGGCCTCAGCACAGGCCGAGAACTTCAAGAAGCTGCTGCTCACGATGAGCGACGATATCCGCGTGATCCTGATTAAGATCTGCGACCGTCTGCACAACATGCGCACCCTCGAGTCGCAGCCAGCCAACAAACAGTATAAGATCGCAGGAGAGACACTCTATATCTATGCGCCCTTGGCCAACCGTCTGGGACTGAACAAGGTAAAATCAGAACTTGAGAACCTGAGCTTCAGGTTTGAGCACCCCGAGGAATATGCGTCGATAGAAGCCAAACTCAAATCGACCCGTGCCTCCCGCGACGAACTGTTCTCACAGTTTACCGAACCCATTGAGGCCGCCCTGAAGCAGATGGGCATCCAGTATGAGATCAAGGAGCGCGTTAAGACGCCCTACTCCATCTGGAGCAAGATGCAAAACAAGCACGTCACCTTCGAAGAGATCTACGATATCCTCGCCGTGCGCATCATCTTCACCCCGAATGTGAGAGAAGAAGAAGTCAACGAGTGCTTCAAGATCTACGTTGCCATCTCGAAGATCTACAAGTCCCACCCCGACCGTCTGCGCGACTGGCTTTCACAGCCAAAGGCCAACGGCTATCAGGCCCTCCACGTCACGCTGATGTCGAAACAGGGACGCTGGATAGAGGTGCAGATCCGTTCCGACCGTATGAACGAGATCGCCGAACAGGGATTCGCCGCCCACTGGAAATATAAGGACGGTGTGGACAGCGAATATACTGAGGATGAGAACGAACTGAACGAGTGGCTGGGCACCATCAAGGAAATTCTCGACGACCCACAGCCCGACGCGATGGACTTCCTCGACACCATCAAACTGAACCTCTTTGCATCAGAGATATTCGTATTCACCCCGAAGGGCGAGATCCGCACGCTGCCAGCCGGTTGTACGGCCCTCGACTTCGCCTTCTCCATCCACACCTTCCTCGGCAGTCATTGCATCGGTGCGAAGGTGAACCACAAGCTCGTGCCGCTCTCCCACAAGTTGAATAGCGGCGACCAGGTGGAGATCCTCACCTCCAAGTCACAGCACGTCAGTCCTTCGTGGATCAACTTCGTCTCAACAGCCAAGGCCAAGGCGAAGATACAAGCCATCCTGCGTCGCGACAACAGGGAAGTGCAGCGTGAGGGCGAGGAGATCCTGAACAACTTCCTCGAGCAGAACGGTTTCGAACCTACTGTGTCGCTCACTGACCAGCTGACGGAGTTCCACGGCTACAGCAAACCTCAGGAGTTCTTCCTGGCCCTGGGAGAGAAAGTGGCCATCCTCGGCGAGAAGGATATCGACCGTCTGAAAGGAAAGAAACAGGAAGAAGAGGCAGGCTGGCGTAAGTATGTGCCCTTCATGAGCAAGAAGAAACAGGAGGACGACACCGAACAGCCGAAGTCGAAGAAAGATCTTTTTGTGGTACCCGAGAAGTTCAACCGCAAGGTGCCCGTGTATATCTCAGAGGAGAATATCAGCCAGTATAAGTTCCCCGGCTGTTGTCACCCCATCCCCGGCGACGATGCCCTCGGCTATATCAACAACAAGAAACAGATTGAGATCCACAAACGAGCCTGTCCTGTGGCAGCCAAACTCAAGACCAGTTTCGGCAATAAGATCCTCGACATCAAATGGGACATGCACAAGATACTCTTCTTCGAGGCCACCATCCGCATCAGCGGTATCGACCGCTTGGGTATGCTGAACGAGATCACCCAGGTCATCTCATCACAGATGAGCGTCAATATCCATAAGATCACCATCACCTGTGAGGACGGCATCTTCGACGGCAGCATCGAACTCAAAGTCCACGACCGCGAGGATGTGAAGAAGATCATCAACAACCTCAAGCACATCGCCGATCTGAAAGAGATCTCGGAAATCATGTAATAAATAAGGTTCGCAGGGATGCGAACCTTATCTTCTTTTATGACGTAAGGATAAACTTACATTTTCTTCGGTTGTCCTTCGGACGCACAGCGAAATGTCACCATGAATATCACCACTCACCACAATGCCTTTCCCTTTCTTCACTTTTTTCTCATAACACCTAATTCCACTTTGTACTTTCCGACGTGATCGGCAGTCTCAATGTTAGATGGGCTAATCTCTTTTACCTTCACTGGAGCTTCGACACTTACCCATTTAAAGATGGAAATAGGCTTTTTACGGTTGGACATGCCACCATATATATTGTCCTTGGTGAGCGGGATGCCGACACCACGTATGTCATTAACGAGATTGCTATAAAACTGATCTGCCTCGCTTTTTGTTTCAAAGAAGAAGTCATACCAGGTTCTTCTGTCATACCAGTCATAATAACAAATGGCGATGTGAGTACCACGATAGGTGAAATCAAAATTCGTACCAGCATGGATACCTGGACTGAGATTCACGCTTTCGCAGTAACCAAAGGTATCTATCACCGCCTGCCAAGCCTGGTCTTTTGTAGTCAAAGGATCTGCGATACACGAGAAGGGGAAATAGAGCAGATCGCTAATGGTGCGTTCTCTCACCTCAATATCCGTAGGTTGAGATGGCGCATTAAGACGGCCTGCACTATTCTGTGCATAAGTAATCGCAGGCATCAATAACATGAAAATGATAAATAATCTCTTCATAACATTATAGTTTTATGCTGCAAAGATAAAACAAACAATCCACACCACCAAACATCTCTGCTAAAAAAAAAAGAAAGAGCTTATGGAGATTTACCGTTTCGCGTTACAGTGTTATAGTTGAAAAGCATTCAACTTTTATAGGGTAGTACAGAAAAATAATTCGAGAAAAATTTGGAACATTAGGAAATATTTACTATCTTTGCAGCGTCAAATGTATGTTTGACTATCCGGGTAAGTTTCCCGAGAGGGCAAGACTATATCGACACTACCCATTTTAAAAGAGTTGCCTCGGCAACTCTTTTTATCTTAGAAACCTCTTCATAAACATTTTGAAATAGTCCTTGCTTTCAACAAATTGTCGCGAAACAGAAAGGAACTTATTTCCTTTCATTATTAAGACTTCACGCGCCTGATTGTTCGTCTCAAAATACATACGCACATCAGTAGCTAACTTTCGAGGATCATAATCCGTTGCCATATTGAGTATGACATGGTTTGTTTGGCCTATTGACTCCAACAGACGGTTCCCTACAGATGATTTTCCTATGATGGTTTTCAAGTCAAACATCTTATAGACTCCCTTGCGCTCAAAGATGAAATCTGCCGTACGGATACCTTGGGGGTTAGGCAGGATAAACACCCGATAACCATGTTCAACAGCCTTACGGGCTGCATTGAGCAGATTCTCATAATCTTCACCACTCTCGCCCCCAGTAGTATAGATATTATCTTCACCCTTGATGGGATAGAATGAGGGATGAGAAGTTATCACCTTCAGTTGCCAGATAAAATGCGAACCACGTCGGTAATGCAACTCTTCCAACTCATCAGCAATATCCCTAATCTGACCTTCTGCTACCAGAAGGCCATAATCATCTTCAAAGATGTCGAATTCTGTATTAGTATCTTCAATCATAAATTCAGATTAACCAATTATGGCTACAAAGGTACACAATTATTTCGAAACCACCTACTTATTCTTCAAAAAAAGCCAGAATTACGACACAACCTTACCCTCTTCCCCTACTCTGTCGCAAATCCTTTACCCTGTCGCAACAACTCCGACAAGAATCAAGCAAATTTCTTGGAATCAGCCCAAAATCCATGTACCTTTGCAGCAGTAAAAGTTCATACGTTTTTAGTTTTCTTTTTGCATATTTGTTTTAGGTTATTGGTTAGTAATGTAGCATACGGGGTTCGCTGAGAAGCGAGTCCTTTTGCTGTTTTAATCCCACCCCTCTTCATCATTGTTTTCCATATAACGACTCATGCCGTTATCATCCATATCATCCTCAGAGGCAGGATCAAAGCCCCGCATATTGTTGCAGAAAAACATCGTTTGTACCCCTTTTCATGGGCAAAAAAGTTTTTGGTGTTTTGGGTATTTGGGTTTTTCTAAAAAAGTAGGTGTTTAAGCTAGGTAGAAAGGAATGGAGGGAAGGAAGGTAATTAGTATTATATAGATTAATTATTATATATATTATAATATATATAATAATTAAATATAGTATTTATAGTAATATGCGAATATATGATTTTCCAAAATACCCAAAAACCCAAAAACCCAAAACGTTTGCTAGTTGTAAACTATTTTTGAAAATCATATATAAATCTCTGACAGCACATTCGGAGTCCTCCTTGGGAGGACTGGAAGGGAGGCTTGAGCGGATTACTAAAAACCCTCGGGCGGACGGCCAGAGGGATTATTAGCACAATTTTGAGTGTAAATTATTTATCAAGGCACTCCCAGAACAGAGAAGATGATAGACACCTCTGCTGGGAGGAAGGTACGACGTGACAGGGTTGCAAAGGAAGCGGTCTGGGGATCATCCATGAGGAGTGCCTTTAGTTTCTTCCATGCTGAGCGGGGCAAGATGGCAGGAAAATATGCCTGTGCCAGCTCCATTCGGCCATATGTTCTAACAGTTTCTTTCATATTGCAAAGTTACTGATTTTTCCTGAATTATCCAAATGTTTTGTTCAAATAAGTTGCCATAAGTGGCATTAAGTATCCATAAGTTTCCATAAGGGGATTGCAGGGCTGAAAATGCTTGCTAGCGCACGAAAAAAGTCGTAACTTTGCATTGTCTTTAAGAGAGACAATGAGTTAAATAATAATAGTATCAATTTTAAAAGTTTTTAATTATGGCAAAAGAAAACATTGCTTTTTTGGTGAATCTTCGCAAGAACATTGTGGAGGGTTCAAAGATGGAGGGTCGTTACTATCCTGAAGCAGAGTCGAAGGAGGCACTGACCACCAAGGGTTTCGCCAGACACGTGGCTGATCACGGCGGTATGGTTACTTATGAGTTTATGCAGCTGGTGTTGGCTTCTATCGTGAAGTGTCTGAAAGAGATGATGTCTCACGGTCAGCCTGTGAAGTTGGATGGCCTCGGCACGTTCCGTCCTACCGTGACTTCTGTTCCTGGCGGTGCTGCAACTATTGAGGACGCGCTTCGTATGGGTGTCAACAACTTGGTGCAGGGTGTGAATTTCGTGTTTATTCCTGAGAATGCCCAGGGTGAGGAGATTACTTCTAAGAAGTTTAAGGATCAGTGTTCGCTCCAGTTCGCTTACCTCGTGGAGACCATCAAGAAGAAGATCAACGGCAAGGACAAGTCCTATACGCTGCGTACCCCGCTGTCGGCTTGGGATATCGTCCAGTCCGATGACTCTTCGACTCCTTCGACGGGCTCAGGAACCGAAGAGACAGGAGGTAATCCTTCGGCAGGCTCAGGAACCCAGAGCGGTGGCAGCGGCATCATCCCTACCCCAACCGATCCTGAAGACGATCAGCCCCGCGATTGAAGAGAAAGGAGGAAAATATGAATAAGAAAGAGACAACCAAATTCATTGTTCAGTTGATTGCTTCAATCGCATCGGCTATCCTGACTGCATTGGGCGCCACATCATGTATGGGACTGTAAAAGAGACTCCCTGACCTTATTGGGTTGGGGAGTTTTTTAGGCAATTATTTGGGACTTTCAGTTTTATTTCTTATTTTTGCAACCAAAACGGACCTATAAATATGGAGAAGATGTGGTCACTACAGAATGCACTCTATCATAACAATTATCTGAGATCGTGCTTCAGAATCGCCTTAAAGATCATCACCTTTCTGGCTGATAATGCTGCCC
>Ga0310695_10012109_pt1 | contig 12153 bp, 5 predicted proteins | sample RumenRJG_04DNA_FD_203882 | JGI IMG/M metagenome (GOLD analysis project Ga0310695, IMG submission 203882) | Bovine rumen microbial communities from Lethbridge, Alberta, Canada - RJG_04 (v2) (version 2) | ecosystem: Host-associated > Mammals > Digestive system > Stomach > Rumen | place: Canada... | reverse complement strand
GTATCTCGTGGATCACTCCTCCGTAGTAGCTCTCGTCGAAGAGTGGCGGAACGCTGAACACCGAGTCGAGCATCTGCACGAAGGTGTCGGTGCCGCCCATCAGACGGATCAGGCCCTCCGGGTCGTGGAACACCGACCAGGTGTAGTGCCAGGCATTGCCCTCGGTGAAGGCGTCGCCCCATTTCAGTGGCGAGAACGGACTCTGGAACGTGCCGTCCTCGTTGCGGCCGCGCATTAGGCGGGTCTCAGGGTCGAACACGTTTTTGTAGTTCAGGGCGCGCTCCATGAAGGGCCGCAGTTCCTTTTTCTTCTTGCCCAGGGCCAATCCCAATTGGTAGATGCACCAGTCGTCGTAGGCATACTCCAGGGTGCGGGCCACATTCTCGTTGATGCCCACGTTGTAGGGCACGTAGCCCAGTTTGTTGTAGTACTCGAAGCCCAGGCGGCCGGTCGACGACACTTGGGGGTGTACGGCGTTGGCTCCGTGCACCACGGCCTGCCACAGCGTCTCGATGTCGTAGTGGGCGAGGGTGGGCGAGAGGGTGGAGAGTTTCAGGTAGGCGTCGGCCACCACAGAGGCCGAGTTGTTGCCCACCATGCAGCCGCGATGGCCTGGCGAGGCCCATTCGGGCAGGAACCCGCTCTCTTTGTAGCAGTTCACCAACCCCTCCTGTATCTGCTCGTTGATGTGGGGATAGAGCAGGTTGAGCAGGGGGAAGAGCGACCTGAAGGTGTCCCAGAATCCGGTGTCGGTATAGTAATATCCCGGGCACACCTCTCCGGTGTGCGGACTGTAGTGGATGGGCTTCCCCTGGCCGTCAAGCTCATAGAACGACCGTGGGAAGAGCACGGAGCGGTAGAGGCAGGAGTAGAACGTGCGCAGGTGGTCGGTGTCGGGGTCGCTCACTTCCACGGCCCCAAGGATGTCGTTCCAGCGCTGGCGGCCCTGCATGGCCACGGCCTCGAAGGCCATGCCCTTCACCTCGCGCAGGTTGCAGAGGGCCTGCTCCTCGCTGATGAACGACGAGGCCACGCGCAGCGTCACCTGCTCGCCCCGTAAGGTCTTGAATCCCACGATGGCTCCGGCATGGCGGGCATTGGCTTCACGCTTGCCGGTCTCTATCTTGCCGTCGGTCACCACCGAGGTGTAGGCAAACGGCTTGTCGCTCTCCACCACGAAGTAGTTTCTGAAGTTGGCCGGCACGCCGCCGCTGTTCTTCGTGGTGTAGCCCACGATGTGGTGGTCGTCCACGATGCGCACCTGCGAGCCGTTGTCGAAGGCGTCGACCACGATACGGGCCTCATCGGTGGAGGGATAGGTGAAGCGCATCACCACGGCACGCTCTGTGGGGGCCATCTCGGCGGTGATGTCGTAGTCGGCCAGGTACACTTTGTAATAATAGGGCCGTGCGTCCTCGGCCTTGTGGCTGAACCACGAGGCACGCTGCTCCTCGTCGAACACGGTGCGCGTGGTGGGCAGGATGGCAAACTGGCCATAGTCGTTGATCCATGGCGAGGGCTGGTGGGTCTGTTTCAGTCCGTGTATCTTGTCGGCGTCATAGGTATAGGCCCATCCGTCGCCCATCTTGCCGGTCTGCGGCATCCAGAAGTTCATGCCCCACGGCATGGCGATGGCGGGATAGGTGTTGCCCGTAGAGAGCGAGTGCTTCGACTGTGTGCCCACGAGGGTCGACACATAATCCACGGGCTCGGCCGCATAGGTTCCTATCGAGGTCAATGCGGCAAGCAGTATTGCAAAGTGTCTTGTCTTCATGTCAGGTGTTTATGGTTACCACTGAATGGCCTCGCCTGTTATTGTTTTCCCGATTGTTTGTTCACGAGTACGCGCATCCAGTGGCCACCCACCACGCTGCGTGCCTTGAATCCTACCATCTCGCCGGTCTTCGTGTCATACCAGTCGCTGGTGGGCACACGGCTCTCGGTCTCGTTCATGTAGTCGTAGAGGGGTCCTACGAATTTCAGGAAGGTCTTCTTGTCCTTGGCCATTCCTGCAGTCCACATGATCCAGTCGCTCTTCGTGTAGTCGCGGCGGATATCCAGGGGCAGTCCGTATTTGTTCTGCTTGGTGAGGTAGTATTTCACCTCGCGGTCCATGGCGCCATTCGGAAACAGGTTCAGGTTCCACAGTTTGTCCCACACCATGTTGTATTTCTGGCTCCAGGTGTCCTTGCGGTCGAAGGCCAGGCGGTAGTGGTCGCCCTCAAGGGCGTCTTTCTCCCACTTCACGGCCATCTCGCGCGCGCGGTTCATATATTTGTCTGCCACTTGCTCCAGACCTTTCATGCGGGCTATCTCGGCATATCCGGCCACACCCATGATGGCCTTGATGCTCAGGTTGGTGTTGTGGGCCCAGTGGCCTGCGAAGTCGTCAGTGCAGAGTTGGTTGCTGGGGTCTTGTCCGTTCTCCGAGAGATAGTCGGCCCAGGTGGTGATGATTTCCCAGTATTTGTCCACATACCTCGTGCTGCCGTCCAGTTTGCAGATCATGGCGGCCAGGGTGATCATGTTGCCGGCTTCCTCGAGCGGCATGTCGCCGCCGTAAACCTGGCGGTTGGCCTTCGGATACTGTCCCAGGTCATGGGCGGCGAAGGGTTTGGTCCAGCGGCCCGAGTAGCTGTACTCGAAGATCGAGGTCATCATGGCCTTCTGCAGTTCGGGGTTGTAGACCAGGAAGAGTGGTGCCTCGGGATAGGTCAGGTCTACGGTGTTCACGCAGCCGTTCGAGTTGTTCTCCTTCGAGAAGAAGAGCAGGTTGCCCTCGTCGTCGCGGAACAGCTTGTGGGCGGCGATGCAGTGGCGGTAGCAGGCCGAGAGGATTTCGGCATACTGCTTGTTGCCGGCATCCATAGCGTCGTCGTAGATCATCTTGTCCATCTGGCGGCAGCGCTTCATGATGCTGTTGTACTCGCCGGCCATGCGCTCGAACATGTCGAAGATGCTCACCGAGCCGTTATGGGCCCAGTAGGCCTTGTAGCGCTTGTAGAAGTATTCGATGTCTTCTATCTCGTCGTAGCCCAGCAGCATGAAGGTGGCGTCCTGGCGGGTGCGGCCGAAGTCGTGCTCAAACTTTAGGATGCCTTTCTCGCCGATGCTCACCTGGCCGTTGATGGCGGGCAGGTAGAGGTAGCCCCAGTCGATGCCTATGCCGTCGCCGGTCTTGGCGAGGATGGGCTGCTCAATAGTGCCTGCCTTGGCATATTTCACCCCGCGGTGCTCCACCATGGTGCTCCTCGTGGGCTGGTCGGCACGGTTCACAGCCAGCAGGGGCGAGGCGGTCACTTGCAACTTCGTGGCATGGGCCTGCCCGTCGGTGCTGCGCACCTGGTAAGAGATGTAGTTGATGGGCGAGGAGAGCAGGTCGTAGTCGTCGATAATCATGGGGGCGGTGAACACCACGTCGAGCTCCACCGGTCCGCACTCAAAGGTATAATAGGTGTTGGTGGCCAGCACGTCGACCGACTTCTGGCGGGCTTGCTGCACGCCTCCGGCCTTCGGCTTCACGGTCTTGAACAGGCCGAAGTCCACGTAGGCGCCACCAGTGGTATTGTGGCAGTGGGCGGCCAGCATGTTCTTGCCGGGTTTCAGCAGTTTCTTCAGTTGCTCGTCCAGTGGCAGGCGGATGCCCTCGCGCCAGGTCTCGCCGGTGTTGGCCACTTGTGTGCCGTTCACATACAGCTCAAACACGTCGTCGTGCGAGTAGACAATCATCAGCTCCTCCTCCAGGTCGGCGGCGGTCACGTCTATCGTGCGGCGCACATACAGGTCGGAGTGTTCTTCTCTCCATTCCGTGCGAATCCAACTGAGGTCGGGCGAGCCAAAGGCGGCCGTGCCTTCCTTCCACGAGGCGTCGTTGAATCCGGGCTGCTGCCAGCCGTCGGCCTGCACCTCACGGGCGTAGCGGGCTTTCCATCCTCCGGCATCGGCCATCGGGGCAATGGCCTGGAACACCTCGGGGTCGGCTCCCATGAAACAGTATTTCACACCGTCGACGGTAATCCATCCCTGTATGGGCTTCTCGTCGTTGGTCCAAAGTCGTGTCACTCCGTCGTTCAGCCTGTCGTAGGGCGACCAGATCGAGAAATAGGGGTCGCTCACGATCAGGGGCACCGATGGCGCGCGCAGGTCGGTCGACTGGTATGGACGGAATAAATCCTGACTTTGCGCAAAGGCCGATACCAGTGCGCAAAAACAGATGGCAATGGATAGAAGGGTTTTCCTCATGAATGTATTATTTTAGGTTCATTTTTTATTAGGCATATCTCCAATCTTTCTGCACATCCTACAAATTGGGACAACTTGCTGATGGGCAAAACGAGTAAGGATGAATATCTTTTAAAATAATGTCAAAATACATAAGACCATTTTATCAAATTTCCCTGCTGCATGTTTTTCTGCGATGCCAAAGTTACGAAGAAGAGTGTAGAAAACAAAGCAAAACCCGAAGTTTTTGCGTTTACCCGCGCAGTTGTATTAATCAATGTAGACATGAGTTGCAAGATTCGGCCAATCGTGTTTGTTACAATATCACGCCAAGAATGCAAGATTGTATTTTGGATGATGTAACATCTTGAGCGCCGTAACCCCAAACTTATCATAGTATAATCAGCTTATTACCTAATTGTTAGACAACTTTTCCCCTCTTTTTTGCTATATGTCCATTATTTCCTCAGTTGTCTTGTGCTTTTCATCAAAACCTTCGCGAAATATTTGTTTTCACCCAGAAACCCGTGCTATCTTTGCAATGTCAAGAGACGAAAAAAGTATAATAAAAGTATAAACAAAAAAAATATAATCATTATGAGAACAATACAATTTTTCATGGCAGCACTCATGTGCTTGATGATGTCCACCACATGCCTCGCAGGCGACCGTATCATCACTCCCAACCAGCTCCCCAAGGCAGCTAAAGTATATATCCAGCAGAATTTCAGTGGTCAGCGCATCGCCTATGCCAAGATCGACTGGGACGATTTCCGCAAGACCTACGAGGTGAGGCTCACGAATGGAGTGGAGCTCAAGTTCAACTCCCGCGGCGCCTGCTATAAGATCGACTACGACGATGTCTACAGCCGTCCACGGGTCCGCTACCCCCAAGGTCATCCCAACGTAAGAATCGACTACGACGATGATGACGACTATGATGACTACTACGATGATTAATCCCGCCCACCACAAAAAAAACTCCCCACGAGGGGAGTTTTTTTGTGCTTCTATATCCTCTATAGTTTCTATATCCTCTATCCATCCCATCCACCTCTTTCACTCGCCGGTTCTCCGCAGGCTGCAGTTGCGCTGCAGCCACAATGCCCACAATGCCCACAATGCCCATCGAGCCCACAATGCCCATTAAGCCCATAATGCCCATCCAGCCCATAATTCCCTTTCATTCCCTGGCCAATCTGGCTTTCACCCGGTGCGTCCCACTTCCGTAGTTCTTCTCGGTACTCTCCCCGGGAATAGTCACTGATGCCGTGGCGCCCTCGGGGATGGTGAAATCCCATACCCACTCGTCACCCTCATACCGCCACGCACTCTTGATGAGTCCGGCAGCGGAGCGGAATTCCGCGCTCAGATGCCCCAAGCGCTTGTCGGGAACCGGTCGCATAATGATGTGCTTGAACCCTGGCTGCGCCGGGTCGGCGGCGATGCCCGCCGCCGTCTCCCACAACCACTCGCACACACACCCGTAGGCATAGTGGTTGAAGCTGTTCATCCCCTGAGGTCCCATGCCCTTGTCGGCCATGTAACTGTTCCAGCGCTCCCAGATGGTGGTGGCGCCGTTGTCGATGGAGTAGAGCCAACTCGGGTTCTTCCGTTGGAAGAGCAGTTCATAGGCGATGTCGGCCATGCCGTTCTCCGTCAGCGTCGCCATCAGGATCGAGGTGCCCAGGAATCCCGTCTGCAGGCAGTTGCCATGCTGTGCGAAGTTCTCGCGCAGCCTTGCCGTCATCCTCTCTTTAGCGTCACCCTCCACGAGCCTGTTCTTCAGGGCGAAGAGGGCAGGCGTCTGCATGGTGTTGAGGATGTCTACTTTAAAAGAGCCATCCTCATTCAGGAATTCTCCGCGCAGATATGCCTTTGCCTCCCGCACCATCCGCTCGTAGGGCGTGGCGTCCTTCCCCGTGGCCCTCGCCATGTCGGTCATCATGCCGGCGTCTATGGCCCAGTAGCTGGCACCCAGATAGTTCCAGTAGGCGATGGCCTCCGGCTTCGGTCCCCCTTGGCCGAAGGCATCCCCGCCGCAACTCTCCAGCGGCTCGTAGCTCAGCCAGTCGGCCCATTGGTAGTTGCCGTTCTCGCCCGCCAGCGCCCGGTGGTCGTAGTGCGTCGTGTTGATGTGGTTCATGAATCGGTTCATCGCCTCCCAGTTCTCCTCCACGATGGCGTTGTCGCCAAACTGCTTCCAGATGGTCCAGGGCACGATGATACCCGCGTCGGCCCATCCCAGCCGCATGCACTCGTTGCCATACTGTCCCAGGGGAGCCACGCCGGGAAATCCACCGTGCTCGTTCTGTGAGTCGCGCATGTCGCGCATCCATTTGTGGAAGAACTTGTCGGTGTTGGCGAAGAAGGAGCCCGTCTCGGTGAACACCTGTGTGTCGGCCGTCCATCCCAGCCGCTCGTTGCGCTGCGGACAGTCGGTGGGCACCGAGAGGTAGTTCGACCGCTGTCCCCAGACGGTGTTCGATATCAACTTGTTCACCATCTCGTTGCCCGTCACGATGGTGCCCGTCTCCAGGTCTTTGGCTATCGAGGTCACGGGGATGGAGCGGAGCCTGGTGATGCGCACCTCGTCGGTGGCCGTGATCGAGAGGAACCGGTAGCCGAAGAATGTACAGCGAGGCCGGAATGTCTCGTTGCCGTCACCCCTGCCGAAGGTGTATTTCAGTCTTATCCCCGTGTCTGCTATCCTCAGGTTGGAGCGGTGCACGCTCCCCTCCGGACCGTCCATGCCCCTGCTCTTGGCGCCGTTGCCGTCGTTGAGCAGCTCACCGGGCAGACAGGTGAGCACGGTGCCCTCCTGGGCACGGAACGTGAAGTCGGGCACGGCGGCGGCATTCTGTCCGAAGTCCACCACCAGTGTCTCGCCGCGGCCCACCACCATCTCCTCGTTGGGGGCAAACTCGCGTTCCACCACCACGCGTCCGTATTCTTCGTTACCGGCACCGCTGATGTCGCGCCACACGTAAGCCTTTGCGGGGCGCAGCGCCAGGTCGTCACGGAAATACACCTCGGCTCCGTCAGAGGGCAGAATCTCGCCTTTGAACTCGGTATTCTCCTCGGGCGGCGACAGCAGGTCGGTGGTGAGGAACCCCAATTGCTTCCGCGCGTCATACTCCTCGCCGTCGAAGATGCCCGCATGCTGCACCGGACCAGCGATGCCCGCCTTCCAGTGGTCGAGGTCGGAGCCCAGCAGTTCGGTGCTGCCGTCGGCGTAGGTCAGTCGCAGCACGCCGCGGAAGGCACATTTCTTTCCCATCATCCCCTCGTTGCCATAGGGCGTGACGATCTTGTCGGCCCACCATCCGGGAGTCACCTGCACGGCCAGCAGGTTCTCCGCCTTCTTCCGTAGCCTGAACAGCGGTGTGATATCGTAGGTGAACGACCGTTTGGTCTTCAGCACGTTGGTGAATCCTGGCTTCAGCACCTCTTTCCCTACGGGTGTGCCGTTCACGTAGAGCTCATACACTCCCAGGGCGGTGGTCATCCACGTGGCGCTCACCACCTTCTTGGTGTTTCTCACCGTCGTGACAAACCAGCTCGCACCGTCGGCCGCCCGCCCGTTCTTGTTGTCATCTATCTTGCCGATCACCACGGGAGCGTTGGCGGCCGAAATCCATTTCGCCGCATTCCACGCCGCGTTGTCCATCGCCTCCACCTTTCTCACCTGTGAGAGGGTAGGGGAGTTCATATCGCTTTGCGCCCCCGCAGCCGACTGTTGTGAGTGACAGCCAACCACGACCATCATGGTCAGGGTCATCCCAAGGATCGCATAGAGAGAAATATAAAGTCGTTTTCCAAACCGTTTTAGATGATTCTTTTCCATAGCGTGCACCATTTATAATTAATGCTCAAAATTACAAATAATCGCGCAAAACGCCAAACAAATCCCTCCATTTCTTACCCCGCAAAATGCCGGTTCTCCTCAGGTTGCAGCTCCGCTGCAGCCACAATGCCCATCCCCCCCTTCCGTATTATAAAATCATCAGCCTTCTCAGCATAATCCGTAGTTTTAAAATTCATGCACATTAATGGCTATTAGTGTTATATCTATACGCTTCGCGGAACCACGAATGCCCATGAATAGACATGATTTGAGTCATTAATTCAACTTTCTCAAGTCGAATATCTAATTGATATTCATTTATTTTCTTCTTTCTGTGTGGACAGAAAGAAGAAACAAGAAAGAACCGCGAACACGCTCCGCCGTCGAACAAATGGGCTTTCCGGTGTCTGGCTGCGGAACTCGCGGCTTCGCCGCTCAGACAGTCCTCGCCCGAGACGACCCCGAAAAGCCTCATTTGTTACCGACGGCTCCCGCTATTGTTCGCCCAGCTAACACCCCGCCACTTGTCGTAGCAGACTTGCGAAGCGGTTTTGATAACGATTTCTTCTTCTTCTCGGATAGGTTTGAACTAGCGAAACTTGAATCAAAATTATTATCATTCATGTTCATTAATGGCCATTAGTGTTCTATCTTAACGCTTCGCGGAACCACGAATGCCCATGAATACCCATTAATTGAACCATTAATATTTTTTTTCATGTTCACTAATGGCCATTTGAGTCAATAAAAAGAATCATGATAAAATAAAAAAACGCTACGCTTGGAAAAAGGTACATGAAACGCTAACGCTTGGAAAAAGGCCGCGAGGGCAGCCTGGGAAAAAAGGGGAAAAAATAGATTAGCAAGATTTTCTTAAAGATTTTGCAAGATTTTGAGCGTAGCGACCATAAGCCCCCAATGATTATCAACGCCCCCTACACCCCCTCTAATCTTAGAGGGGGAAGAAACTACCACAGCGACCATCCCCCGAAGCCAAGGTAATTACTTCCCCCTCATGCGAAGAGGTTGCCCTCCCCCGTCAAACGGGGGAGTCGGAGGGGGTAAGCCCGAAGGGCTGGGGGCGTAGACACTCGAAGCCTGTCCAACACATAGGGTCGCTTCGCTCAAAATCCAAAAAAAATCTGATTAAAAATCACATAAATCATGCAAGATTTTCTTAATGATTTTGCAAGATTTTGAGCGCAGCGACCAAACAATATCCAAAGCCGGTCCCCCCGAAATATAAACCTTAAATCTCAAACCTCAAATCTCAAACCTCAAACCTTAATCCTCCATTCTCCAACCTCCAATCAAATGGCCCATATTTTTTTGGTATCTCACTCTTTTTTTGTACTTTTGCACCCCGAAACCATAGTGTGTTATTAATAGAAAAATGAAGAAGTATTTACCGTTATTTTTTTGTGTCTTTATGCTCTCTTCGTGCATCAAGGACGAACTGATGAACTCAGAATGCGATATTCTGAGCGCATGGGTGGAAGGCGAACAATATGAAGAAAACTTCTACCAGACCTCGCAGATGCGCATGGAGAATATCTCCTCTACAGAAAAGGAGATTGTCTTCACCGTGCGCTCACTGATCTCACTCCCCAAAGAAATGCCCATCTTTTTCAATGTCACGCCCGGAGCCACCATCCAACCAGCCAGCGGCACGGTGCAGGACTTCACCAAAGGCCCCGTGGTCTATACCGTAACCTCGCAAGACGGTGCGTGGCAGCGCCAATATAACGTGTCGTTCAAAGAGGCCTCTCTGCCCACCTACAAATTCAGTTTCGAGCACTACAACACCGTGGAGTCTGGCGACAACGCCTACCACGAGTTCTATGAAATCGACAGCCAGTCGGGCCAGATCCGTCATTTGTGGGCATCGGGCAACGCGGGCGCCATCCTTGCCAAAGTCAGTTCAAAACCCGAAGACCAGCCCACTTATTCTATGGAACATGGCTACATAGGCAGGGGCTTGTGCCTGAACACCCAGGATGCCGGTTCGCTGGGCCATTTCTTCAAAAAGCCCATCGCTGCAGGCAACCTCTTCATGGGCAGGTTCATCCTTGATAATGTGGTGTTCAATCCGCTGAAAGCCACTGAGTTCGGCTATGAGATCGACCGCGAGCCTGTCCGCGTGACTGGTTATTACAAATATCGTCCGGGAGCGGTGTTTACCGACATGAACATGAACGAGATACCAGGACGTGTCGACGAGGCCAGCATTTACGCCGTGTTCTACCGCAACAAAGACGAGCAGGGCAACAAGGTGTTCCTCTATGGCGACGACGTGCTCTCCAGTCCCTATATCGTGTCGAAAGCCCAGGTGGCCTCACTTCCGCCAACCGACGAGTGGACCCGTTTCGAGATGTTCTTCGAAGGCGAGGATGCCGACGACGCGATGGTGCTTGACAAGAGCTTCAACCTCACCCTCGTCTTCTCGTCGAGCAAGAACGGTGCCTCGTTCGAGGGTGCCATAGGTAGTGAGTTGTGTGTCGACGAGGTGGAAATCTCGTTCGAGAAAACGGATAATGAATGAGAGGAGGACCAGCATCATGAAGAAAAATATCATCATCTGTATCGCATCCTGCCTGGCATGGCTGATGCCCGGCCAGACTCTCGCCGCCAACCCCGACGGTGGACTGCAACTGAAAGCCCGTGTGGGCTACAACATCGGCGGCACTGCCCCCATCGGTCTTCCCGCCACCATCCGCAGCATCGATGCCTACCGTCTCACACCCTCTGTGATGGCGGGAGCCGACCTGCAGATGTCTCTCCAAGGCAACTGGGGACTGATGGCCGGTCTGCGCATTGAAAACAAGGCTATGGATGCCGATGTCACCACCAAAGGCTACCATATGGAAGTGGTGAAAGGCGACAGTAAGATCGAGGGACTTTTCACCGGTCACGTCAAGCAGGAGGTGACCGAGTGGATGCTCACCTTGCCCGTCATGGCCACCTACCAACTCGGCCAGAAAGTGACGCTGAAAGCCGGTCCCTACCTCTCGCTGCTCCTCGACAAGGAGTTCAGCGGCATCGCCTCCGACGGATACCTGCGTCAGGGCAACCCCACCGGACCGAGAGTCAACATGGGCAACAAAGAGGGCGAATGGTCAACCTACGACTTCAGCGACGATATGCGCTCGCTGCAGTTTGGTGTCGCAGTGGGTGCCGACTGGCAACTGCATGAGCACTTCGGTCTCTCTGCCGACCTCAACTGGGGCCTCACAGGCGTTTTCGGCAGCGATTTCAAGACTGTCGAGCAGACGCTTTACCCCATTTACGGCACTATCGGCCTCTTCTGGAAATTCTGACCCCACGGTCCAGATCGGTTTCCCATCTATCGTTGTGACCTCCCCCAGCTCCCACAAGAGCCGAGGGAGGTCACTTTGAATCATAACGTTTTAAAGTATCTCATTCGCCCTGTTTTTTAGGGTGTTCAGGAATTCAGACAACAGCGCGAATTCACCACATGATGTTCAACGGCGGTTAGTGGGAGTAATATCTGAACTCATGTTCTCCTGAATTCCTGAACTCCTGAACTCCTGAACTCCTGCAACTTTTAAGACTCCTGAACCCCTCTCAACTTACTCAAGTAGAGTTGTATCATTGAAGTTTCGCAAGTTCAAACCAATCCGAAAAGAAGAAGAGATTATTATCAAAACCGCTTCGCAAGTCTGCTACGACAAGTGGCGGGGTGTTAGTTGGGCGAACAATAGCGGGAGCCGTCGGTAACAAATGAGGCTTTTCGGTGTCGTCTCGGGCGAGGACTGTGTGAGCGGCGAAGCCGCGAGTTCCGCAGCCAGACACCGGAAAGCCCATTTGTTCGACGGTGGAGCGTGTTCGCGGTTCTTTCTTGTATCTTCTTTCTGTCCACACAGAAAGAAGAAAATACCTGAAAATTCAACTTGAGAAAGTTGAATTATATCATTTTTCATACTTCTGTTTTTTTTGCAGCCGATTCTTTGTCCGTATAAAAACATTTTTATAAATTTGCGGCTGCGAGGCATTGAATTATAGCTATTCAGTCCCCCCTCCTCTCAGGAGGGGCTGGGGGAGGTTCCCTTTCGTCTTTGAGGGGC
>Ga0310695_10012107_pt1 | contig 12155 bp, 12 predicted proteins | sample RumenRJG_04DNA_FD_203882 | JGI IMG/M metagenome (GOLD analysis project Ga0310695, IMG submission 203882) | Bovine rumen microbial communities from Lethbridge, Alberta, Canada - RJG_04 (v2) (version 2) | ecosystem: Host-associated > Mammals > Digestive system > Stomach > Rumen | place: Canada... | reverse complement strand
GGATCAGCTTGGAGACTTTGCTCCGATGTTCGCTCACCTGAACGACGATGTACTCTTCGGCGAAGTATGGAACGCAGAGGCAATCGATATAAAAACAAAATGCATCATCACAGTTGTGTCGCTCATGGCAAGCGGAATTACAGATTCTTCCCTCACATACCATTTGCAGAACGCAAAGGCTCACGGAGTTACAAAAGAAGAAATCGCCGCAATCATCACCCATGCCACGATGTACACAGGCTGGCCAAAAGGCTGGGCAGTATTCCGTCTGGCAAAGGAAGTCTGGAAGGAAAATTAAATTTATGGAGGATTACAATGAAAAAACTTATTCTTACCCTTTTAATCGGAGGATTAATGATGACAGGACTTTCAGCAAAGACAGCATTCGTTTACTTCAGTGCGACAGGAACTACTGAGCGCATGGCCAAAAATGCCGCTAAAGAAATGGGAGCCGACATTTTTGAAATTCAGCCGGTTCACAAATACACCGACGCAGACTTAAACTGGCATGACAAAAAATCTCTTACCACAATCGAATGTAACGATCCCAAGTGCCGTCCTGCCATTGAGTCCGTGGTTTCAACAAGCTCAAACACCGCTTTTGACATATCTGCTTACGAAACTGTGATTTTGTGCTATCCTATCTGGTGGGCATACGCGCCAAAAATAATGTATACTTTTGTTGAAAGCCAGAAATGGGGCGGCAAACGCCTTGTCACCCTCTGCACAAGCGGTGGAAGCGGACTTGGACGAAGCGGCAGCGACCTTGCAAAATTTGCAAAGGGCGTAGACTTTAAGGGCGGAAAAGATTTTACCCGTGGAAGCGGAGCGACCATCAAAAAATATGTTGAAGGTTTGCTCAAGTAAGTAGTCATTATATAAACGACAAGGTAAAAAGTTCACCATTTCAATTTCTGGTAAATTATCAATTTTCTCGAAATTGGTAATTTACCAGAAATCTTATTATTTTAATAATGCATATTTCTTTAATATCCAATCATTTACTTTTCTTTTATCATATTCAGTGAACAAAAAATTCCGTTCATTTTTTTCTATTTTGGGTATCGAAAAATTCTGAATGTAATTCTTCGCAAATGACATATAACCTTTTGAGTACGGCTTGCTTGTATGTTCAATGTAATACCAAAATACGCTTGATTCTAAAAACGCTTTCAAAATTTTCAATTCGGATTCATCATCAGAGAAAAGGGCATAACCACAATAAAAAAGAAGATTTTCATCGGTTGACAAAATAGCAACAGGGCTTCCGCTTATATATGGAATTAAAAGTTTCTTTCCAAAATTGTTCATTCCTTGTGTCCTACCATAGGCATACCATGCTTCATATTTACCGTTTCCCTTATCTCGTTCTAAGAGAGCCTGTTTGTTATCTAACATCAGTTGATAGGCATTCGGAAAAGTATTGCGAAAAAACTCTTCATCTATTATGGAAGTTTTTCCGTTCACCACGCTATATGGGAAAATCGCAACCTCCTTGTTATTCGCCAAGTCTTCTTCATTTTTGAGAACATTGGGCTTTGCAATTTTTATACAGATTTTCTTTTCAACTTTGTAGGCAAAACCGTTATACACTCTATAATAATAATTTTCATCCTCGCTGCTTGGTTCAAAGAAAAACAAATCATTTTTGAGTGTAGCTAAGCCGTTGCGGATTTTCCAATGAGAAATCGGTGTTCCCGCGTGTTCGATTTTGTAGATAATTTCATCAGTTTCGCTTGATATTAGTCTCCACGGTGTATTGAATTCAAACTGCTTTGTTTCATATTTTGAGAACTGTAAATCCACAAAACTACGGTCATCTTTTATACGACAGTAGTCAATTTTACCGCTTCGTTCATTTTTTTTAATTATAGAAATACAAGTGTAATTTGTTACATTTTCAAAAATCTGTGCATCACGGAAATCAACGATTTTGAGATTGAATGCATTATTGCTGATAAAATTCCTTAAAGCCCTGCCATTCACCGCTTGCATATATGTATTTGGCGTTATATAACCGAGCGTGCCATCTTTGTTTAAAAGCGAAAGACCAACTTCAAAAAAAGGAATATATAAATCGACATTGCCTGTTTTGGCAGTTTCCCATAAAGATAAGAATTGCTTTGATGTATCGGCAATGTTCTTTGAGCGCACATACGGTGGATTCCCTACAACGCAATTAAAACCATTTTCATGCAATGCGAGCAATTCTTGAACTATTTTTTTATTCAGCATATCACCGCACAGAAGGTTAAACTTTTCCAAGTCGGTTTCACCATTTAGAATGGCAAGTAATGATAAAAGAATTTTTGACTGCTCAATTGCTACAGAACTGATATCCGCACCGAATAAATAATTTTCGATGATTTTCTTATAAGAAAGCGAATATCTGTCATGCAAAAGTTCAGCAGCAGAAAGAAGGAATGAGCCACAACCGCATGATGGGTCGCAGATGTAAGGCACAGATTCTTTTGGAATGACAGATTGTAGAATATAATTTTTAATGTGTTCTGGAGTATATGTTACACCCTTGCTTTTCTTTTCTGAATATGGGACAATTGATTCAAAAATACTTACAAGCAAAGATAGTGGAAACTCATCCTTTGATTGAAAAAAAAGTAAAACTCGATTAACCAAAGCACCATCAACACAAGAAAGATAGTCAGAAAGAATCTTTGACTTACAAAAATCAATCTCATGGAATTCTAGAAATGCAGATACTGAGATTTTTTGCAAAGTATCTGTATCTGGAGAAATTTTTGTTATTGAACGAAATAAGTCTTTTGCTCTCATCATCGCTTTCCTTTTACTTTAGTAATGCAACCCTGCTTGATCTTCCCATTGAATTTATTTTTGAAACTTCTTTATCAGTTAATTCATAAAGAGTATTACAAAAACTATCCACAGAATTCCATTTTTCCTCTAACATCGAAGCAATGTTTTCTTTCTTTGCGCCAGTGGCTTTCAAATATATTTTTTGCAATTCTGAAATCCCGGTATAAAAAGCTGACAGTGTTTTTATATTTTCATCACTTTTTAATGCTTTTGCTGGAACAGGAATCGGTCGTAAAAACTGTTTGTTTAGCTTATAATAACCGTTTAATTGAGGATTTGCTCCCGCTTTTGCCAACACAGAAAATACCGTTGAGTTTGCAAGGCAAGCAAAAGCTTTCATAAACGAATCATCTGCATCGTCTATCGTTATGAACCACACGTTTGAATTATCCATATACAAACCGTTGCTTGAAACATAAGTTGCGATTGTATCAAGGGCAGTCATTGGGAGAATAATTTTTGGGACACTGTAGAGTGTATGGTTATGCTCACGAGTGAATGTATACCACTCTTTATTTTTTGGATAATCAACATTTGCTTTTATAATATCTTCATGTTCTAACAGATATTTATATGCAAACGGATAATGATCTTTTAATTCCTCAACAGAAATTTCCTCATTGCTAGCTTCATAGTATGGGAAAATGCAATAGGCATCGGGAGATAAATCCTTAAATGGATAAAATTCCCTATTATAAATAACAGCACGCAAAATATCTTTCTCGATTTCGACTTTCTCATTAAGGCCGTTGTGACCGATTGCTTTGTTACCATCAAAGTGCACATTGGTTAAATGATACGCTTTTTTCCATAATGCTTGAATTCCATCATGGATGGCAAGATTTGGAAAGTTTTCAAGAGTTCCGAATTTTTCTGCTAGGTGGTTGCGCAAAACAATTATATCATTGCTTTCAAATGCCCAAACAGAATCTTTCTTTGGCATAGGAAGGGAAACAAACTTACTTCCCTTAAAAGTGCCATCAGAAGCAGAGCTTTCAAAAAGGCTCTTTACGGTTTCCTTTTCGACATTCAAAAGTTGATAATCAAATTCTTTTCTCGTGTTCTTTCCTAAAACGAGGATTGAAACATAAGTTTGTTTTCCCTTAAATAAATCATTTGCCGAAAAATCAAGGAGCGTATCAAGGTAGCCATTTTCACAAATGATATTTCGTATTGTCCGACCATATTCTGACTTGAACCATCGTTTTTGAATAATAAATCCCGCCCTGCCGTTATCACCAAGCAGCTCAAGAGAACGCTCTAAAAACAGAACAGCCAAATCCGCTTTTTTTTCAAAGGATTTGTAACGCATACTTAAATATGAATGCATCGCTGGATTATCAGCCTTATAAAATTTTGTTTCCACATATGGGGGATTCCCTACGATATAGTGAAATCCATCATTATTTGCAAATGCCTTTTTGGGATTGAATGGTTTTATTTTTTCAATTTCTTCTACAGAAAAATTTTCTGAATCTGAAACAAGTGTATTTCCTAATTTGATGTTCGCAGAAATATCTCGTAATATTTTCTCACCATAGGCACCGATTCTTTCCCAATAGAGCGCTTCCGTGCCGTCCACAATTTTGAGAGCCAGTGCCATTTTTGCAACTTCGATAGCTACATCGTCAGAATCTATACCGTAGAGACAATTTGTAATAAGATTTCTTCTGCCTTCTATCGTAAGATAGATTTTATCGTCTGCTTTTATAAAACAGTTCTTGTATCTTTGCGAATCAGAATTTTTTGCAAGGCTAATGAATTTTTCCGCCAAAAGTTCATAGCAAGAAACCATGAAAACACCCGAACCACAGCATGGATCAAGTATTTTGATTTTTAGCAAATCTTCTATACTGTTTACAGATTGTAATTTTATTGTTTGCTTACAAATCATATCAACAATATGCTCTGGAGTTGGAATCGCACCGTTTGTTTTTACATATTCAGGTTTGATTTCGGAATAAACAATTCCGTTTCGTATCGCAAGTTGTGTCGCAAGAAACTTTTCGTAGATACTTGCGATAAGTTTCACAGGGATAATATCAAATTTATACGGATATGGATAATACAACTGCTCGATAAAATTTATAAGAATTTCATCGCTCACTTTTAATTGATTGAAAGTTTCATCCCTGTTGAAAAGAGTGCCGTCATAATGATTATAAAAATCTATGTAGCAACTTGATTTAAAACAAGCCCAAAATCCCTTTGCATTTGTACAGAATGACTTAAGCAAATCTGCCTTTTCAATTCCTTTTGCCTCGCATACACGGATAAATATGATCCTGTCTAAAATAACTTGTGTATAATAGTTCAAAGCATCGTTTGTAGAGATAATGTTGCTATTGTTAGCAAAAATATCTTCTGCAATAGAACAACGAAAAGACTGAAGAGTGAATGCAAAAGATTCATCTAACGGAGTCGAACCTTGCTCATTTGCATTTTGATACAGTTTTTCTAAATGATTTGAGCAAACTAAATCATGATTTAGATGTTCATAAAGAATATCAAAATTATCTAAATATTCATCAATGCCTAGTTGATATAGTGCATATTTCTTTGCATCGTCATACGAATGCGGAGCATTTTTTGTTTCATAAATCGAAAATTGCTCAAAGTTGGAAATGAACGCACAGGCGATGTTTGCCGACCAACCATAAGAACGAATTTGAAATGCCGCTTCTTTATCGGTAAAAAGTGATATATCAAGTGATTTTGCATCCAAAAAAGTCTTTATATTCGAACCATTTTTTAATATGTAATCAGGACGTGTATGTGTGGAATGTATGGATTTCAGTTTTTGTTTCAAACCATCGTCCAAAACTCGCTCTTGTAAAACCTGAGATGTATCTTGCACATTCCAACCAAAAATAGCAAGCATTTCATTAAGCCATGTACGAATAGTTTCTTCGCTGATATTTTTTCGATCTTGAACACGGACAGAGGAGTTGTATTTTTGAATCAGAATCTCAAATTTGTTTTTTGTTTCCTGTTTGTTCATTCTGCCCACCTATTATATATAGATAGAATATCATATTTCTTTAGATGAATATAGTGGCATTTTATCACGATACGGTGACATATAAGGACACTAAAAAACTTCTTTCTTTAATTTTTTTTTTCATTCGGAATTTTGTTTATGACAAGTGCGGCAAACTAAAATTCATTAATCATCTTTTACAGCGGAGATGTAATACTTGCGGACTTGCGCGGAAGATTTAAAAATAGACAGGCTTTGATACAATAGATCTTGAACTTGTAAAAACCTATTCAACAGATTAAAATACAATATTGAACCAAGCCTAGCGCGAACAACATAATCAGGCTCGCTCAGCACTCAAAAGCAAAAATCGGAAGCGGAGCGGCCATCAAAAAATATGTTGAAGGTTTGCTCAAGTAAGGTGCAGAAAAATGGTTGAATAAAAACGGATTGATGTGAAAATGAATGCCAGTAAAATCAGAATGCCTGTCGATATTACGATGACTCTTCTCTCAATAATTCTCATGGGGGGAGCCTATCTCTTTCCTTCGGACATCATTCATGAAATATTGGGCATGGCACTGTTTCTTCTTTGGGCAGTGCATATCACATTGAACCGCCGCTGGTACAGTTCAATCTTCCGCGGAAAATACAATGCACGCCGTATCATGCAGACCGTCATAAATTGCTCCATCCTGATTTGTGTCATTTTTCTGATGATAAGCGGAATTATTCTTTCAAATCATGTTTTTACTTTTTTGGGAATTGAAAGCGGGCTTGGTTTTGCACGTACCGCACATCTTCTGGCAAGTCACTGGTATTTTTTGTTTATGTCGCTGCATATCGGAATGCATGTTCAGATGATTGCGGGCAAGATGAAAGTTCCTCGCAAAGGTTTTTCTTCTATTATAATGCGTACTATTTTCATTTTAATTTCCCTTTACGGCATTTATGCTTTCATCATCCGTGGTATCTGGCGTTATCTGATTCTACAACAGAAGTTCTTCTTCCTTGATTTTGAGCGCGGATACTTTTTGTTTGTTTTGGACTATATTTCAATTATAATTCTTTTTGCGACAGTCATTCATTACATAAATAAACTTCTTCAAAAGGGGGCATAAATGAGCATAACAGTAAATCTCAGGTACACGGGCAAGGGCAACGCCGCAATCGATTTTGCAAAAGAAATGACAGAAAGCGGCACTGTAGAAAAAATCAGGGCAGAGAAGGGTAACTTACGTTATGAATATTATCTGCCTCTTTTTGATGACAGTTCTGACAAAACCGTTCTTCTGATTGACCAGTGGGAAAATCAAGAAGCCATAGACATTCATCACGCAAGCCCGATGATGAAGACAATTGCCGCTCTTCGTGAAAAATATGATTTACACATGACCGTGGAGCGTTTTGTCTCTGATGACGGCGGCGTTCCAGAAAGTGACAGGGCGTTTATAAGAAAATAAGCGTTTATAGAAACTCTTTTGCCAGAATAACAGTTTACGCCAGCAAACTGTTAATCGAGTGATTTGAGCTTCTTTTTGTCCTCGTAAATTTCTTTATCGGCCCGCTCAAAAATTTCCGAAACAAAACTGTCGGTTTCAGGATTGTAGTCTGCCATTCCAGAAGCTAATGTTACCCCGGAGCCATTCTTTTTATTTTCAATAACCTGGGTTCGCAATTTGTTCATAAGCTCGTGCCTTGCCGAATAATCGTTCCCGCGAAGGAAGACTACGAACTCATCGCCGCCCACCCTGAACACTGGGCTGTGAACGAAAATGTTGCACAAAAGATGTGAGGCAGAACGAATATACTCATCTCCTGCGTTATGCCCCTGACTATCATTTATCTGTTATGGTAATTTCATATATTCTTCAAAAGTTTTCATGTCAGTCCTCCTTCTTCTTGTTGGCTTCTTCTGCCTCAACTATTTCTTTTACCATTCTTACATAAACGACTTTTAGGGGTGAGCGCATCTTTTGACACGCTGTTGTGAGGATTTTTGAACTTTCTGCCAGCTTAAATCTAAAATCCGCCGTTCAGGTACGCCCGCTCAATAATGTAGGAAGGCTCGTAATATGCACTTGAATTGTAATTGTCGATTGTATCGCATATAGGAGCATTGTAAACACGCAACATGCCGTCGATATAATCTTCGTCTTTTGAAAGTGTTGCTAGAATCAGACGGTTGTAAACTTTCCCCATCTGAGTTGGTGTTGGAATTTTGCTGCAAAGTTCCTTGTCGATATTTTCGATATAAAAGTTTCCTTCCTGTAGCTTGTTGTCTTCAATCCAGTCTGCCTCAACTTGAAGTGGATTTTCCGCGTGAAGCACCTGCGCACAGCTGATGAGGTGAAGCCATCTGTCTTTGGGAATGGAATTAACTACATACTTGTTTTTCTGATGTAATTTCCGGGCTGTCCGCTCAATCATATAGCAGAGAAAATACAAATCATTTTCGCTAATGTCTTCATCGGGAAAATACTTGTTTTTCATAGCTCGTAACTCCTTAAAAATTTAATCGTATTAAGAGCTTTTTGTGTGCAGAACAGAATTTGGTGCGTTGGATATTTGAATTTGGTTAGCTCCCAAAATGCTTCTCGTGAGATATTCCCATTGAGGAAATCTTCAACATAATCCCAAATCGTATCATCAGCCATCGGACCGTCTACAATATCATAATTATGTTCTTTTCCAGTGCGGCAATCTGCTACAAAATCAAGCCATTCATCAGAGAGTTCTGGAAAACTCAGCAACTTAAGAGATTCATCTGGTGTATATTCATAAACATTCACAAAATGCGGAAAACGCCTTGTAAGTGCCCAGCGTTTTGCCTGTTTTTCCATTTTAGTGCAATAAAAACCGTAGCCGAAATCTTTGTAAAAGCCCTGTGTGAGAATTTTGGGATGTTCTACAGTCTGGTTGCTTCCATGAAAAATCTGCATGATTGCATTATATCATGTATTACTTGCTTATGATACAAAAAAAAAATCTATCTTTTTTTTAACTTTCAAGCATAAGAGGATGAATAAAAGGAGACAGACGAGAAAATTAATAATACAGCCTTACACCCGATATGACAGTACCAAAGCACCCGTTTGACAGTACCATATCGCCGTTTGGTACTGTCATATCACCCTTTTGGTACTGTCAAATTCCGGCACAGGCAAAAAAAAAATCGGATGCAGAACCTGCTTAAAGTTCTGCATCCTCAATTCATTTGCCCTTACTCTCCGGTTTTGTCAGCCTTAGATTTTTTATCAGGGACAATGACTTTCTCAAAATGAAGGTCATTGAACTCATTTTTGAATTCACTGCTTCCGCGAAGCACAACGCGCACGTTCTTTATCGAGTTGCCCGTCACGTCCTCTTCCTTCTCCTTGCCGTCTGACTTGAAAGTAAGGCGCAGGATTCCGAAGTCTCCGAGGCGGATGCTGTGTCCTTCCTTGAGCCACATGGGAAGCATCTCAATAAATGAGGCGAGCACTGCGCTTACGTCGGCCAGTGTAAGCGTGCTGTACTTGCTTATCTGCTGTGCGATTGTACGGAGCGAGATTTCGTTGCTCCATACAGGCTGTGCATAGTAAAGCGGTTCTGAGCTTTTGTCGATCGGATTGGCTCTTTTTACAACTGAATAGTTCATAGTTTTTTCTCCATTCGTGACCATGCCGCCGCCGCTCGCGAATCAGCGCAGCAGGTCACGCTCTGCTTAACGCTCCGAGCCTTTTGAACTGACAGTCCCGCGCTCAGATGCGTTAAGTAGAATATAACAGAAAAAAACGCCCTGAAATGTAGAAGTTTGTCTACAAATCAGAGCGCAAATTTCTGATAAAGCTCGTTTCTGGAGCTTACGCCACACTTTCTGTAGATTCTTGAGAAATAGGTTCCCACGGTTGAAGCCGAGACTCCAAGTTTCCGTGCAATTGACTCCTGCTTCATACCCTTGAGCATGAAGAGCATTACGCTCTTTTCATTCGGAGAAAGCTTTTCGAAATCCTCACGATACGAATTTTCCACGACAGCCGGGACTGTAGACGAGATTTTATAGGAACCATACCTTTCGATTTTTTCCCTGCACAGGCTTATGTCGTTTTCTGTACAGAAGCCAGAAATTACAACAGGAACCTCGTGGCGGCAGACCGTCTCGTAGCCTGCCTGTGTGAACGGCTCAAAGGCAATGCAGGCAAGCAGAAGATTTTTCTCTCCCTGTGCAAGCGAAAGTATGAATTCCAGCTCAAAGAAATCAAGGCAGCCGTTGACAACGAGCAGACCGGCATTGCAGAAACTGTTCTTTAAGTCTGACTCCGAATTCAAGAGGGTAATTTTTGCCACACTCCATATCTTTCTTATGAACGGGGAAAGCAAAACCGACTGGTGCTCCGTGAAACCGTACACGGCGACATTAATCACATTTTTCATAGGGTACCTCCTTTTTTTGTGATTATTTTAATTTTCGGACTGCCTTTGTAGACAAACTTCTACATCCGCATGCTTTTTTTTCTGTTATCCTTATTTCAAGACAGTCCGGAATGTCTGAATCTTTTATAAAAGGAGTTTCTTTATGGAAAGGGAAATGCTTACAAAAATTTACGGTGAATTCTGCTCGCTTCGCGGCGAAATGTCGGAATTCAAGAGGCGCACGCTGGAAAGGCTTGAGGAAGTGGAAAGGAATTTCAGGCAGAGTTCCGTTGAGCGTGCGGCGCGGTTGTGCAGGACTGTCTCGCTTATCACAGGACTTATTTCCATCGTGTCAGCGGCATACACGGTTCTGTCAAAATTTATTGTTAAAGGAGGCCTGGTATGAAAAAGAACAGGGAAAACATCAGCATGATTGAATTTACATACGCAGAACTTACCTCGAACATAATCAAGAGGCTGCTTCTGCTCATAGGGAAATTAACCGGATACAAGGGGGCTGCGGTTGTAATAGCAACAAAGCTCCTGATTTCAGGCTATATCGGTGAGACTGCATGGGTTTCGGCAGTAATATCTGCACTGTGCGGAATCATCATGCCGAAAACTCTTTCAAAAATAGGGAAAGAAAAACCGGATGGGGATTCTGACTCTTTAGGTGACACAGACCACCTGATTCAATGACAAAAAGCCCGGTAAGCAAGTAAAATCTCGGCTTACCGGGCTTTTCTTCTATAGATTATCTGCCTTTAGAATCATGCTTCTCTCCCAGTCGAGAAGTTCATGTTCCTCTGTGCCATTGCTGCCTTTTACATCACACAGAACCCTGAATACAGGCTCCGTGCCGCTCCCGCGCATCCAGATGTAGGCAAGAGGCTCTTTGTTTTTGCCGGTAAAGAGGATTTTTAAGCCGCCTTTGCCGTTTTTTGAATAATCAGAAAGATTACGGTTTTCTTCGGTTCCGTTTGTGCCGACAGCCTCGTAAGCTTCGATTCCATATTTTGATGAAAGCTCTGATTTTTTTGCCTGCCATTCTTCTTCAAAGATTTTCTGGAAGTTTCCTTTGAGATGCGAATGGTCAGCAGTCTTGATTTTGAGGATTGCCCTCTCTTCTGCAACACCGGTCGTTGTGTAAGCAGGAAGTGTTTCAATCACATCAAGAAGAGTAAAGCTGTTATTATATAGAAGATTTCGTGAATCACACCAGATGTGGAAAAGACCTTTTACCTTCTTTCCGCCCTCTTCTGAATCACGGAGAACCAGAAGCTTGACCAAAGCAAAGATTGTATTGAGCGGATCACGAACCGCAGCCGGATGAGTGATGTTTCCGCCGTTGCTTCCCTCGCCAAGAATACGGACGGTAAAGCCTTCGCCACGCTTTTTTCGCGCAAGGTTTACGACATTTGCCTCGCCTACTTCCGCACGGAACAGCTTTGCGCCGAATGAAGAAACCACTTCATCAATACGCATTGAGGTCGGACAGTTTGCCGCTACGGCAAGATTTTCTGAATCCTTACCGCCCAGATACTTCATGTAGGCAAGCTCAGAAAGGACTGAAAGGGCAAAAACTTCCTGAGCCTTGAGGACCTCTGCCTTGCCTGTCTTTTCGTTCCAGAAAACGATGTTTCCGCGGTCGCCGTCACAGTCAGGCATGTAGCCCAGCTTGACTTCTGAATGACCTTCCTTCTGAAGCCTCTCCATTTCGGCGGCACACCAGACAAGATTTTCCGGCTCCGGGATAATCGCATGTACGATTTTGCCCGGCTCGTCATTGATTCCGTAATAAGAAATTCCTGCATCCTTGAAGACAGCCTTGTCGATTGAAAGGGTGCGGGCAGAACCGTTCATGTCGGCAATGATTCCCAGCGGATTTGAAGCGATGCTCTGCTTTATTTTTGAGAAAAGAACTTCCTGACCAGCCTTGTCGCCT
>Ga0310695_10012106_pt1 | contig 12155 bp, 19 predicted proteins | sample RumenRJG_04DNA_FD_203882 | JGI IMG/M metagenome (GOLD analysis project Ga0310695, IMG submission 203882) | Bovine rumen microbial communities from Lethbridge, Alberta, Canada - RJG_04 (v2) (version 2) | ecosystem: Host-associated > Mammals > Digestive system > Stomach > Rumen | place: Canada... | reverse complement strand
TCATGTCCGATGCATTGTTTACGCCGTCGCTCAAGGGCTATGAGACGGTTCCATGCCGCATTGTCAAGTCGTCCGTCAAGATGGAGAAGGTCAATCGATTCATCTTCACAGCTGAGTTCGCCTACGAACACAATGGAAGAACCTGCAAGTCAAATTCCCTACGCAAGCCAGGTCGAGGCGAATTTGAGTTCAACCGCCTCGCAAGCCGTCTGCCGCTTCTTGAGAAGTATGCCCCCGGAACGGAACACGAATGTCGAGTCAATCCGGAGAATCCTTTTGACGCGGTTCTCGCCGTGGAGAATCCGGTGGAAGACCCGGATGCATTGTCTGGCAACACAGGGCCAATCGTCGCAGGGATGGTCTTGGCCCTGTTTCTTTTAGCTGGCGTATTCATGATCGCGTCTGCGTTTCCGTCCGTCCGGCGGCTTGTAACGACGCCGCGCGTGAAGAAATTGCTTATCCCCATTGGGCTTGTCTTGTTTGGATGTCCGTTCATGACTGTCGGTTCGATTGGCCTCTTGCAACATGTGCGCGAACGGTCTGAGGCAAAGGCGTATGTGCCCGTTCCTGCGAAAGTCCTCTATTCGGGCATGTATTCGTTCAGGTCGGGTGGACGCCATCCGCACACGGTGTATAGCGTGCGCGTTGGATACGAATATGCCGTTGACGGAAAGAAGTACGAAGGCGACCGTCTGGCGATCTCGCAGGTTTCGTCCAACAACTACGACCACCAGCGACACTTGGCGAACAAATACAAGAAGGGCGATGCGGTCACGGCGTACGTTTCTTCGGACGATCCGCGCAAGAGCGTCCTTGAGAAATCAAGCGGGCTTGGCGACATCGGGGCGATGGCCTTTATGGGACTGTTCGGCGTGGTCGGCTTCGCGATAATCGTCGCCGGGCTATGGATGACTCTCTCGTTTCTGCGCGGGAGCAATGGCGCGCCGCTTTCTTTCGAGAGGCGGATACTGAAGCGTTCGCATGCCAATTGGGTGATCCCGGGATTATTTACCGTCGTATGGAATGTGTTCTCGTGGTCATTCGTGCTGGGATTTGTTGGCGAAGAACAGGTCAGGCGATTTGATCCGCTATTGTTTATCCTGGTGATATTCCCATTGGTGGGAATCTTCCTTATCGGCTGTTTTATCTTCGAGATTGTCCGCGAGCTGCGCGCGCCACGTCTTGTGCTGACGCTGTCGTGCGCGATGTGGAAACAAGGTTCCCCCGCGCAGGTCGATTGGTCGATTGAAAATCCAGAGGAGATTGAATCACTTGAGATTGCTCTTGCGCGCACGAGGATGAAGGGCTCGGGCAAGCATCGCCGCCTGAAAACTGTCTCATCGCAGAGTTGTTGCCGTCATGCACAGTCAATTGTTCCCGGGGCGGGAAGTTTTGGCTTTACGGTGCCGGGAAGCGCAAATGACGGATGTAATTTGTCGTTCGTAACAAAGGTGAAGGTGAAATCCATTCGCCGCGCTTTTACCTTTACCTATCCGTTGCCGAATCCCATTGCCTGAAAACGACAAAGCTGGAGAGTAAGGGCGCATCTCCGTTTTCACCCATACGTATTGGGATTTGGAAACAACCATGACAACTTTCAAGAACAACATTATCCTGCGGGCACACCTTGAACATTCAGAATCGTGACAGTTTGAGGATCGGCAAATGGGCACGGGCGGAACGCACTCTGCGGCGGTCGGGAAGTTATGATATAATATCTTTCACACCGTGGGATGGGTGTCTCGCGGGATAGTTGATACTGGAATGTTCTGATAGTGAATGCATGAAACCTTAAGGAGCAAATGACATGAGAACGCCTCTTTGCATTGCTGCGGCTGTGGCCGTGTTTTCATCGTGCGTACTTGCGGATATCCACGATGACCTTGATGACGCCCTCGAAAGCGGCGAAATGGAGACGGCCGTACGCCTCGCCTCGAAGATAGTCAAGAAGACTCCGGACGACTATGATGCCAATTTCGCCCTTGCCTTGGATTGTGAGGCGAAAGAAAAGTTCAAAGAGATGGCGGAGCATCTGAAAAGATGCCTACGCAAAAGACCGGACGCTACAGCCGCATTGAACAGCCTAGCGATGGCTTGTCTCAATCTCGGCGACATCGAGAAGGCGGAGAAGCTCGCCAAGAAGGCCGCTGCAAATGCTCCGCGCGAGCCACAGGTCAAGGACACTTTGAGGCAGGTCGAAATGGTCAAGAAGGAACTGGCGAATCCTAACGCGCCGCCCGTCGTATCGAACGTGTTCGATGCCGCTGCATCCGCATACAGGTACAATAAAGAGGTCGGCAACGGTCCGTGGGCTTATTTCAATTCCATGGTTGTGACACAGGATAAGAACCGCACTGTATGGAGGGGGAGCTTCGTGACTTTGGTGCGGTCAGACTGGCGTCCGTATCCTGCCGAACTGTTTTTCAAGGTCTATCCGTCTGGCCGCGTGTCTATCATTCGCGAAAATCGGCGCGTCGCGCGCATGCAGGCGCCGAAGTTCTCGTTCAACAACTACATCCGCCACTTTCAGGTCGCGAAGGTGAACCCGACGGGCGTGACGTCCATTGAGGACTCCAACGACTGGCCGGTGCTGATGCGCCTCAAGTCTGGCGATAAGGTCGTCCGCGAGGTCACGCTCGCCAGCTTGGTGAAGACGGGATTGTCCGATTTCAGACCGCGCATTGCCCGGGCCGACAAGATCGTGATTCGCGACGGCAACGTGAATTGGGACAGACCGACAGACAAGGATCCGGTTCTCGCAACGATCACGGATCCAAAGGAGATTGCCGCATTCAACAGGATGTTCGTGTTTGTCGAGAAGTCGGACAAGGAAGAGTGGGATCCAAGGGCAGACATTGGTCTTGGCTGTGGGTGTCCCGGCGGTCCGGGCATCGACTGGTGGAAGGGCGGCGAGAAGCTTGCACAGACGGCGTTGCACCATGGCAAGACGGTGTGGTGGGATGGGTTCACCTGGGATTTTGTGCTGACGGAGAAATCGCAGAAGGAGATAGCGGCTTGGCTCTCTTCGCATTCGATTCCGCAGGATAATGCGAAACGATGACAATCAACCGGCCGTGGGACAAAGCACATCAGGACGTAGATTCGCTGTAAAGTAGGGAATTGCTGCCAGCGTGAAAGTATTGCCAATGCCAATAAGCAATTGCCAATGATGTTTGGCCGCAAAGAACGCAAAGGACGAAAAAATCCAAAAATCCAAAATCCAAAATTCCGAGCGCGCGGATTGACGGATGACGCGTTGGTATGGTATCATATCCGTGCTCTCCGGAATTGAACTCCGTGGCGACGGAGGTACGAACGGGAGCCTTGAAAGCCGTTGGGTTGAAACCGATGGAGTCCTGCTGAGAACGGATCGAAAAGCCTGAATGGTGGGCGGACGGTCCGGGAGGGGGCGTCGATGTCGGGAACCGCGGCGGCCGATTTGGAACGTGATGGAGGAGGCTTCCTCCGCGGGCTTGAGCGCGAGATGTGCAGCCTAAGCGTCGTCGGCATCTTGGCGAGGCATCGCCTATTCCGAAAATGCGCCGTTGGCGTATTGTACCCTGTGGCCGGCGTTCGGCCGCGTAATGCGCCGACACAACGCCGAAAGGAATAGGAATAGGACAATGAAAAGGTCAAACGAACTCAATGCGATAGACATCGCCGCTGTGCAATCCCGCATGCTCACGATCCGCAATCAGCAGGTGCTGCTCGACCGCGACGTCGCCGCGCTGTATGGGGTTGAAACTAAAGCGCTCAACCAGGCAGTCAAGCGGAATGCGGAAAAATTCCCAGATGGTTACATTCTGAAGATGACGGAAGAAGAGTGTTCAAGGTCACAAATTGTTACCTTGAACGGAGGGCGAGGATCCAATTTGAAATACCTTCCGTACGCCTTTACCGAGAAGGGCCTCTACATGCTTGCGACAGTGTTGAAGAGCACACGTGCGACACAGGCTACATTGGCAATCATCGAAACCTACGCCAAGGTTCGCTCGATGGTCCGCGACATGGAGGCGCTCCAGACCGAGAAGGCGGGATCTCCGGAGCAGGCGAACATGCTCACGCGCGCAGGTCACAAGCTCGCGGAGCTCATCGGCGACAACCTTTCCACGGTGTCACGCAAGACGACTATAGAGCTGAACCTCTCGTTGCTCAAAATCTCCCACGAGGTTACGGAAAAAAAGGAGTGACCGCCTGATATGGTTTGACAGAGAGGTGGAGAAGAGTCTTGCCTACAGCGCATGGGGCTGAGTGTTGCTGTTGCGCGGTGCGGAGATTACGTGGTATAATATCCGCAAAAATTACGGGGAAAAACATGCGCTACATCTATCAGCATAAAGACTGGCCCAAGTTTCGGTGGAGTTCCGCCGAGCTGGCGGCGGAGCTTGAAGCGGCTTCCTTTGCAATAGGGAAGTTTTCGGGACGGCTTGCAGCAATCGGTTTTGAGATGCAGAGTGATGCCGTTTGCGAGACGCTTTCCGCAGAGATACTGAATTCCGCCGAGGCGAAGACGCGCTACCCTGCCCAATTCGCCGATCGATTGAATGCCATAGCGCAGTAACCGATATTGGATTTCACATGAAGCAATACGGAACAGTTCTCGCATGTGTGCGCCTTGGATCTTATGCCAGCTTGCTTGCGCTAATCCCTATTGGGTTCGGGACGCTCTTCTTTATGCTTGGCATGGGTGAGCTTGGAGTTGGCGGCATCAGCGTTCTTTCGCTATGGACATTGTTCTGGCTGAGCGTCTTGATCTTCGGTGTTTTTGACCGTGGAATTCTAAGCGTGGGGCCGGACGGCGTTGTCTGGACCAGTGGCGTCGGCGGGCTCTCGATGAAAACGCGTGTACAGGTGAATGCGTGGACATGGAGCCGCGTAGTGCGGTTGCGCGGTTACCGCGCGGCGGTTGAACTCGTGGGCCGCGACGGACAGGGCCACGTTGTTTACGAGTCCCCGTTTAACGGAAGTGCCCGAGACAGCGACAAGGCCGAAGCCGATTGCGAACGCATCCGCCAGATTCTCGCGGAGAAGGCACACGTCAGCTTGACGCGGATCCGGGTTGACGACGAGCGGTCCGGCGCTTCGGCAATCGAAGTACAGAACAAAATCACCGTCCTTCGGGACGACAACGGGCGCATTGTCCGCATTACCTATCGTCCGAAGCATTATGTTCGGGGGGCGATTGTCCTTGCCGCCGTAATCGCATTCTTTGCCTTGGTGGGATGGCTGGTCTGGACGAAGGGGGATTCCCCGTGGCTGATCGCCGCTCTCGTCATTCCGGCGATTCTGGCCGTCACGCCGACGCTGTACGATTTCTTCGGGCGGCGGGAGTTCGTCATCGGCGCGGGGACCGGCCATTATTTCAACGGAGTCGGAAATATAGGAGTCCGCAGGGAGTTCTCCTTTGACGAAACGACTGGCGTCCGCAAGGGCGAATCGGCTTATTACTACGCCGATCATAGTGTCGGCCACAAGGATGTGACAGGCACGAGGGCCATGACGAGGATTCCCGAAGTCCAGCTGTTTCCCGTTGGTTGCGCAACGCCGGCACGTCTTTGCGCCTCGGACGACGAGGCACTCATCGACGCATTCGTGCGACTCCTCCGCGAAGCTATTCAACATCAGGATATGTATGGCACATGAAATGCGAATCGTGCATATGCAAAGTCTCGCAGGACTCCGCCTCGCGCGAGATAAATGCACTTGTCGCCAAGGCATCCTCCGTCGGGAAGGCCAGGGCCGCTCGACGCACTATGTGCTGGCGTGAAGAATGTTGCCAGTGTGAAAGCGTTGCCAGTACCAATTCCAATTGCCAATGAAAGGAGCGGGGGCATGAAGAAGAAAATCATATTAGTCTTACTTGCGGTGGCAGCGGGCATGGTTGCGGCAGTTGTCGGTGTTCATGTGGAAAGAATAGATTATGTCGTCTGCGACGGCGTGTTGCATATTGAAATGAACCAGTATTGGGGGATGAAGAAGTCGTCATGGGAATGCCCGATAAAAGACATAACAAATGTGCGCCCTGTGAGCAGATCATCCGGTAGAAAGATTGCTTGGGCATCGACTCTTCTTGTCGGCGATTCTCCTTATGGGGAGATAAAGCTCGGCAAGTATCGCATAACCAAGGAATTAGAGAAATGCTTTTTGCCTGGATATCAGGGTGAGCGGGTTGAAGTCTCGGAGTATCCTCATCGGACCATACTTCCTCTTCTGCTTTTTGGCATAGCTGTTATTGCCTACAGGGAGCTACGGGGTATTATGAGAAAGGAGAAGCGAGATGAAGCTAAACTATGAGTTTGGTTTTCTGGCGAAGGATTGTCCACTGGTGTCGCGGGAACTTATCAGGCCGTGGCGACTTGCCGCGCTTGCCGTCGGTATCGGCATCCTCATCGCTGGGGCGCACCTGACGCCATCCACCGACTGGGACTATCCGATCTGCTTCATCATGGGGCTTTGGGCGTATGTCTTCGCGCCGTGGACGGTGAGGGCGCTAGTCTATCTCGACTGGAAGCGCCTTCCGTTGGCGTGGCTTTTCGCGTGGGCAGGTATCGACGGCGTCTATTCGCTCTACTGGTGGCTTCGCGGCTTCGACGCATTGCAGGCGTTTCGCGGCCCGAACATCGTCTACAGCACACCGCTCTACTTCCTCTTCGGCCTCGCGATGAACCTCCGCCTTGTGCGCTACGACGCACCGCAGGGCATTCGCGGAGTCTTGGTTGACTCAGTGCGCAAACATTGGTCGTTTGTCATGCGCTACACGCTTCGGCTTATTCTTAGCGCATTTCTCGCGGTGCTGTTCACCATGCTGTTCTTCGTCGCCACAGGACAATACCGCATCGCATTCTCCGGCGGCAAAATCACCGTAGAGCAGAAACAATCAACCGACAACTCAACCACCGAAAGAAGAAACCCATGAAACCATTTGCACGAATGATCCTCGTCTCATCCCTGGCGATCGCGGCGGGGTGTGTGAGCAGAATAGACATCGAACACTGGGCACTTGAGCCGTGCGACGCCGCGACGACCGCCGAGATTGCGCGGCTTGTCCAAGAGGGCGCGAGCCGGGACGGGCGCGTTTGGAACGACAATGTTCGGTATGAGGAGCGGGAACGGCGTCGATACAAGCTGCGTGACGGAACGACGATAGCCTGTGAATCGTCGCCTATTCGTTTCGGCACGAATACGGTCTGCGTGGCGGTTGCCGGCCATAATGGGAAGACCTGCATACAGATTGCCGATTCGGTGTTCAAGGCAACGGCCATATTTGGACGCCACAGCGCTGGCCACGGGTGGATCATGCCGTGTGCGGCGTCGTTTGGGAGCGGAGAGGACGAGCGGCTGGTGGTCGTGAAGGCGCCACGAACATACCACAACGGGTCGCAGGTCTATGTCTTTGACCAAAGCTTCAAGTGCGTGTGGGAGAGCGAGGAGATCGAGGATCGCAGTGGATGGCGGGCCGTCGTGTCGCCATCGCATCCCGATTCCGTGTTTTTCTACAACAGCCGTGTCGCCTGCTACCGACTCATACGTTCGAACTAAATGGACACGGCGCCGGATGGAACGGGCCGAACGGGCGGAACGCGCCCTGCGGCGGTCGGGAAATTATGTTATAATACATTCCGTCCCGTGGGATGGGTGTCTTGCGGGGTAGTTGATACGGAGAATGTCTCGATAGTGACAGAATGACAAACACGGAGGAAACGATGAAGAAGATGATAGTTGCACTTGGCGTTATTGGATTCGCGCTTGTTTCGCTCGGCGGTGAACTTACCGTGACGGGCAAAGGTGTTGTGAAACGGCAACCGGACAAGATGAAGATTACTTTTACAGTTTCGGCCGAAGACAAGGACATGACGGTTGCTCGGCGCATGTTTGAAGAACATACGGCCACGCTCGCCTCAACATTTGCCGCAGCGGGCATTTCGACGAACGAAGTCGTCACATCGGGGATTAGCATGTGTGCCGACTATGATTGGCGTGAGGGGCGCAAATTCAACGGCTACAAGTTCGAAGAGGACTACATATTCGTTGCCAAGGTTGATAGGGCCAGACTGAATCGCATAAATTCGGCGCTCTTCAGCTGTAAGGCCGTCAATTCGTTGAGAAACTCGTTTGAACTGTTTGACCCGGCCGCCGCCAGAAACGAGGCGAGGACGCTGGCGGTAAAGAATGCCCGTGATGTCGCCCAACGGATGGCGAGGGATGCGGGCGTGACGCTTTGCGAAATCAACGAAATCATTTACACCGGGTTTGAGGCCCGGGACTATACTTACACCAACCATGCTACTCCATCATCCGCATACGATGGCTCCGGGTCTGTGACATCGTTGCGAGACATAGTAGTGTCCGATACCGTCTGCATAAAGTGGAAGATAAAATAAATAGTGGCTGTAGGCGCGACGGCTATGGCGCGGTCGGATCGCGCCCTGTGGCGGCAAGCGAAAGGAGCCATATATGACGAAGTGTCTTAAAGGATGTCTTTTATATCTACTTGTAAATCTACTAAGTTTGCCGTTCTTGGGTTGTGCAAGTCGCAATGAGGTGTCGCATTTGGCATTTAAGCCTCTTTTTATCGAGGATAAAAAACTGCCGATTCGAGATTTCAAATGGGCGGAGCTTCGGTTGGGCGAGGTGGCAGGAATGGAAGCGCGTTATTCGACGCGCGTTGGCAAGGTCATTTCGCCTCTAGGCGAGGTCGCGCCGAAGGTAGATGTGGCAAAGTACATGAAGGAACTACGCGTGCCGAATGGTTCGTTCAAGCCTCCTGCCACTATAGCTGATGCGCTGCTGTTTTTTCAGAATGCATCGATTCCGTATGACGGTTCGGGGAAAGTCGTTTTGTTTGCGTTGCCGCCGAAGAAGGAAGGGGAGATGTTTCCTATATTACCCGAAGTCAGTGCGACAGATCTTCCGCTTGCACAATGGCTTGCGCTAGTTTGTCGTCTTACCGGTTGTATTTATGCCATTCGTGACGATGGCGTTGTTGTAGTTAAGCCGCGTAATGTGCTTATATGCGATGACAATTGTTCTCCGGAAATGGTTTGGTGGGCTCAAGAAGATTGCTGGCAGGCGAAAAACGAATAACAGACGACCAGGCATTGCTTTAGCATCCGTGTCTATGCGCCAGAAGAAATGCGATAAGGAGAATCGTGTTCAATATTCGATCGAAACGCGTCCTGTAGCGGCGGGCGAAAGGTGTAGATGAATCATGTGAAAACTGACAAAGACAATTTTCTTTTTATCCCTCGCGCTCGCGGCGGGGTGCGTGAGCGTTCCGAAGGTTGACAATGTGCCTGTCGCGGCGCTTGACCTGAACCGCTATCTCGGCGAGTGGTATGAGATCGCCCGATTCGATCACAACTTCGAGTGCGGCGTGGAGCAGGCGAAGGCCAACTATACGCAGAATGCGGACGGCACGATCAAGGTCGTGAACTCCGGCGTCAAGGACGGCAAGCCCAAGACCGCGATCGGGAAGGGCAAGACGACAGACACGCCCGGACTCCTGCGCGTCTCGTTCTTCGGCCCGTTCTACGCCGACTACCGCGTGATGCTGATCGACAAGGACTACTCCCACGCCCTCGTCGGCAGCGGCAGTGCTGATTATCTCTGGATTCTTTCGCGCACGCCTGGCTTGCCAGAAAACGCGAAGTCCGAACTTCTTGCCGAAGCGCGACGGCGGGGCTACGATACGGGCAAGTTCATTTGGGTACGGCAAGACGGCATGTCTGGGGTAAAATAATGTTGCCAGTGTGGAAGTGTTGCCAATGGCCAATACCAATTGCCAATGAGGTTTAGCCGCAAAGAACGCAAAGGACGCAAAGAAGGGAGCATGTCAATGAAGAAGCTGGTGATTGCTTCAGGGTTGTGCATGGCGGTAAGCGGATGTATTGGATTTAGCTGGACCTCTAAGGTTGATGACGGTGCGATCTATGAGCTTAATCGCGAAATGTACATCGCCGAGGAGGATGGCCTTATTCTTGTGGATGCGCGAACTGAACACCCTGTGTATTGCACAATCAAGGGAACACTTCCCGCAGGGACAAAACTTCAAGAAGCCGAAAAGATAACCCGCCGAGGATTCTCCTTCTGGTGGTATTTTGGCCCTTATTCCCATGTTGCCGTGTACGGGGAAGTTCTTGGAGGCGACTTCAATGGGCGCCTTGTTGACTTTGGAGAGCATCGTCAGTGCTGTCCCAAGCACGGATATTGGTACCTGTGTCCGCTTGATTGCCCTGAGCGGAATCTCAAGTGCCTTACGCCCGAAAAATATGATCAAAAGCACATTTTAAACAGCAACGGAAGAAAGGAATGTCAGTGAAGATTGAAACAGAGAACGTCGAGGAGAACGAGGTAAGCGCGGAGCTCGTCCGCGAGCTGATGGCGGCCTTGGGGCGCGCCCCGCGGCGGGAAGTGAAAGGAGTAGTTGAAACATGAAGAAACTGACAAAGGCAATTCTCGTCGCGATCCTCGTGCTCGCGGCGGGGTGCGAGACGTTCAAAGAGCCACAAGATGACACAGTGTGGTTTGATTTGAATGTGGTGGGGTATCCGTGTGTCACACTTGGAGGGCAGCAGATTATTGACAGTGGCGAATTGTATAATACGGTTGCTGGCGTGTCGATTGGGATGTTCGGTGCGAAGGAACGTAACATGTATGGGCTTCAAGTGGCTCCGATTGGAACGGTGTCGGAGAATCTCGGCGGCGCTCAGGTGGGGCTTTTCAACTTTGCTGGTGGCGGGGGACTACAGATCGGTTTGTTTAACCGAGTTCATGGCGATTGGCGCGGAGTGCAGATTGGCGTCGTCAATTGGATTGACGATGGTTGGATTCTTCCGCTCGTCAACTGGCGGTTCCGACAATATTTGATTCGCTTATGGAGAAAGTCCCCGATACTGCCTTGAAGTCGCAGGTATAATGTGGTATAATATGACCCAACTTGGTCAAGTCATAAAAGGAGAAAACATGGCTGCCGATATGCCAATACCTACGATGGTTCGCTCCATTGCGGAGGCGAAGGCGCACTTTTCCGCAATTGTCGACGCGGCAAGCGGGGGAAGGGAGTTTGTGATATGCCGTGCAGGGCGTCCGCTCGTGACGATTACGCAGTATGTGCGGCCCAAGCCTGTCCGCCGCCCCGGCTCGTTGAAGGGCAAGATTAGCATGTCTGACGATTTTGACGCTTTGCCGGACGGCTTTGAGGAGGCGTTTGGATGAGATACATGCTGGACACGCACATCGTCCTGTGGTGGTATCTCGATTCGCCGCAGCTGAAGAAAGAGCATCGTCGGCTCATTGCGGATGCCGGACACGAAATCTACGTCAGCGCGGCGGTGATATGGGAGATAGAGGTAAAGCGCCGCAACGGCAAACTGGAATGTCCCCCTGACATGATGGAGCGCATCAAGGCGGACGGCTTTCGGATACTTCCAATCATGGCGGAGCATCTCGTGCCCCTGCGTACGATTCCACCCATTCACAATGATCCGTTTGACCGCATCATGGTGTGTCAGTCAATGGTGGAGAAGATACCGCTTATATCCTACGACAGAAACGTAAACGCCTATTTCGCATGACTGCTGCTTGAACATGATGTGAAGAAAAATGAGGAAGCTGGAAACTAGCAACATTGGAACTGCCAACACTTCCACATTGGCAACAAGACGATTCCTGCTTCTGCCTCTTCACCGCACTCTGGCGGAACGACGACTTCAAAGGCTTTCTGCCGTTCTGGTGGATGGACAACGCTGACTCCTTCGGCATTTTCCCGCTCTACTGGCACATAAACATACGCGGAAACCTCGACATGCTTTTCCCGCTGTATGGCTATTGGCCGGAGAAGGGCCGCAATGTCGACCTCTTCTTCATCCCGGTGTGGAGGTGAATAAAATATGGGGCCGAGTCTTGGTCAAGTTGGCCAGAATATGGTATAATGTGAGCCGTCAAAAGGAGATACTATGCCAACGATGCTGAACATTCACGAGGCGAAAGCTAATTTCTCGGGTGTTCTCGCGGAAGTCGAGAACAAGCTCACGGTCGTAACGATTATGCGCTATGGGCGTCCCATAGCCAAGATCGTGCCGATCACGCCCCGGCGAAACATGGCGCCGCTGCCGGGTTTCGCGGGGAAGGTGAAAATGCACGGCGACTGGTTCGGC
>Ga0310695_10012105_pt1 | contig 12156 bp, 12 predicted proteins | sample RumenRJG_04DNA_FD_203882 | JGI IMG/M metagenome (GOLD analysis project Ga0310695, IMG submission 203882) | Bovine rumen microbial communities from Lethbridge, Alberta, Canada - RJG_04 (v2) (version 2) | ecosystem: Host-associated > Mammals > Digestive system > Stomach > Rumen | place: Canada... | reverse complement strand
CTGATATACATAGTTAAAAAACCTTTTGCGCCACCCAAATTTGGGTGGCGCAAAATTACAACAAATTGTTTATTAGTTGATTATAATTTAACAATTTCTTTTCTCAAAAAAAGTGACGAAGTCAGGAGGGGAACATTCGTCATCCAGTCCTGTTTGCGGTAGTCACTCATGGACAAACGCAGACCATGAAGATTGGAGTACTTGTCTGTAAACACGTGCAAACTCTTGGCCTTGAGGTTCTCCTCGGCTTTAACCTCAATAGGCGTGACCTTGTCATGCAGTTGCACCAAGAAGTCAATCTCGCCGCTCGAGTTCTCGGCCGACCAGTAATACAGTTGGTCAACAAAGGTTGAAAGTTGCTGTGCCACATACTGCTCGGTCAATGCTCCCTTGAAGGTTGAAAACAATTCATTGCCTCTCACCAGTGTCTCGACCTGTGTCTTGTTTTGGGCACAGAGCAATCCGACGTCCAGCGTGAAGAGTTTGAATGCTGCCATGTTCTCATAGGCTTTCAGCGGCAGCATTCCTGCCTTTGTGCGATTGACTCTGATGACAAGCCCGGCATCGACCAGCCACTGCAACGCCAGTTCAAAGTCCTTGGCTCTTGCGCCCGACTTCACCGCACCATATACAAACTTCTTATTCTCTCTCGCCAATTGCAACGGCAAAGAGTTCCACACCATACGTATGCGAGGCACCACCCCGGCCGGAGCGTGCTTGGCAAAGTTTCCTTCATATGCGAGTAGGATGTTATTCTGGATTCTGCGCACCTCGGCATAGTCTTGTCGTTGGACAAAAGCCTCCACCGCTTCGGGCATCCCACCCACATAATAATAGTTCTTCAGGTCTTGAATCAACCGGTCTTTGACCGACTGCAGCAATGGCCATTCACTGTCGTTGATGCATTGCACTACCCGTTCTTTACCCTGTGCCAAGAGATATTCTTGGAAAGTCATGGGATAAAGACGCAAATAGTCGACTTTGCCAACAGGAATACTCTCGGCAGTGGAGAGTCCGAGCATCGAGTCGGCCACCATGATGTGCAGATGCGGTGCCTTCTCGTAGAAGTATTTGAGTGAGGTGACACCCCGCTTCACAGACTGTATCTCATCAAAGACGAGCAAAGTTTTGTCATCCACACTGACCTGAAAACGCAATTCTATGGACTTGAGAATCCGGTCGATATCGAAGTCATTTTCAAACAAATGCTGCAATGAGGCTTCCTCCTCAAAGTTGATATACACCAACTTGGCATAGTCAGTACGCGCAAACTCCTTCATGAGCCATGTCTTGCCTACTTGCCGTGCCCCAAGCAGCACCATCGGCTTACGGTTAGGACGCAATTTCCATTGCCTTAGTTGTTCGATAGCAGTACGATACATATCTCTCAGTTTTCGGCAAAAGTAGTACAAAAAGTCGTTTTGTGCAAATTTTCAACCTTAAAAGTGTGCCTTACAACATTTTTTCGGCCTTAAAAGTGTGTTTTGGCTCAGATTTTCGGCCTTAAAATGCAATTTGGGAACAAAGGGTCAGGCACTTTGTTCCCAAATTGGGATTAGTACATCCAGGTGTAGGGTTTGCTGGTGCGCTCGTATTTCCCTTTTTTCAACTCATACCAGATGACATATCCGCTGTAAGCATATTCACACTCCATCAGGATTCCATTGTTGAAGACATATATGGGACCAATCAAAGGCTCAGTCGGTATCTGGAAATATCGATTCAAGAAATGATCGTCAAACTCGATGTATCGCTTCAGCATGGTGATGGGAGTGAGGTCACGCTTGGCAATATCACTGGTGCGCGCCGGTTTGACAAAATCTCTTAACAGTTGAACTATTGACTTGGTGCGATACAGCACGCTATCGGCCCCTTTCAGCACAGGTGTGAATATCGTGTACGCTTGCGTAGAATCCGCTTTGATTCTATTACCACTATTTGGGTTAAATTTCTTTTTTATCTCATAGACCTTAACCTCATCGGGCAAAACCCAGAATCGCCCGGGGGCATTGCGAGGTTTGACCAACATCTCATTGGCATACACTTCATTGAGTGCCCGTGGCAAAGTGTCGCACATCGAGGCAAACTGACGGGAATAGGATGCCCAATCGACGAAGAACGAATCGACATTCTCGGTCGTAACACGTGTGTATCGTGACAGAAAATCTTGTGCTTGCACATTGCCTGCCAATAATAAACTCAACAATAAAATCTGTACAAATCGTGCCATGATACTATGAAAATAATTAGGTTATTCAATAGTTTTGTCATGAAAGGCGGAAGACGATGCGCTGGCGGCCATCTTGCCAGCGGGTTGAGGTGATGCGGAAGGTGCCAATCTGCGCGGTGTGCTCGACATGGGTGCCGGCGCACAGGCACTCGTCATAGTCGCCCACACGCACAATGCGCACGGTCTCGCTCGCTCCATCGGGCAAGCGCTCCAGATTGAAGCGGTCGGCTACATCGGCCTGCTGGGCATACTCGATGGTGACAGGCAGGTCGGCTGCGATGACCTCATTGACCTTTGCCTCAATGGCCCGCACCTCATCGTCGGTGAGCGCACGGTCCAGGGCGTAGTCCAGTTTTGACTTGGTGCGCTCGACATGAGCATTGACATGTCGTCCGCACCCAATCATGCGCACCATTGTTGCGTTGAGGATATGCTCCGCCGTGTGCATGGGCGGGTATTCCTGTTTGTTGTGTTCGTTCAGTACTGGTTCCATTGAGACAATTGAGGCAATTGAAAATTGAGAATTAAGAATTAAAAATTATATGGTGCAATGTTACGCCGAGTCGTGCAGGGCAGTCTTAATTATAAATTCTTAATTAATTATTAATTATTATTTGCCGAGCATACGGTTGATGATGGCGTTTACATCGGTGACATCGACCGCATAGTCGCCATTGATGTCGGCGGCATTGTGCTGAGCCTTGCCCAACATGGTGTTGATGACTGCATTAACATCAGCGACATCGACCTTACCGTCAGCAGTGACATCACACGGGGCAAACCCCTCGGGGACGGTGAAGTCGTGCTGGTCAACGGCCTGATATACTCGCACATAATCAACCATCAGTGCGCGCTCCTCGCTGGCGAGGGCCGTGATTCCGTCAGTATTGTAGATGCCCGTGAAGTGGCCCCCTACCGCCAGATTGAACAGAATGAATGCCTGCTTGTGAAAGTAGCGCCCTGGCGAGTTCTCTTGCGATGTGTCATTAATGTTCATCACATAGTAAGGCTCGACATCAGGGTACTGGTCCAAGTCAAGATACATCGCCACCTTCTGCTCATCCCAGATGAGGGTGAACAAGTGGAACTTGCCGTCTTGCAGACTGTAGTCGCAAGTGGTGGAACGGGCATAGTTGGGATGGTTGCCGTTGGTATAGGGTCCCCAGTGGCATGCACCGTTGAAGAAACGGTCTTGCGTGCCATGCGAGATGCCGTAACTATTGCCCATCTCCATGATGTCGATCTCTCCACAATTAGGCCACCCAGTTCCCGTGGCCATGTCGTTGCCCATCATCCAGAATGCGGGCCATAGACCATTGGCTGTCTGCGGGATGCAGATGCTTGCCTCGACCTTGCCATGCTTGAATGCCGCCTTGCCCATCGAGTTGATGCGGCCTGAGGTGAAGTGCTTGCCCTGCCAGTCCTCCTTGCGGGCGGTGAGCATGAGGCAGCCCTCAGCGACTGTAACATTCTCGGCGCGATAATATTGGAGTTCGGCATTGCCTCCACCATTGCCGTTGACCTCGATGTTCCACACACGCTGGTCTAGTTCTGTGCCGTTAAAGTCGTCACAAAACACCATTTCATAGTCCTGCGCACTGCCATTCAAGGCTATCAAGGCCAGTGACACGATTGTTGTCAGAATTGCTTGTTTCATATTATCATCATTTATTGCTTTTCGTCAGCAAAACGGTTGGGATAGTCGATGTGAACACGGGGGCGACGCAAGGCTCGCACCACGAGCCAGATGCCCAAGATGATGAACGGAATGCTCAGCATCTGACCGATGTCCATGCCCCATGCCTGACGCATGGCAATCTCACGCGCCACCTGCACATTCTTGAGATACTCAATGAAGAAACGGGGCACAAAGATGCCCAACATGAACACGCCGAAGATCAGCCCCGGACGCTCCTGGGCATTGCGCCGCCAGTAGAGCCACATGCACAGCCCGAACACCAGCAGATAGCACAGTGCCTCATAAAGCTGCGTGGGGTGGCAAGGCGGGGTAAACACGGGGTCGGCCCCAGCCATCCATTTACCCACGTTGTCCACGAAGCGGAATCCCCACGGCATGTCGGTGGGGCCACCATAGATCTCATGGTTCATCAGGTTGCCGATGCGGATGAGCGCCGCCACAAGGCCTGTGGGAACAACCAGACGGTCAAAAGTCCACAGCATGCCCTTGCCCTTGGCCACAAAGTGGCTGAATAGCGCCACGGCAATCATGATACCAGCCGTACCACCATGACTGGCCAAGCCGCCTTCCCATATCTTGAAAATGTCAATCGGATTCTGCTTGTAGACATCCCACTCGTAGAAGAACACATGCCCCAGCCGCGCGCCCAAAATGGTGGCGACCACCACGTAGATGAACAGGCTGCCCAGCCAACGCTCGGGCGCACCCTCATGCTTGAAGATGCGTGACACAATCTCGTAGCCCAAATAGAATCCGATGGCGAACATCAGTCCGTACCAACGGATGGTGGGTGGCCCGTCAAACAAATTAGGACTCACTGTCCAAGTGATATAGTTCAGCATTACTATTTCAGCTTTTTGGTTAAGTGGCGACAAAGGTAGTAAATATAATTGAGAATTGAAAATTGAGAATTGAAAATCAAAGCGCCGACAATTGAGAATTGTGTTGCAGTAGCACCCTCGTCGAAATTCTTAATTCTTAATTTTTAATACTTGATTAAAAAGTAGTACCTTTGCAGCGTGAAAACTGAAAGAACAAATATCTGCGTATTTGGTGCATCCAGTCAGCGCATAGACCAAGCCTATACCGACGCGGCTTACGAGTTGGGCAAACTCATGGCCCAGCGCGGATGGCAGTGTGTCAATGGGGCAGGAGCACTAGGACTGATGCGAGCAGTGAGCGACGGTGTCCTCGACACTGGTGGCCATGTCACTGGGGTGATTCCCAAGTTTATGGTCGACAACGGCTGGTGCTACGACCGCTTGCCCGAAGTCATCATCACGCCCGACATGCACGAACGCAAACAACAGATGGCCGACATGACCGATGCCGTGATTGCCCTGCCCGGTGGTTGCGGCACGCTCGAGGAACTGCTCGAGGCCATCACCTGGCGACAATTGGGACTCCATGTCAAGCCCATCGTGCTGCTCAACACCCGCGGCTACTATGACCCACTGGTGTCAATGCTGCAACACAGCCTTGACGAGCACTTCATGAAGCCATCGCACCAGTCACTATGGACTGTTGCCTACACGCCCGAAGCAGCCATTGCCGCCCTTGATCAAGAGTTGTCGCAATGCCCCTCACCCATCGAGAGCAAATACTGAATCAATGCGCAATTAAGTCGATAACTCTCACTTCTTAATTATAAATTCTTAATTATTAAATCTCTCATCGCCTGACTGCTTGAAGCCGACCGCTCAACATACCGCACCCCAGGACACCACAGCACATGACACGGCTGCGGTCGACACTTCGCACCTCTACCATGCACCGCTCTACACCGACAGTTTCCCGACACTGACGGCAGCCGACAGCGTGGCGACCCCGCTGAACCAAGGTGCGCTCATCCAGCCCATTGAGGGTGATGCCGCCACTGCACGCGGCCACTCGCTCATTCACGACACCGGGGCGATGGGCTTGCTGCTGGCAGCATTGTTCTTCCTGGTGGTGAGTTACCGCATGGGCTACAAGTACCTTGAAAATCTGGCCCACAACATGTTCTCGGTCAGGCGACGTGAGAGTTTGTTTGAGGACTACACTGTCAAGGAGACCCAGATTCTGTCGGCCCTCATCGGCTTGACCTGCACACTGGAGGGCCTGTTGGGCTTCCAGGCCATCGAGTTTTTCAATCCCGGCCTGCAAGCCAGCCTTCACCAGTCAATGTCGCTGCATGTGGTCATATTCGTGGCTATAGCAGTGGCGTTTTATCTGATTCAGATGATGTTCTACCACTTGTTGGGGTACATCTTCTCGGATCGCGACTCTACCCGCGTATGGCTCGATGGCTTCAAGGCATCGCAAGCCCTGTTGGGGCTCTTATTGCTTCCGGTAGTGTGCGTGTCATTGGCTCACCCCGAATTTGTTAAAATGACGTTAGTTTTGGCGGCAATCCTTTACTTTTGCGCCCGATTTATCTTTATTTGCAAAGGATTTAGGATTTTTTATAGCAATTTGCTATCTCTAGTGTATTTTATTTTGTACCTTTGCAGCGTCGAAATTGTGCCCCTTATGGTAATCAGTGGGGCAACAGTCAGTATATGTAACTATTTACAGTCTTAATAAAACCGCTTGTACCACATGAAGAAAATTCTGGTTTCCCAGCCCAAACCTGAGAACGGGAAGTCGCCGTACTACGACCTTCAAGACAAATATGATGTTGAAGTCGTGCTTCGGCCTTTCATCAAGGTAGAAGGACTCTCAGCCAAGGAATTTCGCCAGCACAAGGTGGCCATCCCGGAGTACAGTGCCATCATCTTCACGGCAAGGACTGCCGTAGACCATTTTTTCCGCCTCTGCCAGGAGACGCGCTATAACGTGCCTGACACACTGAAGTACTTCTGTGTGAGCGAAACCATCGCCTACTATCTGCAGAAGTATATCATCTATCGCAAACGCAAGATTTTCTTCAGCGAGACGGGCCGTGCCGAGGACTTGGTGCCCATCCTCGAGAAGCACAACAAAGAAACCTACCTGATGCCCATCAGCGAGTCGGTCGAGGACACCAAAGCCCCGGTGCTCGATGCACACAACATCAAGTACACCAAGGTGCCCATGTATCGCACGGTGAGCAATGACTTCGGCCCAAAAGAGCCATTCGACTATGACATGCTGGTGTTCTTCAGCCCCCTGGGTGTGAAGGCTTTGCTGAGCAATTTTCCCAAGTTCAAGCAGGGAGACATTGTTATCGGCGCAATGGGCAAGAGTACCATCGAGGCGGTCAAGGAGGCTGGTTTGCGGCTTGACCTGACCACAAGTCCCGAGGAGCCGTCAATGTCGATTGTCATTGACAACTACCTCAAGAAGCAGTCACGCAGCAAAAAGAAAAAGTAACAAATAGGTAACAACTCATGAACATTGAGAGTTGAGATGGAGGCTGTAGCGCGATTCTCAATTCTCAATTTTTTCAATCGACACAAGGTGCAAGGACTCAGATTATACAAGACCGAGAAGTTGTGTAGCCACACGGCGGTAACGCAACTGTTTGAGCGCGGCAAGTCGGCCATCGCCTTCCCGCTGCGCATGGTCTATCGTCTGCACGAGCCCGGCCAAGCCCCAGCGCAGTTCTTGATCACTATCCCCAAGAAGAAGATTCGCCACGCTGTGGGGCGCGTGTTGCTGCGCCGCCGCACACGCGAGGCCTACCGCCTGTGGCGACGCTCGCTCCTCCACCCTGCCCTGCAATCGTCGGGCACAGGTGTCGATATTGCCTTTATCTACCTCGACAACAAGCCCACCGACTATGCCACCATCGAGTCGCGCATGAAGCAACTGCTCACCCGCTTGGCCCAGGTTGCCGAGTCGCAGCAAAGCACACCGTCATCATGAAGCGATTGTGGCACATCATCTGCCTGCCTCTGGAGTGGCTGCTCATTCTGCCCATCAGGTTCTACCAGCGGTTTATCTCGCCGCTCACGCCACCCGTGTGCCGTTTCACCCCATCGTGCAGCCACTATGCCGTCGAGGCCATCCGCAAGCATGGCCCGTTCAAGGGCACTTGGCTAGCCATCAAGCGCATCATGCGCTGCAACCCTTGGGGGGGCAGCGGCTACGACCCCGTGCCATGATCATCGACGCTCATACCCACCATCTCACCGCTAGCGGCATCACCAGTGTCGAGCCGGCCAATTTTGACCCACAACCTGGCCGCCTCTACAGCGTGGGCATCCACCCCTGGCACACCCAGGATGTGGGCGACGACACGCTGCAGTTGCTTGAGCAATATGCCCAGCATCCTCAAGTGGTAGCCATCGGCGAAACCGGCATGGACACGCTGCGTGGCGCGCCACTGCAACGTCAGGCCGAAGTGTTCGAGAAGCACCTGCAACTAGCGCAAAAACTGGACAAACCTGTCATTATCCACTGCGTGCGCACCTCGCAACAGATAGTGGCATTATGCCGCCATCATGGGGTCACTGTGCCCTGTGCCATACATGGCATGCGCAGCAATGAGCGCGTAGCCAAACCCTTGATCGATGCCGGGTTCTATCTATCTTTCGGTCCACGGTTCAATCCAGCGACCGTACTGTCCACCCCACAAGATCGCATACTCATCGAGACCGACGACTGCGATACCACCATCCTTGAGGTTGCCACCCTGCTCTCCCCTACCCTGAGCCTCGCTCCCGCCGACATCATCACTCTGGCCGGCAACAACCTCCACCACTTCCTCACCGCCACGGACTAAGCCACACCGCCATAACGCTGGCTTACATACTGATACACCGCATCGCGGTAATAGTTAATGCTTTCGTCCGAATAACTCTCAGGCAATTCCCTCCACAACACATCACGAATGGTGATGATGATAGACGCCCTCGTTTCTTGTTTGTCGAAGGGATGGTCCATGGTCTCCAGTTGCGATTTGATGACCTTTAGCAGATCCTTGGCCACCATCTTCAACTTCTTAATCTCATTCTTCGAGAGGTCATCTTTCATGAGCAAGTCGTACATCGAGAGTTGCTCTTCACTTTCAAAACCCTCACGGATGTGCCGCTTCACTTCCTCGGTCAATTGGTGTGAGAGTTTCATCAGGTCCTCAAAAGTCTTCTCGATAGTTGCACGATTCTGCTCTTGGTTGTAATCATTGATTATCTCTTGATACCGCTCGTAGAAGTTGATGCGTGAGGGATTCTGTGCCAGCATCTGAGCAATACGTTCCTGCAGTAGATCCTGAATGTCTTTCAGCAGAAGATTCTTTTCTTTGCTTTTGGCAAACTCGCGGCGGAGCAATTCAAAGTCTATGCCACTGATATCAAAGCGCCTTGGTTCTGCAGCCATCGTGGCTTCTGAATCCACTTCCAGATGTTCATTTACGATCTCATTGATGGCCACGCTCAGATCTGTGATGTCAGCATGTTTCCGCTTCTTCTGCAACTCTTTGAAGATTGCCTCGATTGCGTCTTTCTGCTGCTTCATCTCGGGTGTGATGTCCTCCCGATCGAGGTACTTCCACAGCTTCAACAGCGTGGAGGCAAACGTGCAGTAGGACTTCCTGATTTGAGCCGTCTCGCACATTGCATTGGCAGCCTTTTTCAACAACGACAACTTTTCGAAACTCTCAGCCTTGATGAGGTCATCCAATTCAAAGTCATGTTCTTCCAGGAAAGCCGTAGCAGCGGCTATTGTCTCCACCACATGCTTGATGAGTTCTTTCTTATCAATAGTAGGGTCATTGCCTCCCACACCGCCCTCTGGATTTGCAGTATAATCGGCCAATGCCTGACGCAACGCCTTGACGATGCCGATATAGTCGACAATCAGACCATTAGTTTTCCCCTCGGCCACGCGATTGGCACGGGCAATGGTCTGCATCAGCGTATGTGCTTTCATGGGCTTGTCGATGTAAAGGCACGATAGTGTCTTCACGTCAAAGCCTGTCAGCCACATAGCACAGACAAAGACCACGCGCAGTCGCGAGTCGTCGGCCTTGAAAGCCTTGTCCAGTTCCTCTTTCTCCATCCGTTCGCGATGCGGCTTGATGTCGAGGCCCCATTTCTGGAATGTCTGTATCTCGTTCTGCTCTTGTGAGACGACTACCGCCATGTCAGTCTCACGCATCCATTCCAGTTTGCGCCGCATCTCCTGTGCTTCCTGCTGCGAGGTGCATTTAGCGATAGCTACTTCCAATGCCTTGATTTCGCGCTGCCAGTATTCCTGCACATAGTTGAACATTCGCACGCAGGTCACCTTGTTGTAGCAGACGAACATCGCCTTGCCCGATGTCCACAGGTCGCTGTAATGATGCACAAAGTCTTTGGCAATCAGGCGCAGACGCTTGGCAGCCGTCAGCAGATGCACCTCTTTGGCAAACTCCCGTTCCAGCTTGGCCAGTTGCGAGGCATCCAGCTCGCCTGCTTGGTCCAGGGCGGCGGCAATCTCGTCGTTGATTTCCGGATTTTTTAGGTCTTGCAGTTTCTCACCCCGGTTCTCATAATACAGGGGTACCGTTGCCTTATCCTCTACGGCCCGCTTGAAGTCGTAGATACTCACATAGCCACCGAAAGTACGCGCCGTGATATTGTCGTTTGATAGCAACGGCGTTCCCGTAAAGCCGATGCGGTGGGCAGTAGGCAGCAGGTGCATCAAGTTATCGGCAAAGATGCCGTTCTGCGTGCGGTGCGCCTCGTCGCTCATCACGATGATGTCGTGGTCGGGGTAGATAGGCTCTGCCTTCGGGTCGTTGAACTTCTGAATCAGCGAGAAGATGAACGATGGGTTGCCTTTCAACTTCGACTTCAAGTCCTCGCCACTACTGGCGATGAACTGCTTCGCCTTGACATTGCCTAACAATCCACAGTTCTCAAACGTATCGCTGATTTGTTTGTTCAGTTCGTCACGGTCGGTCAGTACAAGGAAAGTTGGCGAGCCTTCAAACTTGCGGCGAATCTTCTGCGAGAGGAACAGCATCGAATAGCTCTTGCCCGAACCTTGAGTATGCCAAAATACACCTAACTTTCCGTTCAGGTATTGGCGGTTGCGATACATCTCCACGGCTTGGTTCACACCCAAGTACTGGTGATTGCGGGCAAGAATCTTTGCCGTTCGTCCGCCGCTATGGTCATAGAGGATGAAGTTTTCCAGTAGATCCAGGAAGTTCTCCTTCTTACAGATACCCCTGAGCATCGTCGGCAGTTCTATGTTGCCTGCCTCCTGCTCTGTCAGTCGTTTCCATTCGTGGAAGAACTCCCATTTTGAGTCGATGGTGCCCACTCGTGCCTCCAGTCCGTTGCTGAACATGATGAAAGCATTGTGATAGAACAGTTGCGGAATCGTATCCAAATAATCGCGATAGTTCTTGTTGAAAGCATCTACCACTTCCACGTCGTGGTTCTTCAACTCCATAAACAGCAAAGGCAGCCCATTCACGAAGCCCACGATGTCGGCACGGCGATGATACAAGGCACCATACACCCACATCTCGCGGACACACAGGAAGTCGTTCTTCTCGGGCGAAGCGAAGTCTATCACCTTGGCACGCACCTCTTCCGTCTCGCCGTTCGGTTTTACGCGGGTCACAGGCACACCATCCTTGATATACTGATACTTCTGCTCATTAACCTGCATCAGCGTCTGCGAACTCATGTGTTCCGTCATGCGCTCCGTGGCCTCCTGCAACTGCTTGTCAGTCAGCCAGGGGTTGAGCGTCTTCAGCGCCTTGCGGAAACGGCCCGTCAGCAGTACCTCATGATAGGATGTGCGCCCCAGCGTTCCATTCACGCCGAGAACCTCCTTATCAAAGGCATACACACTCGTCCAACCCAGTTCCTTCTCCAGCAACTCGGCAGCACTCCGCTGAATCAGTTGGTCTTCGCTATAGTCCTTTGCCATAATCGTAATCCTTTTATTGCCGTGCTTAATCCACGTTGATTTTCCAAAAGCCAGTTTTGTTACTACCCACACGAGCAATCAGCCCTGCCTGCTTGAGAGCACTCAGATATGATCTTACTTGTCGTTCCGAAAGAGATACGCGCAAGCCGATGTCGCTAGCCTTGATGCCAGGATTCTTCTTTAAGACCTCAAAGACCACCAAGGCTTTCTCTGGCAGTTCTAGGGATTTATCATGCAGTTTATCATGCAGTTTATCATGCAGTGGCATACCTTGATGTTCCTTCAAGGCGTTGAATATCTCAATTAGCATAAAATCGATAAAGGGTCCTGACTGCCCGGCATCAGAACTGGCAGTAATAGCATCATAATAAGCCTGCTGATTGGAATAGACCATGTT
>Ga0310695_10012102_pt1 | contig 12158 bp, 12 predicted proteins | sample RumenRJG_04DNA_FD_203882 | JGI IMG/M metagenome (GOLD analysis project Ga0310695, IMG submission 203882) | Bovine rumen microbial communities from Lethbridge, Alberta, Canada - RJG_04 (v2) (version 2) | ecosystem: Host-associated > Mammals > Digestive system > Stomach > Rumen | place: Canada... | reverse complement strand
TCGCAACACCTGAAAAGTCAGCCGAGGCCATCAAGTCAACATCTCCCGATTTGATTGTAAAGTCTCTGGAAGGGGATAACCTGTCATTAAATCATTCCGGAGAGATATTGGAATTGGCGGATAATGTAGATTGCGTTTTGATAGGTCCAGGTGCCGGAATTGATGAGGAAACTTCAAAACTATTCAATGTGCTTGTTGCAAAAATCAAAAAACCAATTGTTTTGGATGCTGATGCCTTAAAGCAGGTTGAATTGAAATTGATTAAAAACCGTGAAGACGCCATATTGACACCGCATATTTTTGAGTTCAAATCATTTTTCAACATCAATAACGATTTAAAGCTTGACATCGACTCATATGACTTTAAGAAGGTCGATGAAAACATCACTGAGTTTCAGCAAATCACTCGCCAAATCAAGGGGACTGTAATCGTTAAGGGGCAGTATGATTTGATTTTACAGAACACTCGTTTTAGAATCAATAAGTCAGGAAATGCCGGAATGACTGTTGGAGGAACAGGTGATGCACTGTCAGGAATATGTGCAAGCTTGCTTACACAGGATTTGGATCCGTTTGACTGTGCATGCCTCGGAGTTTTCATCAACGGCCTTGCCGGTGAAAGGGCATTTGACGTTAAGGGAAATGGATTTTCTGCAACAGATTTGGTATCCTACATAGGCAGTGTGATTAGGGATGGATTACGTTAAGGGAATCTTTAAGAACCGTCCGAACAGGTTCATTGCCGAAGTTGAGGTGGATGGCAGTTTGGAGATTGCACATGTGCCAAATACCGGCAGGTGCAGGGAGCTTTTGGTCGAAGATGCAGTGGTCTGGCTTAAGCCTTCCGACAATCCGAACCGCAAGACAAAGTTTTCCCTGCACTTCGTTGAGAACAAGGGTGTGTTGGTATCACTTTACTCACAGCAAGCCAATAGCATAGTATATGATGCAATCACGAATGGCAAAATAAAAGAGCTTGCAGGCTATAATCATCACCAAAGAGAAAAGACAGTCGACAACTCACGGATAGATATATACTTGTCTAATGAAAAAGAGGAATGTTATGTTGAAGTCAAGGGCGTGACATTGATTGTTGATGGGGAGGCAAGATTTCCCGATGCTCCAACCGAAAGGGGAGCAAAACACTTGAAAGAGCTGATTAAACTCAAAAACGATGGAAACCGGTGTGCGGTGTTTTTCCTGATACAGCATCCTATCGGAAAATTCTTCAGGCCGAATTGGGAAAATGACCCTGTGTTCAGCCAAACCTTAAATGATGCATATGATGCGGGAGTTGAAATACTGGTCTATCGCTGCGACAATCAACTTTCCGGCATCGAACTGATTCCCGAATCATTGGATTTTGATTTGGGAGAGGGTCTCACCGATGGCATCGTTGATGACTAGACTTGCGGCGTCATCATATGGTGTCTCGCTTTTGTTAATCAGCACTAGATTTTTTCCGTTGAAGTAGTTTATCAGTCCTGCGGCAGGATAGACGACAAGTGAAGTTCCGCCGATTATTAATGTTTCCGCGTTCTGGATATAATCAATTGCAAAGCTTAAAACTGCATTGTTCAACGGTTCTTCGTATAATACCACATCAGGCTTTACAATTCCGCCACATTCGCACTTTGGAATGCCGTCGCTTTCTAAAATGTGATCCAATGAATATTTTTTCCCGCAAATCTGACAATAGTTCCTGTGTATGGATCCGTGAAGCTCCAAAACTTCTCTGCTTCCTGCCTTTTGATGGAGTCCGTCTATGTTTTGGGTGATTACCGCTTTAAGCTTTCCTGCATTTTCCAATTCAGCTAACTTTAAATGGGCGGGATTGGGTTTAGCATCCCTGAAAACAAGATTGTCTTTGTAATATGCAAAAAACTCCTCTGTATGGTCCATATAGTATGTGTGTGAAACAAGGTTTTCCGGAGTGTCGCCATATTTTTCCAAACTTTTGAAAATTCCGCTTTCAGACCTGAAATCTGGTATTCCACTTTCCGTTGAAACTCCTGCGCCTCCAAAGAATACTATATTGTCTGATGTGTCGATGATTTCTTGTAATTGGCTAATTTTAGACATATTGTTATGTATGTTATTAATCAATATTAATTTTTCCCTAGATTCACAAATAAACTTTTAAATATGATATTTCACATAATAATATTAGTAACTTGTTATTAAAATTGCGAGGAATTTTCATGGAAAACAATGATTCAAATCTTGATTGGATGGTTTACTGGTCCCTGCCGAAGTACAATCCCAGAAACAGCCAGATTAGGTTAATCAATGAAATCAATTTCGCAATTAAAAAAGGCTTTAAATACATAATCCTTGAGGCGGGAACCGGAATAGGTAAAAGCGCAATCGCCACAACCCTTGCCAACATGTATGATGATTCCTACATTCTTACGATGACAAAACAGCTCCAGGAGCAGTATCTTGATGATTTTGGAGATATGCTTGTTGAAATAAAAGGTCGTGGAAACTATAAATGTAACTATAAGGGATATTGTGACTTCTGTATCAAGGCAGAGTATAATCTAAGAAGATGCAGCACCTGCAGGTTCCAAAAGGCATTCAAAAAGGCTCAGGAAGCCAAGAATGTCATTACAAACTATGATTTCCTGTACTATGCAGGTGTGGCCAATCCTCTTTTGGATTCAAGGGAATTGCTGATTCTGGACGAGGCCCATAACCTGGAGCGCAAGATGCTTATGCTGTCATCTTCGGAGCTTGACCGTGAATACATATCAACCAAGTTCGGTATTGATATTTTCGAGCCGATAATGCATGGAACCAAATCAATCAATGATTTGAAAAGAAATCCCGAGTACTGGACAAGGCTGTGCGATGATCTTATTAAGGAATGCAAAAAGAGAATCAAGAAAATTGAGGGAGATGCCAATAAAACGGTTCAGGTCAGTTTGGATGAGTTTGAAAGCGATCCTTCAAAGTATTCCAATTTTGACTATGTTGAAAAGCAGAACCTGGAGCAGGACATGAAATCTTTCGCTTCAATCTCTTTGGGTCTGACACACAATGAGCTGATTATTGATTTGCCTACTAAAGATAGCATATTAAGCAATCAGATGGATATATCAGCTGAATTCAAGCCCTATTCCGTTGCTGATGATACCCAAAATCTTTTAAGCATGGGCAATGTCTGCATATTCCTGACAGGGACTCTGGGAAGCAAGGATAAGTTCTGCGAGTGGAATAATATCAATCCTGACGAGACTTATTATATTTATGAGAAATCTCCTTTTGATGTGGCTAACAGGCCAATATATACTGATTTTGTAGGCAGGATGAGTGGCAGAAGAAGGGGAAAGATTCCAAACTGGAAAAATCCGAGGGCAATCAAAAAAATCAGGGAGCTTTTGGATAAGCACTCAAATGAAAAGGGTGTTATCCACACTTCAAGCAATGAACAGGCATTCTGGATTATGGAACAGCTGAAGGATTATCCCCTGGTGTTTGTTGGCGGCAGTGACAGGAATGTCGTTCTAAAGGACTTTACACAATCAAAGGAGAATCTGGTTCTTATCGGGGCTTCCATAAAGGATGGCGTGGACTTCAAGGGCGATTTGTGCCGCTTCCAAATTGTTTTTAAGATTCCATATCCTCAGTTAAATGAGCAGGTCAAGTACAGAAGGGACCTTGATCCAAAATGGTTCTACTACCAGACTGTAATGGCATTGATGCAGGCTTATGGACGTGGAATACGTGATATGGATGATTGGTGTGTAATGTATATAATAGATTCCAGCTTTAAGCAACTGTTCGAGTATAACCGTGGATTTTTCAATGAATATTTCAGTGAAGCGGTTCAAAAAAAGAAGTAAAATGATAGCGTAAAGCTATCTGTTTAATTTTTGGTAATTTGCAGCTTGAAGACCGTGGTATTTAATCATACCTTCAACTTCGCTTTGCTCGGTTTCCTTGTCTTCAAATGTAATTTGTTCGATGCTGTGTATGCTGAATGGAGATTTTCTGATAATAGGTTGGATTGAACCTTTGAATAATTTCATTACGACTTCTCCACTTACCCTTTCTTGCATCTTGTCGATTGCTTGGTCCAAGTCTTCTCTTAATGGTTCCTGCCAGAGTGCTCCGTAGACCAAATCAGCATATAATGTTGATACGTATTCTGCAAATCTTAGCTCATCGGTTGTCAATACCAATTCCTCTAAGGCTTGGTGTGCAGCGATTAACAATTTTGCACCTGGGGTTTCATAGATTTCTCTGCTTTTAAGACCGATCATTCTGTTTTCTATTGTGTCCACTCTGCCGAGAGCATTGTTTCCGGCAATTTCATTTGCCTTTTCAATCAATTGGACCAATGGCATCATTTCGCCGTTTATGGCTACTGGAATACCTTCTTCAAATTCGATGGATACCTTTTCAGGTTCGTCGTTTGCATCTTCCCAGGATTTGGTCCATTCGTAGATGTCTTCAGGAGGTTCGTTTGCAGGGTCTTCCAATACGTCCCCTTCAATTGCTCTTCCCCAAAGATTTTCGTCAATACTGTAAATTTTATCGTAGCTTAATTCGATTCCTTTGGATTCAGCGTATGCCTTTTCTTCAGTTCTTGTCAGATTCATTTCTCTGATTGGTGCGATAATGTCCAAATCAGACATTGCAAGAATGACGGCTTCGAATCTGAACTGGTCGTTTCCTTTTCCGGTACATCCGTGTGCAATTGCGACTGCCCCTTCTTTTTCAGCTACTTCTATGATTTTTTGTGCAATTAATGGTCTTGCAAGAGCGGTGCTTAATGGATATCCTTCGTATTCTGCATTTGCTTTTATTCCACGTGAGATGTATTCGTTTGCGAATTCTTCTTTGGCATCTATGTTGTAGTGTTTGAGTCCGCCAATTTTTGCGGCCATGGTTTTTGCTTTTTCCATTTCTTCTTCGCCTTGCCCTACATCTACACATGCAGTAATTACTTCATAGTCATATTTTTCTTCTAATAATTTAACGCAGACAGAGGTGTCTAAACCTCCGCTGAATGCTAAAACTACTTTATCAGTCATAATTAATCACCGTAATAAGAATGAATATTCAATAATAATTATATTTTTAATAGTATTTAATAATTTTCTAAAAAAAGTTGACAGAAGAAAAACTCTTAATTGAGGATAAATAATTGAGGTTGAAGTTATATGTATTATGGAAAGGACACCCCAATTAAGAGTATGGAGGAAAGTGTTTCATCCTTGATTATAGTTAGGTTTTCATACTATATAAAGTTTAGGTATACCTAAACTTTTTCCAGCAAGTTTTCATCTTCACAGAAATTAATCAATCTTTCATATGTTGGATTTGTTATTAAGGTGTCTTTATTTCCTATAATGATAAGCTTACGTTTGGCACGGGTTATTGCAACATTCAATCTTCTCAAATCACTTAAAAATCCTATATTTCCATTGTCATTGCTTCTGACAGTTGAAATTATGATGATTTCCTTTTCCCTTCCCTGGAAGCCGTCGACGGTTTTGACTTCAATTTCAGTGTTTTCCTGAATTATCTTAACCTGGTCGGCATATGGGCTGATTATTCCGATGTCTGATTCGTTCACGCCGTCACTCAGATAATCGTCGGCAATTCTTATTGCAATTTCGGCTTCTATCTCATTGACAATTGATTTGGAATCCTTCAGGTGCCTTTCCCTGTTGTCTGCAATGTCGGATGTGTCAATAAAGAGCAGCGCCTCTTCATCCTGATGGGAATCCAAAATGTCTCTGATTTTTATGTCATCGACACTCGAATCGCTTTTCAAACCGTTATTGTAAAACTCTTCGTTTGGAAACTTCATGAGCAGGCTGTTCATACGGTATTGAATATTCAATAATTGTGATTTGAATGGGTAAATTCGAATCAGCTCTTCAAACAGTGTTTTGGATAGTGCTCCTGCCCTGTCACTGATTATGGTTGGAGGAAGCTGCTTGTGGTCTCCTGCAAGAATGAACCTGTGGGCTTTTGCAATCGGAATCAGTACGCTTGGAATTGTGGCCTGTGAAGCTTCATCAATGACTGCAACATCAAATTTGACTCTTGCAATGGCCTCAAGTGCAGATGATGAGTTTGTGGCAAGTATCACATTGCTTGAGTCGACGATGTCTTTAATCATCCTGTTCTCAATCCTTTTGATTTCATCATGGGCCTCATCGATTTCCTGATTGATTTCAATCCATTTTGCCATTGATTTCATTTTGTCAGAACTTATTCCACGTCCTCCCTTTCCTTTAGATGCCATATGGAGAATGTCATAATCGCCATAGCCTCTTCGGTACTGTGGAGTCGGCTTTGTGTGGACCCTGCGCTTTTCAATCATATTTTCAATCTTCTTGTGAATCTTTTTAATCTTCTTGTTCAGCTTATGATTTTCAGCCTTGTATGCCAGGGTCTGTGTGATGTTGTGCTTTGAAACCCTTTGGGGATGTCCGAGCCTTGTCAATGTCAGCTTCTTGTTGTCCATCAGCCTTTCCAGGATGTTGTCAACTGCTGCATTGCTTTCCGCTGTCGCCAATACCTTGTGGCCTTGCCTTGTTTCCTGTGAGATTAATTCGACCAGTGTCCTTGTTTTTCCTGTTCCGAAAGGCCCGTGTATCAGGAAGAAATTTTCACATGAAAGTGCATTTTCAATAGCCTTCTTTTGTGAATCGTTGAGATTTTCATCAATATATGAGATATATGGCACATCCCGGTTCTTTTTTGGGTTTCTCTCATTCAAAATGTATTCCAAGGCATTTTTGCCCTTCAAACTTAAATGATTCAGATTGTCCTCCATCCTCCTGAAGGTTATGTCGTTTGCATACAGGTCAATCCTGACTTTCTTTTTAATTGCCCATTTTGGAACTCGCTTGTCAAAGGCAACCTTGATGAATCTGGCTCCCTTTTCTGTAACGGTACCTGTCAAATCGCTTCTAAGCGGATTGTCGGTACTGATCAGCACCATGTCTCCAACGGATATTTCGGTATCGATTACCTCTGACCTTCCGAACTGAACAATCTGCAAGCCCAATTCCTTGCCCAGGCTTTTGCCTTTCACTTTATTTATTGCTCTTCCGAGCTCTTCCCTTTTCTGACCTGACATTGTGCTTATTTCACGTGTCATAAGGTCAATTTCAGCGTCTCTTTCGTAATTGATAAGCGTTATCAGGTTTTTAATATATTTCTTCATTTTCATACTTATTTTTAAATAAGAGTTTCACTGTATATTTAATTATGCATTTTGAAAAAATTGGGGAATTCGGCAATCTGGAAATGTCCTACGTATGTGATTTTTCCGGAGGATACATTTCACGAAACAGAAATCTTTTTGGAAAATTGGAATTAAACCGATTGACTCAATTCATCCTTGAAAAATGCACTTATGGAACTCCTATTTTTAAATTGGGCGATGGCGGCAATAAGATTTTGATATTGTCAGGAATTCATGGAAACGAGCTATCTCCGCAAATCGCCAATGTGAAACTGCTAAATGAGTTGCTTGATGCTGATTTGAAGAATACACTCTATTTCATCCCATTTGCATCACCCAAATCAACAATGTACAATGAGAGGACATTCAATGATATGGATCTGAATCGCTCAGCCCATATTCAGAACTCTTTAAGCAATCTGATTGTTCAGGCGGTTGAGAATCTTGCAATCAATTTTGTCGGGGACTTTCATTCAACAGCTTTCAATGCAAATCCCGGAATCGAATCCGTCTTTTCATCAAAGTCTCCCTCTCCCGAAAGCTATCTGATAGCAAATTACATATCTCGTAATGTCGGTTCTGAAGTCATATCCTTTGATTTTGCGGGTTCTTCTTATAAGGGGGCGGTTGAGGACGTTTGCAATCTGAAAAAAATTCCTGCAGTCACTTGTGAGGTGCTGTGTCCCTTTGCAAATGTCATTAGGGGCAGTGTTGAAACATCCCTTGCCCAAATGAAAAGTTTTTTAGATTATTTTGGGATTTAATGGATATTTAATTATTTTTTTGGCTTTGTAGAAATCCTCTTTTTTATTGAATCTGAGTTGATCGATAGATGTTGTAAATTGTATTTTTGAGTTTTGTTTCTTTATTTGATAATTGTAGGCTTCTGCTTCGGTTTGTTCCGTTGAATATTCTTTTTATTACACTAAATATCGATTCAACGTTGTTTCTTCTTGAATAGATTTCCTGGTTGAATTGTTTTTTACTTAGTCTATAATGTCCTGTTTTTGCTCTGGTTTTTAGTGGTATTTGATCTTCTGCTTTTGCTTCTTCGTTTATGCATTTTCTGATGGGTTCTGTATCGTATGCTCTGTCTGCAAGGATGTATTTTGGTTTATATTTCTTTATATTTCTTATTGCTGCTAATGCAAAGCGGGTGTCGAATCTTGGGCCTCTTTGGGCTGCATAATGAAGTATTAATCTGCTGTCAACATCGATTGAAATATGGTTTTTTACGTAGCTTTTTCTTTCTTTTCGTCTGATTATTGCGTAATATTTGTCTGCGTAGTCGTTAGTGAATCCACTTCCATCTAAAGCAATTATTTCACCATTTATTTCATGATTTAATAATATTTGTTTATTTAATTCTTGCAATATTGATGTTGGAAGTCTTTGAAAGAATTTCTGGAGTGTTGTGTAGTGTGGAATCTTTTTTAAGTGTAAATATTTCTGTATGGTATCAGATAACTCCAATAAATCTGTTATTTGTCTGTAGGTGCTTCGAGTATATATTTTCACTGCTAAAAGTGTGAATAATGCAGGTTGTGTGAAATCATGCTTTGAAAAATGGCTTGAATACTTATTTAACACTATTTTTGAGTATTTAAACACATATTTAATGAATTTCAACATTTATTTGGCTTAATGTCCTTGTTAATTTCTTTGATTTTTTTGAGTGCAGGTTTTTCAAAACCAAAATCCGAAAGATTTAATTGCTTTGAAAACAAACTACTAATTGGAGAATAGGTATTTTCGCGTTTCATATTAATATTTATTCTCCATTTTACTATATATAATTATATATTGCTTATTTTTTCTAATCGATGTGAAATTTGGGAGTGTAAAAAATTTAACTGATGGATTTTTAGTTTTCTCCCAAAACATTCCTTTTTGTCCAGTTTAAATTGTTTAATCGAATTTGTCTTTTCGCGCCTTTGTATGTTCTGAAGATCCTTTTTATTTTTCCAGGGAAAGTTACTCGGAATAATAATTCTGCTAAATTATTTGTACTTGGAATTTTCTTGTTTTTAGTGTGATTCAAGGTTATTTCAAGTTTTTTAGAAAGTTTTTTCATGAAATTTTGGATTATTTCAGGCATTTCATCGAATTTTTCATTTAATTTGTTGAATCTATTCATAGCAGTCTTAATGCTTTTGGATTTAAATATTTTTGATATTTTTTCTTTGTATTCAATGTATTCTTTGATTTCTTTCTTGATTTGTTTTAATTTGAATTTATTTTTGTCATTTTCCACTTTGAGCTTTTTTCGTTGGTTTTGATTTTTTATTCTTTTCTTGTCTGTTTTCTTTGCTCTTCCTTTTTTGAGTGGTATTTTGTTTTTTAATTGTTCTATTTTTTCTGTATTTTTTTCTATTTGTTCTTCAAGTGATTTTATACTCCTGTTTAGTTTATTTAGGAGTTTTTGTAAAGGTAACATTAGTCTTTGCATCATGTGGAATGTACAGGTATGGTGTTTTGCTCTAATTTCTTCAATTATTTCTGGATATGCACTATAACCATCAGTAATTATTGTGTTTAGTTTTAATCCTTTTAATGATTCTTTAAAGTATTTTTTAATGGTTTCTTTGGTGAAATCTTCTTTTTTTATGATTTGGTCATTGATTATTAATCGTGTATGTGCATCAATAATGGTCATTCGCACGTAAATTTCTTTACTAATCTTAATGAATTCTTCATCATAGTTGTAAAATCCGCTAGGTTTGATATTTAATTTTTTTAATTAATTTTCTAACTCTGTTTTCTTCTTTATCTAAGTATTGATCAATTAAGGCAGTTTGGGATATGTATGATGTTTGTCTGCTCATTTTGATATCATGAATTAAATTTATATAGTTTGCTTTGTTTTCATAAGAGGAATATGTTATTGTGCTGAAATTTAAGCTTAATTTCTTTATTTCTAGTGTGTAATTGCAGTATTTTCCGATAAATGTTTCTAGTGAGGTTGTTTTGTAATATTTATGGTGTTTGCAAGAGTATTTTTGTTTATATATTGTTTTGTTTTTGTTTAAAATAAACTTTTGCAATCCATTTTTATTTAATGGTTGTCCACAAATTGGGCAAATTGGATTTAACTCATAATAAACTATTTGATAGGATTTTTGAAGTATTTCCTCTGCAATGGGAATGAAATTCGGAGAAACAGCTGTGTTCAAATATAATTTCTTGCCTTCGCAAAAAAGGAAAGAATTAATTGAACCACCCCATCCTATAGAGGATGGGGATTCCTGAATTTTTTTCACTTAATAATGGTTAATTTAAGTATTTTTTCAGGCTATCCCCGTTGAACCAGCGGTTTAGAATATTAATTGCTGCGTTTGTGTCTCTATCAAGTGTTTTTCCGCATTTTTGACATTTCCAGTTGCGTGTTTTGACTTTTAACTCTTTGTTTATGTGTCCGCAGTGGTGGCATGTTCGGCTTGTGTTGTGTGGTTTTACGAATTGTACGCCGTCTGCTTCGCTTTTGTAGAGTTGGAATTTGTCTTTTAATCTTTTTATGAATCGCGATAGAGGAAATATCATGTTTTGCTCTCCTCCGATTAAGATCTTGATAGTAGAGTAGTTTTCTTCAAAGACTATTGTATCATATTTTTTGACTAGATTGTAGGTTAATTTTTCAATGTAGTCATTTAATTGGTTTGTTCTTTTGTTGTACCATTTTTGTAGTCTTTTTTGTAGTTTTTTCCATCGCCTGCTCATGTTTCTGCATTTGGACATTAATTTATTGATGTGTTTGATCATTTGGTTGTCATGGTCAACTTCAAAGAATTCTTTTTGTCCTTCGCTTGTGACTAGCCATCCGTTTTTGTTGGAATTGATATCACATCCAATGTGCTCTCCGGTTAATGGTAATTGTTCTGGTGCATCAGTTTCAATGTTGAATGATGCATAGTGGTTTAATCCGTCATAATATACTGTGATGTTGTTGAATTTGGTGTCTGGACTGTTTAATAAGTCCAGGTATTCTACGCTTGTGCTGAATGTTACTTTTCCATGTTTTCTTAAAGTTAGTGTGTTTTTTTCTACTGGTTTTTTGTCTTTTCGGATGGTTTGTCTGAAGCTAGGTCGTGTTTTCTTTTTAGAGTGAAATTTTGGATGATTATGCCTTTTGCTTTTAAAACTGTTTTTAAATGCTTTATGCAAATCATCACGTGCCTGTTGAAGACTGGTGGACTCTGTTTCCATCAAATAAGGTAACTCTTTTTTGGATTCGTTTAAGAATTGATTTAACTCATTTTTAGTTGGAATTTTATTAGAATCACCATATTTGGCTTTATATTTATTTAAAAGTTCATTATGGGTTTTACGAGTACAACCATAGTTTTGTTTAAACATGACTTCTTGTTCGGGAGTTAAATGAAGCTTAACAACCACACCTCGAATATATTCGCCCATAAAAATCACATTTCCTCCAGTCCAATATATATAATATTTTTATTTCATTATCTAAAAAAAATGGAAAACATCTACTCTTTTTTAAAACAACAATTAAAATCACATTTAATTGAATAATATATCCTTTATAATTACTCCTATATAAAAAATGAGAGAGAGCATTTGAAAAGTAATCGAATAACGAACTTAGAGCAATTTTTCAAACCCAAAACAATTTTTCATACTCCAAGCAATTATTAAAAATCCATAAAAAAAAGTATACTGAACAAAAATTCATGACCTAAAAAAGCCACCAAAAAACACAAATAAAAAATAAACGCAAAAAAATAAATAAAAAAGATAGTACACCCAATAGTGCAATTCATCCACAACTTGCAGAAGTTGTGGTATTCTTGCATTTTAAAGATAAATTGTCGTCCATAAAATTAATTACGGGTTTGTTTTTTAGTTGCATATATAATAATAAGCCCGTATTCCTATTTAAATCTATTTAAACTCTTATTTTTAGAATTAAAAACTTGTGAAGTTATAT
>Ga0310695_10012099_pt1 | contig 12160 bp, 10 predicted proteins | sample RumenRJG_04DNA_FD_203882 | JGI IMG/M metagenome (GOLD analysis project Ga0310695, IMG submission 203882) | Bovine rumen microbial communities from Lethbridge, Alberta, Canada - RJG_04 (v2) (version 2) | ecosystem: Host-associated > Mammals > Digestive system > Stomach > Rumen | place: Canada... | reverse complement strand
TTTGTCCGCCAAACCATTTTCTTCTCAAAGTCGGCCCCTTTCAGGTCAACTTCGGCCTTGGCACGCCACTCCTCAGGAGTGACAGGCGCGAATTGGTCGAACAATTTTTTTGTTTCTGCCATAAAATTGAAAATTATATAGTAACCTTAAAATAATATGTCATTATCAGTTATAAATTGAAAGCATGACAGGTATAGCCCATGACCTGAACACTGCATTTCAACCCACAAAGGTACAACTATTTCTTGAACTAACGACCAAATAAAGTAAATATTCATTATTTAAAAAGTGCATCTCCTTTTTTCCTGCGAAAATGGACAGAAAACAGATGAATGTCAAGAGAAATGATGTACCTTTGGACGATAGAATGAATTACTGATTGTATAATGGGTAGGAGAATATTAGTATTGGTGTGTTTATTGGCGCTGATGATGCCTATGTGGGCAGGACGGCATAAGGATGACGGGCCCGTCGTGGCAGCCTATGTGACAGGATGGAACGAGTTCAAGGAACTGCCCGACTGCTCGGTGTTGACCCACATCAACTACGCCTTCGGCAAGGTGAGCGAGACCTATGACGGAGTGATTGTCCAGAATCCGGAACGGCTGCGCCAACTAGTGGAGTTGAAGAAGGACCACAAAATCTACATCGTGCTGAGCATTGGCGGCTGGACGGCAGGCGGCTTCAGCGAGATGGCCTCCACTCACCAGCGCCGCAAGGCTTTTGCCCGTGACTGCAAGCGCATCGTTAAGGAATATGACCTTGATGGCATAGACATCGACTGGGAGTATCCCAGTTGCAACGAGGCGGGCATTACTGCCAGGCCCGCCGACATCGACAACTTCACACTGCTGATGAAGGAACTGCGCAAGGCTCTGGGTAAAGATTACCTGCTGTCGTGCGCCACGATAGCCGATGCCAAATTCGTCGATTTCAAGGCTATTGAGCCCTACGTGGACCTGGTGAACATCATGATGTATGATGTGGGCAACCCACCCTATCATCACGCGGCGCTCTATCGCAGCGAGATGTCGGGACGCGTGACGGCCGAAGAAGCCGTACAGGCACATCTCGACGCCGGAGTGCCCATCAACAAACTGGTGCTTGGCGTGCCTTTTTACGGCCGCTCGGTCAAAGGCTTCGGCGACACGGCATTCGGTGCTCTGATCAACCGCACCGATGTGACCCGCATGTGGGACGATGTCGCCAAGGTGCCCTATCTGGTTAAGGATGGCGAGATGGTATGCACCTATGAAGACGCCGAATCACTTGCTTGGAAATGCCGGTTCATCAAAGAGAAAGGCTTGCGCGGGGCGATGTATTGGGAATATCGCTGCGACGATGAAGCGGGCACACTGCGCAATGCCGTGTGGAAAGGCATCATGGGCCGGTAGCAGGCCTTAGTACTCATCAATATAAATCTCACTCGAGGGCAATCTTCACATCCACCCAACGGGGATTGTTCAGGATTTCGGGCACCGTACCCCAAAAGGCCGGGGCTGCTAAGGCATCATCAGCCAGCCAGTAGCGCAGCCAGGCGGTCATGTAGGCATCTCCCTGATGAAGCACATAACGGTGCTCAATGCCCTTGAGACGCCCCATCAACATCGGTGTTGAAGCAGGCAGTTCCGCTGTCAAATGTTCCAATGAAGCAAGAGGTGATATTTGTCGTTCTATCCACCATGTGCCGGCAGTCAACAAGGTGGGGACATGAATGCTTTCCAACGAATAGTTCCAGCGCAGTCTTCGGGCAAGAGTTGCCTGTGGACAACTGGCGGCATACAGCACCTTGAAACGGTCATCGGCCGATGCCGCATTGATGGCACCGATAGCACCTTGGGAATGGCCCGCAACGCCCATTAGTTGACGGTCGATGCGATGAAACAGCGGGCTGCTCCTGTCGTCATTGAGGCAAAGTGAAATATCGAGTGAGGCCAAAGCCGAGCGGCCACTCCACGCGCTGATGTCATCATTACCGATAACGATGAATCCCCAAGAGGCCAGATGCTCGAACACAGGTGCGTAGTCCAATGCTTTCAGTCCCGTTCCATTGACCATCACCACCAGAGGGAATGATTGTTCCTGAGCAACATCAGGGATAAATGCATGTGTGTCCTCAATGGTGTGACAAATAACCCCATAGGGCCCAGAAACATGATACTTCTGCTCAACCGGGCAGGGATAGGGTTTGCGGTTATAGGAACGGTATACCGATGGCAATACCGTGCAGTGGGCTCGTGTTCCCCATCGCAGCAAGCGCTCCCCTATCCGCCACAGCACATCCATTTCTATTGCAGTCAATTCAATTGCTGGACAAAAGTAGATTATTTTGCCTGAATACAGGAGATAAATTGATTTTTTTAAGGCAAGTAGTTGTGAAAATGCGCTTTTTAACCTACTTTTGCAGACAAACTACTAAAATAACATCAAAATGGAAAATAACGCTACTACCGTTAGACTGTACTCGTTGGGATGGCGCGAAGTGCGCACCTATATGTTTGCGTTGTTGTTTATTGCCGGTAACATCGTGTTGCCGCAGTTGTGCCACCTGTTTCCCCAGGGCGGTCTCATCATGTTGCCCATCTATTTCTTCACGCTGATTGCCGCCTATAAGTTCGGCTTCCGCGTGGGTCTGCTGACGGCCATCCTGTCACCGCTCATCAACTCGGCCTTGTTCGGCATGCCTCCCGCTGCCGCTCTGCCCATCATCATGATCAAGGGCGTGTTGCTGGCCGGTGCTGCAGCCTGGATGGCTAACTGCAGTAAGGGCGCGTCATTGCTGGCACTCATCGGCGTAGTGCTGGGTTACCAACTGATTGGTGGTCTGATTGAATGGGCCATGACAAGTAGCCTTGCCAGTGCCCTGCAGGATTGGGAACTGGGCTGGCCCGGTATGCTCCTGCAAGCTGTGGGCGGCTGGCTGGTGATCAACCACCTGCTGAGACGATAATCGCATTAAGAAACGCATTACAGCATCGAGGCGAGTTGTTGCTCGCCTCGATGCTGTAATACTGTTTTCTATATTTTAATCAAGAGGATTGTTACACCAACTATAATAATCGCTGGCAAGAAAGTCAACCACAGGCGGTGATAACGCTTATAAATCTCTACTGGCAGCAAACTAAAGAACAGGCAGACAACAGCAACAACCAGCGACAACAAAATGCAAACCAATATGGAGTATTCTTTAACAGTAGCAGTAAACACACCTATAGGCACCGACAGCATCAGGAACTTGCACAACCAGGAAACAGTCTTGGGCACTAATGAACTGTTCTTTTTCAGATACCAGTTGGCAAAAGTAAAACACGAGAAAAGAACGATTATCCATACCGAGAAAGAGATAAGCGAATCCCGCACCTCATTGTCCTGATACGAAAACAACAGAAAACCAAGAGCAACCAATATGATGATCATACAAACCATCATGATGCCCGAAATCGACAACCGTTTGATGGTAGACTTCCACTTCAAACCATAAAACTGCCTGAAATCAACAAGCACGAGACCGGCGAACGCGAGATAATAAAACCGTGACAGGCGTTCAGAAACTACATCAAAAAAGCCAAGAATCGGGTAATTGGTAATGGTGAATAAATTACCTATCCTAAACTCGGAATGTGACTGAACAAAATTGTAGATGCCATGACACAGCGTTACTGGAAGTTGGAACAATAGCCATTGGCATAAGACAAAGACCAGGAAAATATAGGTCTCGACAATGTTATACTTACTGACATTGCGGAAACCGAACCATACGCAAAACACGACAAATATACCGATGAACAGCCACTCATACAGAGGGCTCTTGGCCAGTATGCCGGCAAACGCTTGACAAGCAGTGGCAAACGACAAAGAAAAGCCCTTCAGACCCTTCAAGTCGAGTTTGGCCAAATCGGCAAAAAAAGGTTCAATGTCCACATTGATTGCCCAACCAACGAAAACAGTAAACAGGACAATTAACGCCAACAGTTTGAAAGGCGGGAAATAAAACTGGCGGTGTCCGTTCAGATAGTCACGCATCATGTAGCCCGGTCTCACGAACAGCTCGCGCAAGGTGCGGAACATGGGGCGGTTACCCAGTCCCCAGATGTCCAGAAAATTCAATATTGCCTGACGCAAGGTGTATCGGTTCCAACTGCCCACCTGGCCACACTGTGGGCAAAAGCGGCCCGTATAGACATGTGAACAATTGGTGCATCGGCGCAAGGTCTTATCCTCTTCTTTAGGAATAATCTGGCGCTGTTGCATCCGATGGTCAAGACGCATGTCCATTGCCCTAAACTTGCGATACCATGTGTTTTTCTTCACACGCTTCCTTGGTTTAGGCTTTTTCACCTTGGGTTTCTTCACCCTTGGTTTCATGAACTTGAGTTTTGACCATTTTGGCAATTTCATGCCGCAAAAATACAAAAAATCCCGCACAAGAAAAACTTGAGCGGGATGATTATGTGAATGTCACGCGTTTCAGAACATTTTGTCGGGATAAACGCCGGTGGCGTGCAGTTCGGCAAACTTGTCAACAACACCCTGACGGTCGGCGGCATAGGTCACGCCAAACCACTTGCTCTCGGTAGTGAGCACCTTGACCTGTGCAGTGCCCGCGGTCACCATCTCATTGACTACCGTGGGGATGAAGAACTCAGCCTTGGGCTTATCGATGTTCTCCTTGAGGAAGTCCACAAAGCAACGCTCGCTGTGCTCAAAGTAGTCGGGCGTAAAGCCCCAGAAGTTCATCGATACGGGAGTATCAAATGCCAATTGCTGGGTATCACCGTTCTCGTCGGTGAAGGTGATGTTGTGGTCGGCGTCATAGCCGATTGCCGTGCGTTCCACCACACCGGTGAGCAGTCCGTTGCGGGTCTCGCACACACCGCGCGCCACAGTACCGCTCTCGCTCATGGTATTACCCACCTTGAAGCCCACCATGCTGTAATGGCCCTTGCTGTCCTCGGGCAGCGAAGATAGTTCGGCGGCCATGACCTCAAAACTGTTGCGGCCATAGTAGTCGTCGGCATTGATGATGGCAAAAGGCTCATTGATGACATCCTTACCCATCAGCAGGGCGTGGTTGGTGCCCCAGGGCTTAGCGCGCTCGGCAGGGCAGGTGAATCCCTCGGGCAGGTCGTTCAGCCCCTGGAAAACGAGTTCAACAGGGATATGACCCTCATATTTGGATAAAATCTTCTCGCGGAAATCGGCCTCAAAATCCTTGCGGATGACAAAGACAACCTTGCCGAATCCGCTGTGGATGGCGTCATAAATCGAATAGTCCATGATGGTCTCGCCGTGAGGGCCCAGACCGTCGAGCTGCTTCAGGCCGCCATAACGGCTACCCATACCTGCAGCAAGCACAAATAATGTCGGTTTCATTGTTGATATTTAAGTAGTAAGTTTTTAGTTTTAAGTTGTAAGTACAATTACTGTTGTCTAAAACCTAGTCGACAATACCGAAGTCGAATAAGATGGTGCGGCGATACTCTTCGTCGGGACGCAGTAGCTGTGACGGGAAGTTGTCGTGGTTGGGTGCATCGGGCAAACCCTGGCACTCGATGGCCACGCCGTCATAATCATGATACTGCTTGCCGCTCTTGCTGGCGGGACAGCCCTCAAGCCAGTTGCCCGTATAAACCTGGACAGCAGGCTGGTCGGTGCTGACTTCGACCTTGCGGCCCGACTTCTTGTCACACAGCACGGCTGCCAGATGCAGGTCGCCGTCCTCATAGCCGTCGATGACCCAGCAGTTGTCATAACCCTTGCCGTAGTTCAAGGCAGGGAAATCCTGCTTGATATCCTTGCCGACAACCTTGGGCTGCATGAAATCCATCGGCGTGCCCTCCACAGGCGCCATCTCACCGCTGGGAATGAGCGTGTCGTCGGTGGGCAGGTAACGCGAACAGTAGAGTTGCAGCACTTGGTCGAGAGCGGTTCCTCCCCTATCCTCGCCTGCCATATTAAAATAGGTGTGGTTGGTGAGATTGACTACTGTGGGAGCATCGGTCACGGCACCCAATTCAATCTTGAGCACATTGTCATCGTTCCAGGTGTAGGCGACGCGTGCCGTGAGATTGCCTGGATAGTTCTCGTCACCGTCAGGGCTCTCGAGCGAGAACACCACGGTGTCACCGTCCATCTCGCATTCCCAGATTTTGCAAGCAAAATTCTCGGGACCGCCATGCAGATGGTTGGGACCGTTGTTGATGTTGAGTTGATAGACCTTTCCGTCGATGTCGAGATGTCCCTTGCAGATGCGGTTGGCATATCGGCCAGGTACCTTGCCGGCACACGGGCCGTCATAGAAATAATCCGTCAGGTTCTTGTAGCCCAGCACCACATCGGCAAGATTACCGTCACGGTCTGGCACCTTGATTTCCAAGATACCTGCACCCAGCGACGATAGTTTCACACTTGCTCCGCTGGCGTTGATGAGTTCGTAGGTGGTGATTTCGCCACGCTCGGTCTCAATCGTGTCAATTCTGATGCTTTTCATGACAATCAGTCCTCTACCCTGTGAGCACCATCGCTGATGATGACATTGATCACCTCGGGCTCATGTCCGTATTTCGCATTGAATTTCTCCTTGGCCGTGGCAATGAAGTTGTCGTAGCGCTCTTCCTTAACCAGGTTGATGGTGCAGCCTCCAAAGCCGCCGCCCATGATGCGCGAACCGGTCACGCCACACTCGCGGGCCACATCGTTGAGGTAGTCCAGTTCCTCGCAACTTACCTCATAGTCACGCGACAGGCCGTCGTGGGTCTCAAACATGCAGCGGCCCACGGTCTCGTAGTCACCACGCTCCAAGGCATCGCATACATCGAGCACGCGCTGCTTCTCGCCGATGACATAGCGGGCACGGCGATAGTCCTCGTCGCTCACTTTGTCACGCACATCGGCCAGCATCGTGTAGGTGGCATCGCGCAGGGTATCAACGCCCAAAGTGGCAGCCACGCGCTCACATGACTCGCGGCGCTTGTTGTAGGGCGAATCCACCAGCTCATGTTTCACCTTACTGTTAAGCAGCACCAGTTTGTAGCCCTCGGGATGGAAGGGGAAATACTCGTGCTCGAGCGAACGGCAGTCAAGGCGCATCAGGCAGTCCTTCTTGCCGAAGACGCTGGCAAACTGGTCCATGATGCCGCAGTTCACACCACAGTAGTTGTGCTCGGTGCTCTGTCCGATTTTGGCCAACTCAAACTTGTCAATCTTGTTATCGTTGAACAAGTCGTTCAGCGCAAAGGCGAAGCAGGACTCCAGTGCTGCCGATGATGACAGACCGGCACCCAGGGGCACATTGCCTGCAAACACCGTGTCAAAGCCCTTGACAATGCCACCTCGCTTGATGGTCTCGCGGCACACGCCGAAGATGTAGCGCGCCCACTGCTCCCGCGGTGCGTCCTCCTCGTTGAGGCCAAACTCGCAATAAGCATCCATGTCCATACTGTAAACACGCACCTTGTCAGTGCCGTTGATATTGATGGCGGCCATAATATACTTATCGATGGCTCCGGGGAACACAAAACCGCCATTGTAGTCGGTGTGCTCACCAATCAGGTTGATACGGCCAGCCGAGGCATAAACCACGGAATCCGTGCCGAAACGCTGCTTGAAAATCTCTTTAATTTTCTCTTTCATGTTGCTTGATAATATAGATAGTTAATATTGATGACAATTCATCTGGATATCAGCAATTGATTATGAGGACAGGACAAGCGCAAGAACAAGCGGGATAAACCATGCAGGTAATCCCCTGAAATCCTGATCTCTTAACAACAACTACCGGTCAAAGTAGTTGCTCTGGTCGTTGACGATTCGCTCCAGGTTCTCGAGGTTGATGTGGCCACTGATGACAACCATCACATCAGTCATGTCACTGGCGTTGGCGATGACGATCTCATTGGCATACTGGCCATCGCGATGGATAAGCACCGTCCTGTGGTCAAAGCCCTGCTGGCTGGTCACGATCTCCTCATAGTAGCGGTTTTTGTAAAGATTCTGGAGGTGTTTGCGGAATTTATCACGATCGTGGTGACTACATTTGCTCAGATCAAGCATCTGCACCGAATTGATACCGAGACCGGCTTCAGCCAGAGTAGGCGATATCAGGCGTCCCAGCCCCAGCAGTCCGCTACCCACATTGACATACTGGGCATGTCTTGCATCGCGCAGATCGTTGATGATGTCATCTGCATTGTGACTCAACACACCACAGGACATCACCAACAGCGACAGCAACAACATGGTTATTGTTCTCATTGTTTTATTCATTGGATTTCCTTTCATAACAGTTAAGATTAACAAGATGACAAAATTAGGAAAAAATGCGCGATAACACCCATTTTCTTTTCTTAAAATTCCCAAAAAGACAATAATATCCATATTATTCAAGCAGAAATCCATCAAAAGCGTGCTTAATGCCAGCCTTTAGAAAAGCAAAATGCGCCACTGATACGGTTTTGTAACCATCACACCGTTTTTTGTTGCAAATAATCGGCTATGTACAAATATTTTCGTAACTTTGCAGCCTGCATTTGAAAGGAATAGATTAAATCACATAAATATTATTTTTTTGATATGGCTAACATCAATGATTTTAATTTTGCCGGTAAGAAGGCAATCGTGCGCGTTGACTTCAATGTGCCCCTGAACGAAAAAGGTGAAATCACCGACGACACCCGCATCCGCGGCGCAGTCCCCACATTAAAGAAAATCCTCGCCGACGGCGGAGCCCTGATCATCATGTCACACATGGGCAAGCCCAAAGGCAAAATCAACCATAAACTCTCGTTGAGCCAGATTACCAGTGCTGTGGCTGCTGCCCTGGAAAGGCCTGTGAAGTTTGCTCAAGACAGCGCCGACGCCAAGAGCCAGGCCGATGCACTGCTGCCCGGTGAGGTGCTGCTGCTCGAGAACCTGCGTTTCCACCCCGAGGAGGAGGGCAAGCCCGTTGGCATCGAGAAGGATGACCCCAACTATGATGCTGCCAAGAAGGAAATGAAGTCCCGCCAGACCGAGTTTGCCAAGACGCTGGCCAGCTATGCCGATGTGTATGTGAACGACGCCTTCGGCACCGCTCATCGCCGTCACGCTTCGACCGCCGTTATCGCCGACTTCTTTGACGCCGACCACAAGATGCTGGGTTACCTCATGGAGAAAGAGGTTACCGCTATCGATAATGTGATGAAGAACGCTCAACATCCCTTCACCGCCATCATCGGCGGCAGCAAGGTTTCGTCCAAGCTGTCGGTTATCAAGAACCTGCTCGACAAGGTGGATAACCTCATCATTGGCGGCGGTATGGGTTACACCTTTATCAAGGCCCAGGGTGGTCACATTGGTGACTCGCTGCATGAGGACGAACTGATGCCCGAGGCTCTGAATGTTATCGCTGCAGCCAAGGAGAAAGGCGTGAACCTGAGCCTCTCGGTAGCAACCGTTGCAGGCGACAGCTTCTCCAACGACGCTAACCGCCAGACGGTTGACATCTACAACATCCCCGATGGCTGGGAGGGCATGGATGCCAGCGAGGCTTCACTGGCCAACTGGAAGAAGATCATCCTCGACAGCAAGACCATCCTGTGGAATGGTCCCGTCGGCGTGTTTGAGTTCGAGAACTTTGCACACGGCACTGGCGAAATCGCCAAGTATGTGGCCGAGGCTACCCAGAACGGTGCTTACTCTCTCGTGGGCGGTGGTGACTCGGTAGCAGCCGTCAACAAGTTCGGCCTGGCCGATCAGGTATCCTACGTCTCGACCGGTGGCGGCGCCATGCTCGAAGCCATCGAGGGCAAGACCCTGCCCGGCGTTGCAGCCATCCTCGGCGAGTAAGACAGACCGATAATGTGCCTCACGCTAAGCCGCTAAGGCGCTAAGATTTTTATATCAGACAACCTGGACAACTCAGGAAGACAATACCGACAACATCAATTGTTGTAAAGATTGTCAACAACTTTGTCCAGGTTGTCTGATTTTTATATTGACTGATGTACAGTAATTGTAAAAAAAGCACTACCTTTGTTGCATTGAAATCTATTAACTAAATGTTTTCCTAAAATACTATCTAACAAGAGAACAATGGAACCTTTATTTGAGAAACTCAAAAGCAACGCGATTGCCAACAGGCAACGCATCGTCCTTCCCGAGAGTACTGAACCCCGCACCCTGACGGCTGCCGACCGCATCATCGCCGACGGCATTGCCGATGTGGTATTCATTGGCGACAAGGCCGACATCATGGCCAAAGCCACTGAACTTGGACTTAACAACATCGACAAGGCTACGGTCATCAACCCTAACGATGCCGAGGCTGTCGAGAAGTATGCGCAACTGTTCTATGAACTGCGCAAGGCCAAGGGTGTGACTATCGAGGACGCCCGCAAGAAGGTGCTTGACCCGCTGTATCTGGGTTGCCTGCTCATCAAGGCCGGTGATGCCGACGGACAGGTTGCCGGTGCGATGAACACCACGGGCAACGTGCTGCGTGCCGCCTTCCAGGTATTGAAGACCGCTCCCGGCATCAGTACCGTGAGCGGAGCCTTCCTGATGCTCCTGCCCGAGGGCTCTCCCTACGGCCACAATGGCGTGATGGTGTTTGCCGACTGCGCCGTAGTGCCCGACCCCGATGCCCAGCAGTTGGCACAGATTGCCGTGAGCGCCGACCGCACCGCACTCGCTCTGGCCGAAATCGACGATCCCAAGATTGCCATGCTCAGTTTCTCGACCAAGGGCAGCGCCAAGCATGAGCGCGTCGACAAGGTGATTGAGGCCACCCGCCTCGCCAAAGAGATGAATCCCAACCTGAAGATTGACGGCGAATTGCAGGCTGACGCCGCTATCGTGCCCAGCGTAGGTGCCAGCAAGGCTCCCGGCAGCGACATTGCCGGTCATGCCAACGTGCTCGTATTCCCCGACCTGGGTGTGGGCAACATCGCTTACAAACTGGTTCAGCGCATCGCCGGTGCCAAGGCCGTGGGTCCCGTGCTGCAAGGTCTTGCCGCTCCCGTCAACGACTTGTCGCGCGGCTGCAACGAGGACGATGTATATCGCACCGTCATCCTGACCTGCAACCAGGCGATTAACAAATAATAGTTAATTGGCTCAAATCATTAAACTGAAAATTTCAAAAATAAAACTCAATATATGAACATCTTAGTATTGAATTGCGGCAGTAGTTCCGCCAAGTACAAACTCATCGAGATCAAGGAGAACAAGACCCTCGCCGAGGGCGGTGTTGAAAAAATCGGTCTGCCCGACGGATTCATCAAACTCAAATTTGACGATGGCAGCAAGAAGAACATCGACCTGGGCCTCACCGACCATAAGGGTGCCATCAAGGCCATCCTCGATGCCCTCGTTAACCCCGAGTACGGTTGCATCAAGGACCTGAAGGAAATCGACGCTGTTGGTCACCGCGTAGTGCATGGCGGTGAGAAGTTCAGCCGCAGCGTCCTCATCACCGACGAGGTGAAGGACATGATCCGCGAGTGCTACGGCATCGCCCCGCTGCACAACCCCGTGAACATGGCTGGCATCGAGGCTATCGAGGCCGTGCTGCCCGGTGTTCCCCAGGTGGCTGTGTTCGACACCGCCTTCCACCAGACGATGCCTAAGGCTGCCTACATGTATCCCCTGCCCATGGAGTATTACACCACCGACCATGTGCGTCGCTACGGTTTCCACGGCACGAGCCACCGCTTCATTACACAGCGCGTGTGTGAGATGCTGGGCACTACCCCCGAGGGCAAGCGCATCATCTCCTGCCACATCGGCAACGGCGCCAGCATCAGTGCCATCAAGGACGGCAAGAGCATCGACACCACGATGGGCCTCACTCCCACCGAGGGCCTGATGATGGGAACCCGCTCGGGCGATGTTGACCCAGGTGCCCTGCTCTTCCTCATGGAGAAGTACAACCTCACCCCGGCCGAGATGCTCAACATCATCAACAAGAAGAGCGGTGTACTCGGCATCACCGGGCTGAGCAGCGACATGCGCGATGTCGTTGACGCTGCCGAAGAGAAGAACGACAAGCGCGCACAACTGGCTCTCGACATGTACGAACTGCGCATCCTCAAGTACATCGGCGCCTATGCTGCTGAACTCGGCGGCGTGGACATCATCGCCTTCACCGGCGGTGTCGGCGAGAACCAGTACCAGACCCGCA
>Ga0310695_10012098_pt1 | contig 12160 bp, 10 predicted proteins | sample RumenRJG_04DNA_FD_203882 | JGI IMG/M metagenome (GOLD analysis project Ga0310695, IMG submission 203882) | Bovine rumen microbial communities from Lethbridge, Alberta, Canada - RJG_04 (v2) (version 2) | ecosystem: Host-associated > Mammals > Digestive system > Stomach > Rumen | place: Canada... | reverse complement strand
TAAAAAAAGACCTCCCCCGACCCCTCCTGAGAGGAGGGGGGCTGATTAGCCAAGCAAACTATCCCCCCTCCTCCCAGGAGGGGACGGGGGAGGTACCTACGCAAAAGTCTTTTTTATATGGAAGGTGTAGCCTGTTTTCATACGAAATATAACTTTTTATTACCCGATAATGGATTCTTTGTTGACGCTTTGTTGAATTTTTTGACAGTTATGATGCGGTGGAGGGGCAACAAAGTTTAAGATTTGGTTAAGGAGGTTTAACCATAGCCTATATTTGAGCCATATTGCCCATTTGCAACCTCTGATGAGCATTTATTCGGCTGCTGCAGTTTACAAAAATGGTATAAAAGAGAATCGTTTTTGAGTACAATTGCACGAAAGCGGTCGCTAATGTAGAAAAAGCAACCCATCTGCGACCGTTTTCGTGCATTCTTCTTGACGGCTTAAAGAAATAGGAGTACCTCGTAAGCACTGTGTGTTCTGGAATGTAATGTCAATTATTTATTCTGGGCGAACTCCGATTGAGAAAACGGCTGTCAACTTACTTCATGCTGATGGCTAATCATTTTTATCACCATATTATTTAATTCAGGCAAAGCCTCTATTTGGATTATTTTTGTAACTTTGCGACCATGTAATGTGCACATGGCAAATAGAATAATACAAATGATTAGCAAAACATATTACAGATACATTTGGCTTCTCGACACGTTGCTGAACAGTTGTCCTCTGACGATTGACGAGATAAATATGCTGTGGGAGGATTGTCCACTTAGCAATGGGCCTATACCACTACGCACTTTCCATGAGCAGAGAAAGGGAATCAAGGAAATGTTCGGTGTAGAGATAGTATGCGACCGTTCACATGGTAATGTATATTATGTCAAGAACCCAGAGGTGCTGGAGAAACAGAAGGTCGCTAAATGGCTGCTGCACAAGTATAGCATTCCTCAGGAGTTTGCGACTTTCAATAGCATGAAGGACAGAATCTTATTGGAAGAGATTCCATTAGGAACATCTTTCCTTGATGACATCATCGAAGCCATGCAGAAGAATGTTGAACTGCAGGTTGACTACCAGCGATATGAAAACGATCAAGAAGAATATAATCTGCAGGAGTTTCATATCCAACCATACGCTTTGAAAGTCTTCAATCGACGTTGGTATCTATTGGGATTTATTAAAGAAAAAGATGGTTTGCGCACAATAGCCCTTGACCGCATACTTGCACTGAAAGTGCTTACGAAAAGTTTCACCTTGCCTGAAGACTTTGATGCTCAAAAGTACTTTTCTAATGTTGTTGGCATCTTTGTGAATAAAGATTTACCCATTACAAAAGTCAAAATCCGCGCCTACGGCATTCAAGCAGAATATCTTCGCTCTACTCCGCTCCACAAAAGCCAATCGGAAGGTAAATCCAAGTATGGTGAATTTGCTGAGTTCACATATAGATTATGTATTACGCCAGAGCTTATCAGCCAGCTACTATCAATGGGTAGTCAAATAGAAGTGTTGGAGCCAGAGGAATTGAGAGAGGAGATGAAGAAGAGAATAACTGCAATGTTTAACTTTTATGAATAATTTAGCCTCTCCTCTGCGGTGTTTTTGCACAACAATGTCGTTTTTTTCCATAAAAGTGCAGTTTCCATTCGTATAATATAATGAAAGGTTATTATTAATTTTTATCATATGAGCAAAAACGAAATATCAACATTAAATGCTAGCCTAAACAAAGAAGCTGAAATCTACAGGGAGTTAAAAAAACAGCCAGATTGGTGGCAAAGACTTCTATCAATCAAAGGTGTATATGTGGAAATACGCAAGGATAAAACTGTGGATGTCTATTATGAAGGTGGTAGAATGGCTGAACTTAAAATCAAAGATGAAAAGATAACAGCTACCTGCCATCCCAAATATCTTGGGAAGGATGTCCGCACAGGTTCTAATCCAAAATATGTTGATTGCTTAGAGGATCTAAAGAATAATCCATACTTCATAGCCAAAAATATCAAAATATGTTATTCGCAAAAGGAAGGGAGAAATGGTGAAGATATTAGCGAGAAGAAGATTCAGGGCGACATGATATGCAGGCAAAATCCATTATTCCTTGATTCGGAATTTGCCCATCGTTATGAGATTGGAAAACGACAGACAATTCGTTTTGACCTCGTTATGATTAAGAACAATCAACTAATCTTTATTGAGCTAAAACGCATAAAAGACAATCGAATGCTCAATAAGGAAGATGACGAGCCCGAAATACTCAAGCAGATGGACAAATATCAAAAGTTCATCAAGGTCAATAAAGACAAATTACTTGATTATTATAAAACATTATATGAGATAAAAAGTTCATTAAAATTGCCTGTTCCAGAATGTGAAATTGAAAAACTTTCTGTTTGTGAGGTTCCACACCTTATTATAATAAATACATACAAAAGCCTTGGAAAGAGGAGAAAAGATCGCATAGCGCAAATGAAAGAGATACTTGACAAATCTCCATTTTCCTATACTATCGAAAAGTTGATCACATATGAAATGAGGCAACAAAAACAACAAGAGTTATTCCGCAAGAGTATTACAAACAAAGGCTTTAAATATATTCTTGATGATAGCGAAAGGGACAGGAATTTATATAACTGGCAAGATAAAGGCTCTGTACAGAGGGTTAAAGACTATTTTAAGGAGAATAAGATAAAATGGTGGAATTGTTATTTCGATGCGCCAAAAGGACAGAAGCCAGATGGATTGAATATTACCCGTCACCTTGTTTCGTCACAGTCAGCTTGTATCAATCACCTTTTCTTCATCAAGCATGATAAGGAAGCTGTGCTGTCAATTATCAATGGCATCAAAGATATGCCCGTGAAATTCAAGGATGTTATGAATATTCCTTGCGACAAAGGCTCTTATAATTATATTGCTTTCGAAGTGGTTGCAAGTAAGGATTATCTTCACGAGAAAGATTTAAAACGCGGAGAGTTCTGCACTTCTGTTGACGCCTTTGTATATGCACTTGATGAAAACAACGAGCGTTGGCTCGTCCCTATTGAGTGGAAATACACAGAAACATACAAAAGAGACGATAAATCAATCGAGGCGGACCCCAAGAAAGAACCTGGCAACGAATCAAAAGGTAAAACACGATTGTCCCGTTACTGTAACACAAAGGGGGATAATCTGATAGGAAACAGCAAACAACTCAAAAGCCTGCCAAATTACAAACACAGCATCTACTTTCAAGAACCTTTTTACCAGTTAATGCGTCAGACACTATGGGCAGAATGTATTTGCAATAATAAAGAAGAGAATGTTCTTCCTGCTGAGCATTTCGTACATATCCATGTATGTCCTAAAGAGAATGAGGAACTATTGGATAAATGGTATGCAGAAGTAACTAATAAGCCATCTATGGAAGAGGCCTGGAGAGAAATGCTATCTGACCAATCATTATATCATTTGGTTGATCCAAAGGACCTCATGCAACCAATAGCCAAGTCATATCCAGAACTCTACAAATACTTAAAAGAAAGATATTGGCAATGAGAATACTACATATATCTGATACACATAGCAAGCATAAGGAGCTACGTCATTTGACAGGATGATTTGTAGCATTACAGATAGTACCAATTGGATAATCAATATAATCTTTGCAAATTCAAGAGTCATTGAGTTATGAACAATCCCCTTATTAGAATTCTCCGCTTATATTTTAACGCTAGAGTGCCTACTCATATTATCAACTTCAAACAGGTAGATTAAGAATAACTATATAGATGCACCGAAATAATAACGAATTTATGCGCTAATTTCCAAATAATGTATTTTTTTTATGAAGCTTCTGCGGCGTTTTTGCACATCAACCTGCAAAAACGCCTATTTTGTGCTTTTTCATTCGTATAAAGAAACATATATATGGGGGCTATTCCTCTTAACTAAGAAAATATAAGATTATGAGTAAAAACAAAGATCAGAAACGCAAGGCTCAATTGGCTACACGAGCAAAGAATGAATCATTCCGCTTTCAGGTGGAATACATTAGAAAACAAAAGGATATCGACATTACGGGAATGGAACAGAATTTGACCACTGAACTGGATGCCATATGCCAAAACGGTTTAACGGATACCTTGCTCGACTTGGCAAAGATAGTAGAAGGAATGCGGACGGAACTGGGTTTTGAGCAGGAGGCGGACAAGTGCTCCCTGAATGGTTCCCTCGTACCATTTATCCTCGGCATCACCGCAACTCAACCTGACTGCACCACCTATGTTCCTGGCCTATTTACGGCACAGCTGCCTCTACAAGTGACAATTGCCTATGACGACGAGATTCGCAACCGAGTGGTGGATTGGATGAAGGTAAATGGATACGAGACTTCTTCATACCTTGGTCAACCTCTACTTAAACTGAAGAATGCAAGAATAGTAATTAGAAGAGTGCTCAAGTCATAATGTTTTTTAAATGCTATGGTAAAGGAAGAAAGGAAAATAATAAAAAAGAAACTAGAAAAGTTTACTCTGGTATCAGCATTCGAGATGATATATGAAGAATCTTGCGATAGTAAACTCTCACCAGATTTCTACAATAAGTGCAATGACGCTATCAATTTTGTCTGCAAGGAATTAAACGTTACCCATTTTCAATCGATTATGCTTGCAATACTCGCAAATAGCGACGATTCGAAATCTCTATACGACATGTCAAGATATACGAAATGTTCACCAATCAGATTTCGTATACACAAAGAAGAATTGGATGATTTACATTATAGGCACTTCGTGCAATGGAGTATGGCAAGATGTTTCTTAGAATACCGCATTCGTGATGAATTTATGAAGTCCATCATTGACAATGTACCTTATACCCCAAAAAAATATGAAGACTACACAGCACACGATGTCTATACAAAAATCACCAAATGGATAGAGATGCTAAAACGCAATGAAGGGCTTTATGATGATATCGTTAAAAACGTCAGACGACTCTTGGAGTCAACAAGGCATCTGACATTCTCAAAAGACTTGCTGACCTCCGAACTGAACAACCTTGCCGTGATGGTGATTCTTCTCACAATGATGGATAAGATAGAAAACTATTCTGATTATATTTCGTCTTCTGAGATTCTACGAATCCTCCCTGAAGAATCAGGCATCAAGTCTTTCATATTCGTTCTAAATGCCAATACTTGTATATTGATAAAAAAGGGGTGGATGGAAAACTATACCGTCAATGGCATGGTTGAACCAGACAAATTCTGTCTTACGGATATGATTTTAGAAACTACTTTTGTTGAACTTAAAGAATACATAGACACAAAGGTAAAAAACAGAAGTGAGTCATTACTTATGCCTGATGTCATAGCGGAAAAACGTATGTACTATAACAAGCGTGAAACAGAAGAGATAGAATGCTTGACCCAACTACTATCTATAGATAGGTTCAAAGACATTCAGCAGCGTCTTAAAGAAACAAATATGCGTACAGGCTTCACTTGTCTCTTCTATGGCTCCCCTGGTACAGGAAAGACAGAAACTGTGCTGCAACTGAGTCGTAAGACTGGACGTCCAATCTTTCAAGTCAATATATCCGAAATGAAATCAAAATGGGTTGGTGAGAGCGAGAAAAAGATACAGGGATTATTCAGTAAGTACGAGGCAATGGTCAAGAAGTATGACATTTGTCCTATCCTGCTTTTCAACGAGGCAGATGCCATTTTAAACAAACGCTCAAACAATACCGATGCGGCTGTTGACAAGATGGAGAATGCCTGTCAGAATATCATTCTTCAGGCTATGGAAAATCTCTCTGGAATAATGATTGCCACAACCAACCTCACAAATAATTTGGATTTAGCATTCGAACGGCGTTTCCTTTATAAAATATGTTTTGATAAACCGACTGTGGCCACCAGGAAACAAATTTGGAACGCCATGTTGCCCTCCCTAAGTGGTGAAGAAGCGAGAAGTCTTGCAGAGAGCTATGATTTCACCGGCGGTCAGATTGAGAATATCGCACGAAAACAGATTGTTGACAGTATTCTCTATGGACACCATCAAGATATTTCACACGTTAGGTCGTATTGTCATAGTGAAAATATCAGGAATTCTGAAAGTAAAAGAATTGGATTTGTTAACTAATAATATACATGAATATACTTCACATCACATCAAGAGGATAGACCGTAGATAAGCCAAGGTTAATGCTGAAAGAAGATGATGATGACTAACCTCTAAAACTGCGACGAGGTGTCGCAGTTTTTATTTTGCCAATCGTTTACGCCTTTTCTCCCAAAGTCTCAGAATCTCTTCTTGATGCTCCGTTTCATCGGTGTTCAGGAACTCAATATGATTAGAGGGGACGGAGATTTTGATACAATCTCCATATGGAACTACTTTGTAATTATGTAAGTCTCTGATAATCAATGACAATTGAAAATACCCCATTTTAAACGGTACAACTTTTTATTACCCGATAATGGATTCTCTAGTGTCATCTTGTTGAATTTTTTGACAATCATAAAGCGGTCGATGGACAACAAAGTTTAAGATTTGGTTAAGATTGTTTAACTACCCAGCCTGGCTCTAAAATGGGGTAAAAAGAAGTTTTTGTACCGCCATTGAACTTTGTTCTTCTTTCTTCACGACTCGGCATAGTTCAAGCAAGCTTTACTTTGCTCTCGCTGCCACGGAAGTTGTACCTCGCCCCTCCCCCAAAAAGTACATAAGCAAAGGGGATATGATAATTCTGCACATTCATTAGCAAAAAACTTCAAAGGAGCATTTATATGAACACTACTTTTTGAAGTATGATGATTGAAATTTACCAAAAACAATTATCTTTGCAACTGATTTCCATAGTGGGAATTGAAATCAACAAGGAGCAACTATGAAAGAAAACATCCAACTCTCAGATGAATTGCGAGCAGCCGTAAAAGCTATCAAAAAGGCCATTCTGCAAAGTCAATACCGTGCGGCCAAGAGTGTCAATCGAGAGCAGTTGTCTTTATATTATGGCATAGGCCGTTATATCTCTGAGCATTCGGGAAAGGGCTTCTGGGGAAAGGGGGCTATCAAGCAAATCAGCGACCAATTGCACAAGGAATTGCCTGGAATGAGGGGCTTCGGCGAATCTTCATTGAAAAATATGAGACAATTCTATGAAGAATGGTCTGATTGTATAATTCGCCAGCCAATGGCTGGCGAATTGCCAAAAAGAGAGATTCAAGTATCTGTTGCTACTGTTTTGGAAACGATTGATACAACTTCTCTAATTCGCATAAATCGCCAGCCGTCGGCTGGCGAAATGAACATAGAGGAATTCCTGGGTCTTTGCTTCACTCATCACATTGAGATTCTGAACAAAACAGAAAAATTTGAAGAGAGACTGTTCTATATCCATGAGGCTGTCACAAACAAATGGGACAAGTATTTGCTCCGTGATATGCTCAAGGGAAAGCTATACGAACATCAAGGTGAAATGCCCAACAACTTTGCCAAGACCATGCCAAGCACTCAGTCTGCCTTGCGTGCTATTGAAATGTTTAAGGATGAATACCTACTTGACTTTATCAATGTGGAGGAAATAGGTGCCAGAGACGAAGCCGATGTGGACGAACGTGAGGTGGAACAGGCTATCATTCAGAATGTGAAGAATTTTATTATGACATTCGGGCGTGACTTCGCATTTGTGGGCAACCAATACCATCTGGAGAAATTTGGAGTGGAACAATATCCTGATCTCCTCTTTTTCAACCGTGAATTAGCAGCATTGGTCTGCGTGGAAATCAAGCGTGGAGGTTTCAAACCTGCTTACCTTGGGCAGTTGAGTGCCTATTTGCGTATTCTTGACAGCGAAGTGAAGAAGCCCTATGAGAATCCCAGTATAGGAATTGTATTATGTAAGCAAGCAAACAAAAGCTTCGTCGAGTTCCTTATACAAGGATATGAGAATCCGATGGGAGTCGCCACGTATAAGACAATGGAAGATGTACGCCGAGTATTACCTACAGAAGAAGAACTACGTAGGGTGATAGACGAAGAAATATAAATACAGTCTGCACATCGGACAAAACTCATTCAAGAATAATATGTAAATAATTGTCTATGTGGCAAAGAATACAGACCATCTATTTATTATTGACTATGGTGCTCACCATTATATGCCTCTGCTCCCCAGTGGCTTTCTTCCATGAGCCAGAAATAGGTGGAACAACGGTAATGACCAATTTTTTCACGGTGGTCCCTATGGCGAAGAAGGCCGACTTTTCGGTATGGCCAATGTTTGTCGTGTTATTGCTCACTTGTCCTATAACAATTTTCGCAATATTTCATTATAAGAAAAGGATGCTACAGGCTCGGTTATGCGTTTTTAATATTGTGCTCATTTTGTTGTGGATGGCATTGTGCGCATTCTATGTTTATACATATCAAACTAAGGATGAAGTCTGTCACTTAGAAATGACTTTTTCTTCGTGTCTTCCTGCCTTATCACTAATCCTTTACATTTTAGCTAGGAGGGGAATTATCAAGGATGAGAAATTGGTAAAGGCAGCCAACAGAAAAAGGAAAGCGTGAGGGGACGGAGTTGATTCTATATATCATATGGAATTCATGTATTACTGCCACAAGTGCCTAGAAAAAAAGGAAAATCTCACATAGTATTAATGCAAGATTTTCCTAAAGATTCTGTAGGATTTTGAGGCCGCCGGGCCTACCCCTAAATGGTTGGCAGGCTACAGGGGAAAAGCGGGATTAATAGTATTGGATCACCCTTTGCTCAAGACTCTTGGTTTCGTAGGTCTCCTCTGTATCTTCGTCTACAACAGTATGCTTGCTCACAGAGTGGACCTCCCGCTCCGTCCAGTTTCCCTTATCGTCGAATTTCTTATATGTATAGTCGACAACCAAGGAATAATGGTCGCCCTCATCTTCCGATTCTGCGTTGAAACGGTCGGGATAGATGTTGTCTCCGGTATAGGTGAAGGCCTCATCCACGGTCGACTCCCATCCTTGCATCTTGGCCTTCGACATCCTGCCGTTGTCATCATACTCGAAATTGATGTGGAAGCCCAAGTCGTCCTCCTCATCCTGTCTGTTCTCATAGTAGACGATGCGCCCTTTCTCATCACGCCGCATCTTGGTCTTTTCTGACAGGCCAAAGATGAAATTGCCCTTGTCGTCGTACTTGTACAGGTTGTCGTACCGGTCTTTCAGCACCCTACCATTCTCATCAAACCTCATCACCTGGGTGCTGTCCACATATGGCTCACCAGGTTCTGGAGATATCTCACGTACAGTCACAGAGACTTCTTTCACATTGCCCACCAGTCCGAGCCCCCTCACATCGGTGGGTGTATTCTCGGCTACACTTGCCGATACCGACGGTGCGCCGGCATTTTCTGCTGTCGCATCAGTCTTTTTCGCTGAGGTATTGGCACAACAAATGAGGACGGCCGAAATAGCCAGAAAAAGAAACGTTCTAATTGCTTTCATAATCAAGTGGTTATTAAATTACGGTTGATGTCGGTCACCCTTATAGCGACCCTTCGACTGACAAAGATAATCAAAACCTACAAAACGGCAAGAAGGTTTCGGATATTTTTTCACAAAACCACAGAATGTGCTGATTGTGCTGAGTTTTTGGTCGTTTTGCTCAAGAAAATGTGAGCAAAACGAATATCGTTGGAGTTTTTTGAAAAAAAACACTTATCCTGCTTAGTTTTTTTGACTGCTGAATCGTCCTTGTTGTAGATGACTGAACAGAAAGTCGGATGATGACCAAAGAAAAGTTTGAAGAAATATACCGTCGGCATTATCCCACCATGTACCGTCTGGCAAGGACGATACTCTATGATGCCGACGACAGCAAGGACGTGGTGAGTGACATCTTCGCCCGACTGCTTCGTGGGGAGACTCTCCCACAGGCCGACAAGATGGAAGGCTACCTCATGAACAGCGTGCGCAACCAATGCCGCGATGTGCTCAGGCACAAGACTGTACGTGAGTGTGTGGAGAAACTCTTCTCTGTAGAAATCAGACAAGACCAAATCGTGCCCATCAATGACGATGACCGTCTGGAACGGCTCATGCTCTTCGTGGAAACCGAGTTGCCACCACTCAGCCAGCAGATTTTCCGGCTACGGTTTCTCCGGGAAATGACCTACGAGGAAGTGGCTGATGCCGTTGGGGTGAGCCGTGTCACCGTCTATCACCACTTGTCGCAATCATTAGCGCGCATAAAAGAGCATTTTGAACAAGCAAGATGACAAACAATATGGAACAGCAAGAAAGAATCCGTCTCCTGCTATCCATGCAGGAACACCCCGGACGCCACACCGACGAGCAAATCACCCAAATGCTGGCCGATGACCCGGAACTGGCAGAACTGATGGAGCAGCTCGCCATGACAAAACGCGCCTTTGCCAAGCAAGAGGCCGATAAGGAGCGCCTCGCGATGGACGACCTTTGGGAACAGTTCGCCTCTGAGCATGAGGAAGAACTTGACATCCTAGGAACCAGAGAGGGAACCGGCTCCGGCAATCGTCCTACTCTCGGCACACGGCCAGGGAAGGTGCTTTGCATGGCCAAGCGACATTGCCGGGCAGCCGCAGTGTTCATCGGCATCCTGCTCACAGCCGGTTTTGCCTTCGCCGCCATCCACATCGTGCGCCATTATGCCGGAGCCGACACACCATCTCCTAATCAGGAGATGTCGGTTCCCAATCCACCACAACAAGACACTCCCGCCACAGCCATCGCGACAGACACCGCCATGACAGACACCGCCACCATGGCAGTGACAGCCACCCCGGAACCCGTTGTATTCGACAATGTGCGGCTCGACGAGATATTGCCACAGATAGGCGCCTATTATCATGCTGATGTCATGTTCGAAAACGAAGCCACACGACAGTTGCGCTTCCATTTTGTGTGGAGACAAGAAGACGGACTTGAGCATGCCATTGAGAAGTTGAACCGCTTCGAAAGCCTGTCGATAAGGCTTGAAGAAAGCAAAATAATCGTTGAGTAGGCCATGAGGAAAGTATTGTTGCTACTATCCATCCTGTGTGCCACCACCGCATCGGCCCAAAGACCACGGGCAGGCGAACATGGCCATAGCACATACCGCATCTCACGCGACTACAACAACGTGTCGTTCAGCGATGCCCTGCGGCAGTTGAACAAAGAGACGTCCGACTATGATATCAACTTCCTCTACAATGAGTTGGAAGACTTCCGCATCACCACCTCGGTGCGCCGAAAGACAGTGCCTGATGCCATCCGGCAGATGATTGGCTTCTACCCCATCCGCATGAGCATCGACAGCACAGAAATCACCGTAGAGTGCTTGCAGAAGACCGGCATCCGTTACAAAGGCACCGTCGTAGACGAAGCCGGACTGCCCATGGCCTACGTCAACATCGCGCTGCTCTCACCACAGGATTCCACGCTGCAGGCGGGTGGCGTGACCAACGAGAGCGGTTTCTTCGTCATTCCCTGTAAACAGCAAACCGTCCTGGCCCGCATCTCCTTCGTAGGCTATAAGACCATATACAAGCGTTGTCACAACACGGATGTCGGAAAGATAAGGATGCAGCCGGAAACCCATACAATCAACGGAGCAGTGGTGACGGGCGAGCGCCCCAAGGTGCAACTCAAAGGCAACGCCCTGGTCATGAACGTTGAGGGCACCGTGATGGAGCGGATAGGTACAGCCGAGGACGTGCTCTCGCGTGTGCCGATGATTTCGAAAAAAGGCGAGAGTTTCGAGATTTTAGGGAAGGGCGTACCACTGATATATCTGAACAACAGGAAGTTGACCGACTTACAGGAACTGAAGAACATCCAGTCGGACTTCATCCGCAACGTGGAGGTGATACAGAATCCCGGTGCCCGTTATGACGCCACGGTGAATGCCGTCATCATCATCCACACCAAGCGGCCAAAGGGAGAAGGCCTGGGCGTGGAGCTGACCTCATGGAGCCGCAAGGGACATGGCTATGCCAACAACGAGCGTGTGAACCTGACCTATCGTACAGGAGGTCTGGAACTATTTGCCAACCTGTTTGGCGCGTACAATAAGAACTGGAGCCGTGGCGAGTTCGAACAAACGGTCTATGCCGACACGCTGTGGACAATCAGCAACCGGCAGAAGG
>Ga0310695_10012097_pt1 | contig 12161 bp, 10 predicted proteins | sample RumenRJG_04DNA_FD_203882 | JGI IMG/M metagenome (GOLD analysis project Ga0310695, IMG submission 203882) | Bovine rumen microbial communities from Lethbridge, Alberta, Canada - RJG_04 (v2) (version 2) | ecosystem: Host-associated > Mammals > Digestive system > Stomach > Rumen | place: Canada... | reverse complement strand
ACGCCGGAGCTCCCTTCGGATCCCTCCGGGACGCGCTGAACATGATCCGGGAACTGCGGCGCATCGGCGTGGACCAGCCCGTCTCCGTCCAGCTTCTGCCCGGGACCCATATCCTCCCTGAGACCCTCCGCATCGACGGCGGGGTGTACGGCGTCACCTTCGAGCCCTTCGGGAGAGGGGAAGCCCGGATTTTCGGCGGCGTGAAGGTCGCGGACTGGCGGGAGGACACCTACAACGGAGTCCCCTGCTTTTCCGCTCCCATCCCGAAGGAGGCTCTGAATCCGGACGCTCCCGGCGGTATCGACTTCACCGACCTCTATGTCAACGGCACCCGCGCGAAACTCACCCGCTATCCCGCGGAGGGCTGGCTCTACCCCGAGGACGTCGAAAACCATTCCACCGCCCTCTTCTCCCCCTCGAAGTGGTTCATCGCAAGGGAGGGGGATATCCGGGACTTCCGCAATATGAGCCGGATCCAGATGAGCTTCTGCCACTACTGGATCGACGAACACACCCCCATCGACGGCTACGACCCCGAGACCCGCCGCGTCACCATGCGCTATCCCTCCCGCTTCGCCATCGCCGGAGAACGGGGGAGCGCGTCCGCCCTCGAATACTGCCTCGAAAACGTCGCGGAGGCCTTCGCCAATCCCGACGAATGGTACGCCGACGACGGACGGATCTACTACATCCCCCGGGACGGGAGCATGACCTCCGAGACCGTCGAGGCGTGGATCCCGCGGATCTCGAAACTCGTCGAAATCGCGGGGACCCCCGAAAATCCCGCCCGCAACATCCGGTTCCGCGGCATCGGGTTCGGCGTGACCCGGGGCGAATACGGCTCCGTCGGATCGGACGCGTCCGGGAATGGCGAACAGACCCTTTATGCATCCGACGCCCAGGCCGTGGCTCAGGCGGACGGCGCGGTCTCCTTCCGGTACGCCGCCAACTGCTCGATCGAAGACTGCCGGATCGAAAACTTCGGGCTCCACGGCGTCGTCGTCTGGCCGGGATGCCACGGGATCCGGGTCCTCGGCACCCTCATCCGGGACGGCGGAGCGGGCGGCGTGAAGATCCTCGGCGGCGTGGCGGGATCCCCCCTCGGCGAACACACCTACGGCTGCGCGGTGGAGGACTGCCGGATCCTCTCCTGCGGACGGCGGTACTTCGCGGCCTGCGGGGTGCTCCTCATGCACGCATACGAAAACTCGATTTCCCACAACGAGATCGCGTACCTCTACTATACCGGGATCTCCGCCGGATGGGTCTGGGGCTACGCGCCGAGCATCACCCGGGACAACCGGATCGAAAAGAACCACATCCACCACCTGGGCGACGGGATGCTCTCGGACATGGGCGGCGTCTACCTCCTCGGGAAACAGCCCGGCACCGTCGTCTCCGGCAACGTGATCCACCACGTCAAATCGAAGAACTACGGCGGCTGGGCCCTGTACACCGACGAGGGATCCTCCTTCATCACCCTCGAGAACAATATCTGCTATGACTGCTCCGACAACTCCTACCACCAGCACTACGGCTCCATGAACACGGTGCGGAACAATGTCTTCGCCTTCGCCGGAGGGCAGGAGGTCCGGGTCAGCCGCACGGAAGCCCACCTCTCGATCCTCTTCGAGAACAATGTCTTCTGCGGAAACCGCGACCCGATGTACGATATCAGCCGGGATCAGATCTCCCAGCGTACCGTCTCGGCGAAGCGCAACCTCCTCTCCGACTGCGGGCGGGACGAACCCGTTCTCCGGATCTTCGGGAGCGGCGAGAACCGGGAGGAGCTGACCCTCGCGGACTTTCAGAAATACGGGATGGAGTACGGCTCGAAGACCGGCGACCCGCAGTTTGAGGATCCCGCCGCCCGGGACTTCCGCCTGAAAGAGACCTCCCCCGCCTTCGGTCTCGGGATCAAGCCCATCGACGCATCCGACGTGGGACCGAGGAAATGACGGGAAAATGCGGTTTTCGGAATCGCAGAGATAACCGCGGCGGGATGGGGTGCGGTGCGGGATAAAAGTTTCTTGTATGGGAACGCTTCGCTGGGATGGATGGGACGCGCGTTTCTGTATCAAAAACTGTCGCCGCATCTTCGCGCGCCTGAACAGATTCAAGCCGGACAAGCCTGAACATGGAGCCAACCGCGCTTGATCGCCGGGCGTGCAGCTGAAACATGCGCAGACAATGTCTGCGGGCTCCGCCGGCATTTCAGGCGCGCATTACACAGGACGCGCATTCGGAAATAAAAGCTGTTACTTCATCTTCGCGCACATATTCAGATTCAGGCAGATATGCAGGCTGAACCAAGCGATTAAAATCTGTCCGGGCGAAACATAAGGTCGGGGAGGACCGCACGAATGTTTCACGTGAAACATTCGGCAGAAAGCCCGCACATTGTTCCCTTTATATGCGCGACTGAATCACCGCCGCAAGGCTAGCACGACTGCGTCGGTGCGCGGGACTTGTCCCGTGCATGTTTCAGCCATCCGAACAGAGACCGCGCGGGGAGAACGCCATGTTCCGCCCGTCATGTCTGAATCTGCAACAGCCCGCGAAGATCGCCCCATTCCCCAGCTGAACGTCCGCGCGTCCAACGCCGACTCCTTTTCCATAAAATACAAACGCAAATCCCGCACCGCACGTCAACCCGATACAGACAAACCCCCATTCACTCCTAATTCCTAACTCCTCATTTGTCCTTTTCCACTAACCACTGACATCCAAAAGGAGCTTTCATGCCGAACAAACGCATCAAACGCCTGACCCTGCTTCACTCCAACGACCTGCACGGGGATTTTCTGCCCGAAGAGATCGACGGGACCGCGGTGGGCGGAGTGTCCCTGCTCTCCGGGTACGTCACCCGGGCGACGGAGGAGAATCCCGACACCCTGTACGTCATCGCGGGGGACATGTTCCGCGGATCCGTCATCGACGCGGAGTACCGGGGCATTTCCACCGTGGAGATCGTCAACATGCTCGCGCCGGACGCGGTGTGCGTGGGGAACCACGAGACGGACTACGGCGTGGCCCACCTGCTCTTTCTCGAAAAATGCGCCCGCTTCCCGATCCTCTGCGCCAATCTGCACGTCACCACCAACGGGGCGCGCCTCTTCTCCCCCTGCCGCGTCGTGAAGATCGGCGGGATGAAGGTCCTCTTTATCGGGATCCTGACGGAGGAGGTCCTCGCCCAGACCCGGTCCGAAAAGCTCATCGGCGCCTTCATCGACGTGGGGGAGGCGGCGAAGGAGGTCGGAAGGATCACCGGGGCTTACCGGGCGGCGGACATCGACCTCACGGTGCTCCTCACCCACCTCGGGCTGGACGCGGACCGGGAACTGGCGGCAAAGCTCGATCCCGCCTGGGGGGTGGACCTCATCCTCGGCGGGCATTCCCACACCTTCATGAAAGAACCCGAGACGGTGAACGGGATCCCCATCGCCCAGGCCGGATTCGGCTCGAAGCAGATCGGGCGGTTCGATCTGCGGATCGACACCGCGGAAAACCGCCTCGCCTCCTGGGAATGGCGGCTGGATCCGGTGAACGAGCGCACGGCTTCGCGGGATCCGGCGGTCGAGGAGCAGATCCGCCGCTTCAAGTCCGTCACGGACCAGAAGTACAACCGGGTGGTGACGCGGCTGCGGAAGAGACTGACCCATCCCGCCCGGAACCGGGAGACGGAGCTCGGGGACCTTCTGGCGGAGTGCGTGCGGGACGCGATGGATCTCGACGTCATGCTCTTCGCCTCGGGGGGGATCCGCACCTCCGCCCTCGGACCGGTGGTGACCTATTCCGATCTCACGGAGTGCTTTCCCTTCAACGACGCGCTCTTCATGGCGAAGGTCACGGGCGAGCAGCTCAGAAGGATGTTCGTCTACATGCTCCGGGACGAGGCCCTCGACGGCGGACACACGGAGTTCTACCAGATCTCGGACGGCCTGCGGGTGGTGTACGACCGGGCGAAGAAGGAGGCGGTCTCCCTGACCTTCGACGGGGACGAGGTGGAGAACAGGGAGATCCTCACGGTGGGGCTGGCGGAGTACCACATGCGCAACCTCGAGACCTGCCTCGGCGTCCGCCCGGAGGAACTGGAGCGCAACGGCAAGATCCGCCTCATCGCCGCCTCCATTCAGGACCTGCTCGACGAATATCTCACGGCGAACCCCCACCTCGGGCATCCGGCGGACGGAAGGATTTCGGTGATTGGAGGAGAGTGAATAGTTGGGAGCGGCTAGCGGTTAGTAGTTAGTAGAACCGTGTCCGTTCACAGCATTGGGGACAGAGTAAGCGGCGGAGGAAATTGATACGATTTATTTAGAGTATTTCCGGACGTTTGCTTGACAAATTGTTTGGAGTATGATAGAATCAGAGTGTTCCGAATATCGGCTTTCGGGCTCGGTGAAACGGGCCGCGGTCTGCGAAGCGCAGAGGAGGTGCTCTGTGACAGGTACGAAAAAGAAAATCATTGCCGCTCTTGCCGTCGTTCTGATCTTCGCTGTTCTCGCGGTGCTGTTCGTATGGCACCTTCCGGAGAACTGGCGGCGGTCCGGCGTGAAGCGGTGGTCCGGATGGAAGGAGGGGGATCCGGAATACGAAATCACCCTCGATCTCCAGTGCTGGAAGCGGATCTTTTCCCACGACCTTCTGAAAGGGACGATCGTCATCGACGGGGAAGAGTACGTGTACCACGCTCCGGCCAACGATCCCGAACACCCGGAGGTCTCGTTGTTTGTCCCGAAGTCCAAAGTGAGCTCTCCGGACGAATGGCTGAAGGATTACGTGCATGCGCAGAATTTCGTGGCCGGCAGGAAGCACCTGATCCTCATCCGGATCCGCCAGGCTCCCGCGGAAAGCGATGCGGATACGATCTCCGAGTGGTTCGAGTTTTTCGAATCTGATTTTTGAGACCCGAAAGCCGGAAAAGGAGGTCCCCATGACGGACAGAAAGAAAAAGGTCCTTTATATTGCCCTCGCGGTCCTCGTTTTGCTGGCGGTCCTGTTTGCCGTCGACACGCTGGCGGTGACGAACTGGAAGAAGCCGGTCTTCGCCCGCTGCTTTTTCGGCGCGAACGACGGCGGATCGGGAAAGTATATCGGTCCCGGCTACTGGTTTGACATCAAAGGCAATTTCATGCCCGATCCCGCGCCCGGATCCCCGGAAGGCGTCACGGAGGCGGAGGGCAGGTTCCTTGGGATCCCGTATCTCAGGCGGGAGCGGTGAGGAGGCGGGGGATTTCCGTCTTCCCGCCGTGCCTCTGTGCAAACTGCGGATTTGTCCCCGGGGGCCTCCCGAAAAGATTGTGCAGAATGCGGGGAGCGGGGGCTTGCGTGAAATCCCGATTTATGGTATAATAAGTATCGTAAGAAAGTACGGATATGGAGAGTGGGCGCGAGGTTGTCCACTCTCTTGTTATGAAAGCGACGGAAAGAACATGAAACAGAACAAAAACGTCGCCGCGGTCGTGAGAGAACTGGTGAAGCCCCTCTGCGAGGAGTTCGGCTACATCCTCTGGGACGTCGAATACGTCAAGGAAGGCGCGGACATGATCCTGCGCATCACCATCGACACCGACGCCGAGGGCGGGATCTCCATCGACGACTGCGAGCGGCTTCACAGAGCGGTGGATCCGCTTCTCGACGAGGCCGATCCCATCGAGGAGTCCTATATGCTCGCGGTGTCCTCGCCCGGGGTGGAGCGGACCCTGACGGAGCCCTTCCACTTTGAGCGGATGGCGGGGAGCGACGTGGTTCTGAAATTCTTCGCCGCCGTGGACGGATCGAAATCCCTCCGCGCCACCCTCGTGGGGCTGGACGCGGAAACCGGCGACATCGTGGTGAATAAGGACGGGGAGGAAAAACGCTTCCCCAGAAAATCGGTTGCGAAATGCGAAACCGTGTTTGATTGGTGATGTGATGAAAAAGAACGGAAAAAAAGGAGCTGCCGTAGTCAATACGGAGCTGAACAAGACGGAGTTCTTCGAAGCCCTCGAGGCGCTGGAGAAGGAGCGGGGCATCCCGATGGAATATATGCTCGAGAAGGTCGAGGCCGCCCTCATGGCCTCCTGCCGGAAAGAGCTCGGGAACGTCAACGTCCGGGTCGATATCAGCCGCGAGAAGAAGGACATGCGGATCTTCAAGTGCCTGACGGTCGTCGAAGAGGTGACCGACCCGAAGACCGAGATCTCCCTCGAGGAGGCCCAGAACATCAGCCGCCGCTACGAGCCCGGCTCGGTGATCGAAGAGGAACTCAAGACGAGGACCTTCGGACGCATCTCCGCCCAGACCGCCAAGCAGGTGATCGTGCAGGCCATCCGGGAGGCGGAGAAGAACAATATCACGCGGGAATATGACCGCAAGAAGGAAGAGGTCATTTCCGCCCTCGTGCAGAAGCGCGACGACGTGACCGGAGACGTCTGGGTCGACACCGGCACCTCCTCCGACGTCCTGCTCCCGAAGGCGGACCAGATCCCCGGCGAGACCTTGTCCGTGGGCGACCGCGTCCGGGTGTTCGTCACCGAGGTCAACCACTCCGACGACGACCGGGCCCCCGCCGTCACGCTCTCCCGCACCGCCCCCGCCATGATCAAGCGGATGTTCGAGACCGACATCCCCGAGATCGCCGACGGCACGGTCCTCGTGAAGGGCATCGCCCGGGAAGCCGGATCCCGCACGAAGATCGCCGTCCTCTCCCGGGATCCCGAAGTCGACGCGGTCGGCGCATGCATCGGTACCCGCGGAATGCGGACCGCCGCCATCGTCGAGGAGCTCAAGGGCGAGAAGATCGACGTGATCCAGTATTCGGAGCATCCCGAGGAATATATCGCCGCCGCCCTGTCCCCCGCCTCCGTCATCGACGTGGAGTTCGACGGGGAACGGAACGCGACCGTCCACGTGGCGGGAGACCAGCTTTCCCTCGCCATCGGCAAGGAAGGCCAGAACGTCCGCCTCGCCGCCAAACTCACCGGCTGCAAGATCGACATCAAAGGCATCAAAACCACCTGACGCCCAAACGACGGATCAAGGAAGAACGGTTCAAAGAATAGTCGAACAACATTCAAAGAACAATTCAGACAAAAGCCGAGCGGCCTGAACAGATTTTATCAATACAAACCCGCTGTGTCCCCCTGTGTAATGCGCGCCTGAATCTCCGCCGAAGGCCGCAGACTTGTCTGCGCATGTTTCAGCTGCACGAACAAAGACCGCGCGAGGACCGTGGGATGTGCAGTCGAATTTCGATCCCGGGACGAGCGGTAAGTTTATGCCATACGGCCAAGGACCCGCAGGGGGGACTTCGGCCTGAGATGTTCCCCCTGCCGCCTGTCCCGCGCAGGGACATAAATTTGAAACGCGTAGCGTTTCATACCTTATATTCCTTCGTGAAGGGATAGACAAACCACCCCTTCGTGAAGGGATAGGGCAGGAGGTATTATGGCCGGAACACCCAAAAAACCGCGCCCGGTCCAGACGCGCAAAGTCCCCGAACGGCGCTGCGTCGGATGCGGCGGGACCTTCGAGAAACGGGACCTCCTCAGGGTCGTGCGTTCTCCGGAGGGAGTCATTTCCATCGACTTCTCCGGCAAGAAGTCCGGCCGCGGCGCATACCTCTGCAAGAACAGCGCCTGCTTCAAAAAAGCGCGGAAGAGCGGGATCCTCTCCAGGGCTCTGGAATGCGAGATCTCAGGGGAGATCTACGAAGAGCTCGACAAGGAGATCCGGTTCTCCGAAAAGGAAGCGGCGGAATAACCGCGCGATCCCCGGCATAGGATCCGGGGGCGGGACGCGGACAGAAAAACGAAGGACAGAATGACGGAACAACTGATCGGTCTGTGCAGACTGGCGGGAGGCGTGGTCGTCGGATTCGACGCCGTGCTCGGAGAGGTGCGCGCGGGACGGGCAAAATTCGTGCTCGTCGCGTCGGACGCCTCGGACCGCACCCGGAAACAGCTGCACGACAAATGCAATTTTTACCATGTGACGATTTTTGACGGAACATACGGCTCCGCGAGGCTGGCGGAGATACTCGGCAAACGGTCGCTGTGCGCGGCGGCCGCGTTCACCGGCAAAGGACCCTCCGAGAGCGTGCGGCGTGCGCTCGAAGCGGAGGCGGAACAGAGCCGGGACCGCTGCGATGACAGAAAGGATGATGTGTAATGGCGAAACAGTCGAATTCCATGTTCAGGATAACTCAGCTCGCAAAGGATCTGGGACTGAAGCCCAAGGAGCTCGTAGGCCGGCTCGAGGAGGTCGGAGTCTCCGTGAAGAGCAATTCGGCGACGCTCGAGGCCGACGAAGTCAATCTTCTGTTCGAGCAGCTTTCGGGTTCCGCGCGGATCCGCGACATCGACGGCTATCTGGCCGGAAAGACGTCCATCACCGTGCCGGAGAACCCGGAGATCCGCGCCGCCCGCGAGGCGAAGGAACAGGCGGAAAGAGAAGCGGCCGAAGCGAAGAAGCGCGCGGAAGAGGAAGAACGCCTCGCCCGTGAAAGAGCCGCCGAAGAAGCCCGCCTGAAAGCCGAAGCCGAAGCGAAAGCCAAGGCCGAGGCGGAAGCCAGAGCCAAAGCGGAAGCCGAGGAACGCGCAAGGGCCGAAGCCGAAGCGAAACGCCGCGCCGAGGAAGAAGCAGCCCGCAAGAAGGCCGAAGAAGAAGCCGCCGCGAAAGCCGCCGCAGAAAAGGAAGCCGCCGAGAAAGCAGCCGCGGAAAAAGCCGCCGCGGAGGCAAGAAAGGCAGCGGAAGCGCGTCAGACCGCTCAGACTCCCGCCCCGCGTCCGGGAACGAACGCCGGAGGCGGAACCGCGGGACAGAGACCCGTTTCCGGGAGACCCGGCGCGTCCCAGCCGAGAACCGACGCCCCCCGTCCCTATTCCGGACAGCAGAGCGGCATCGGCAGGACCGGTACGGGAACCCAGGGCCAGCAGTCCGGGCGTCCCGTGTCCGGCGGCATGAGCGGGACCTCTCCCTACGGCGGACAGAGAACGGGCACTCCCCGGGACTCTCAGGCTCCGAGAGGCACCGGCATGGGCGGACGTGACGGTCAGAGAAGCGGGCAGGGAACCTACGGGTCCGGCTCTTCTTCCCGTCCGGGCGGCGCGAAACCCTCCGGCGGATTCGGCCGGGACAAGGAAAGCGGAGACCGCGCTCCCATCCCGCCGCAGCCGAAGCCGAAGATCGAAACCGGCGTCGAGCGGAAGCGCACCGGCAACACCCGCGTGGTGGACACCCGCACCGGTTCCTCCTCCCTCGACCTCTCCAAATACGACGAGCGGCTCGATAATTTCACCCCCGAGATCGACGAGAACCACAGCACCTCCAAGCAGAAGGTCAAGAAGCAGAACCAGCGGGGGGACAACCGCAGCACCGGACGCCGGGGCGACAAGGAACGTCAGGCGATGGACCGCATGGCGAAGGCCAACCTCGAAAAGGCCAAGAAACAGCCTCTGAAGGTCTCGATCCCCGAAGAGATCAGCGTCGCCGAACTGGCCCAGAGACTGAAGATCACCGCCGCGGACTGCATCAAGAAGCTCATGCTCATGGGCGTCATGGCCACCGTCAATCAGGTGATCGACTACGATACCGCCTACCTCATCGCGGATGAAATGGGTGCGGTCGTCACGAAGGAAGTCAAGGTCACCATCGAAGAGCGTCTCTTCGGCGCGGAAGCGGAGGAGCACGACGAAGATCTCGAGATCCGCGCCCCCGTCGTCGTCGTCATGGGACACGTCGACCACGGCAAGACCTCCATCCTCGACGCCATCCGCCACACCAACGTCACGGGCGGCGAAGCTGGCGGCATCACCCAGCACATCGGCGCGTACCGGGTCAATATCAACGGACGGGACATCACCTTCCTCGATACCCCCGGTCACGAAGCCTTTACCGCCATGCGCGCCCGCGGAGCACAGTGCACCGATATCGCGATCCTCGTGGTGGCCGGAGACGACGGCATCATGCCCCAGACCGTCGAGGCCATCAACCACGCGAAGGCGGCGGGAGTCGATATCATCGTCGCCATCAACAAGATGGATAAGCCCGAAGCGGACGCCGAACGGGTCAAGACCGAGCTGACCAAGTACGAGCTGGTCCCTGAGGAATGGGGCGGCGACGTCATGTGCGTGCCCGTCTCCGCCAAGACCGGCATGGGCCTGAACGACCTGCTCGAGGATATCCTCCTCATCGCGGACGTCAAGGAATACAAGGCAAACCCGAAGAAGCGGGCGAAGGGCGTCATCATCGAGGCCAAGCTGGACAAGGGACGCGGTCCCGTGGCGACGGTCCTCGTGCAGGACGGCACCCTGAAATCCGGCGACATCGTGATCGCGGGGACCTCCGTGGGACGCGTCCGCGCCATGATGAACGACAAGGGCCGCACTCTCAAGGAAGCGGGACCTTCAGTGCCGGTCGAGATCATCGGCCTCTCCGAAGTCCCCACGGCGGGCGACGAATTCAACGCCGTCGAAGACGAGAGGATGGCCCGGGAACTCGCGGATCAGCGCCGCGAAAAGGCGAAGGAAGAGCTGTTCAAGGCATCCGCCAAGGTGTCCCTGAACGACCTGTTCAGCCAGATCACCGCGGGCGTGAAGGAGCTCAACATCATCGTCAAGGCGGACGTGGGCGGATCGGCGGAAGCGGTGAAGCAGTCGCTTGAAAAGCTCTCCAACGACGAGGTCAAGGTCCGCGTCATCCATGCGGCGGTCGGCGGCATCTCGGAGAACGACGTCATGTTTGCCGCGGCCTCCAACGCCATCATCGTCGGATTCAACGTGCGCCCGGACAAGAGCGCCATCGACTCGGCGGAGCGTCAGAACGTCGACGTGCGGACCTACCGCATCATCTACGAGTGCATCGAAGAGATCACCGCCGCGATGAAGGGCATGCTGGCCCCGACCTTCAAGGAAGTGCTCCAGGGACACATCGAGGTCCGCCAGACCATCCGCGTTCCGAACGTCGGCATCGTCGCCGGTTCCTACGTCCAGGACGGCAAGGTCACGCGCCAGTCGCTGATCCGCATCATCCGGGACGGCGTCATCATCATGGAGGACAAAATCTCCTCTCTGCGCCGGTTCAAGGACGACGTCCGCGAGGTCGCGCAGGGCTACGAATGCGGTATCGGCCTCGAAAAGTGCAACGACATTCAGGTCGGCGACATCCTCGAAGCCTATATCATGGAAGAAGTCGCGCGGTAAGATCCGCCGGAATAAAAGAAAGAGGAGAGGGACGAAATTCCTCTCCTTTTCTTATTCTGTCGGGGAAAACGGATCCCCCTCCCCGGCCGCATTTGTGAACAAAATCCGAAACCTTCCGTCCGCCCCTTGTTTTTTGCCGATTTTCATGCTATACTAAGGCCGGAAGATCAGATTGGTCAGTCTGGTCTGCATCCGATCAACGGAGGGTCCCGCCATGATTCAAGTCAACATTCTGCAAGCGAAGACGGATTTTTCAAGGCTGATCCGCCTTCTCGAAACGAAAAAAGAGGACGCCATCACCGTCGCGAGAAACGGAAAGCCCGTCGTCAAAATCACCCTCATCGAAGAAGTTCCCGTTTCAAAGCGGATCGGAGCGGGCAAGGGCAGATTCACCGTTCGGGGGGATTTCGACGCCGACAACGGGGAAATCGCCGACCTTCTCTCGGGAGGATCCCTATGAACCTCCTTCTCGACACGCATATCGCTATCTGGGCCCTGAACGACGATCCGGCTCTGTCCGAAAAGGCCCGCGGACTGATCCTCGACGCCTTCAATACGGTTTATGTCAGCACGGTTTCCGTCTGGGAGGTCCTTCTGAAGCACGACCGCCGCCCGGAGGATATCCCGTTTGACGAACGCGATTTTGCCGCGGCTTGCAAAGAGGCGGGATTCGTGCCGCTGGGGCTGACCGACAGACATGTGCTCACGGTGCGGGAACTGTCCCGCCCGGAAGAGGCGAAAGAACACAACGATCCCTTCGACCGGCTTCTGCTCTCACAGGCAAAGGCGGAGAACTTCGCTTTCCTCACCCACGACGAGCGGATCGCGGAGTACGGGGAGAAGTGCGTGGTGCCGGTGTGATACTATTCTCGTTCTAAAAAGCTAACTATATGGGTTTTGATCGCTCTCCGTAGAGTGCGAACAATCTATGATTGTGAGCTCACGTGCGATAACTCTGATAAGGTTGGATGGCTA
>Ga0310695_10012095_pt1 | contig 12162 bp, 9 predicted proteins | sample RumenRJG_04DNA_FD_203882 | JGI IMG/M metagenome (GOLD analysis project Ga0310695, IMG submission 203882) | Bovine rumen microbial communities from Lethbridge, Alberta, Canada - RJG_04 (v2) (version 2) | ecosystem: Host-associated > Mammals > Digestive system > Stomach > Rumen | place: Canada... | reverse complement strand
CCATTCAAATGAATAATGCTAAAATCCAAATTTTCAGGAAAGAACTCAGCATAAATGCTATCGACAGATTCTATTGTGACAGATTGGGGCGTCTGCCTGTTTTTCTTGACACCAGCACTGACAGCAGCTATGTTGATGAGAAACAACATAACAACAGTCAATGCGCAATATGTGATTCTGGATGCCATAGGCGTTATCAGGGTTCTGGCTCGCTGGGAACGGGTGGGGGAGTGGCAGGTGACGAAGGTTCATCAACATTGAGTTCGGGTTTGGCCACCGCAGGTGCATCATGTAGCGATGGCGCGGCAGGTGCTTCTTCTTTGACCACAGGCTCCTCGGCCTTGGGCTTGACTACCCGTGTAGTGTCTTTCTTGGGCTTTTCGGCCACAGGTTCAGTTTCAACTGGTACGTCAAGGGCTGGTATGAGCGAGTCACGCGCTGTGGTATCGGTCGACAGGGTATCGACTGTGACCTCGGTGGCAGGATCGTCATCAAAGAACTTGGGCATCTTCAATCCGCCAGTGAGTGAGAGCCAAGCCAGCCCTGCAATCAATGCCGCAAGCAGCAGATAAAGCGTTATCCACTTCCAATTGACATCAGATAGCTTGGACAGCGCACCTCCTTTGACTTCCTGCAGCTGAATGATGTAACTGGCTGGTGCCTCTTCACGATTGACACCCAGTGCCTTGTGCAACATTACATTGAGTTCATCACTCATCGCGTAGTCAGCAATCACTTGGCACAGTTTGTGCCCGTCTACACGGTCGGCAAGTGTGATGATGATGACATCGCCATCACTGATATCCTTGAGCACCTCGGCACGCGCTTTGGTGTTATAGTCCTGAATCTGATTGCGCGAGTCATAAGCAATCTCATGGTTCAATGCCGAAATATGCATTACACGGCTACGCCCCATTTGGGCTACCAGACATCCCCCGGGGTGCATCAACAAAAATGCAAGGTCAATCTGGTTGTTGCGCTGTCCCAGACTGGTGAGCGCATCATCGAGCAAGTCATTGAACATCTCAGCCGAGATCTTGCGTCGCTTTTCCAGTTGAGTGTTCAATGCCTCAATCAGCGCTTCGCGCACCGAGATATCATTAGTGACAATAAACAATCGGTCATCATCACTGGCGTTATTGAGGTCGGGTATCGAGTAGGTACCCTCTGGCAAGATGCAATATGGGGTTCTGATTTGATAATTCATCTTGTAATTAATTTAATTAATTTAGAATTAATAATTAGAATTCATTGAGAGCCCTATTCTTAATTCTTAATTGTTTTGCAAGTGCACATCCATTTGCGGGAACGGGAAATTAAGCCCATGCTGGGGCAATTGCTCGTAGATTCGCTCATTAACATCATATAATACAGGCCAATAGTTTGCACTATCAGTCCAGCCACGCACAAGCAGGACGATGGCGCTATCGGCCAATTCTTCAAGTTGTACCGTGGGAGTATAGTCGGGTTTTGGCAACTTCTGCATGATTCTCTCGGCTTGTGCTGCCTTCCACTCAGCGGCCTTACTGCGCGAGCGGTGGAAGATGCGCCGCCACCACGACAACTTTTCCTCTTCAACAGTGTCTGTGTTGATGACACTCTCTTCAATCTCATGCACATCGCTTTCACGCTTGATGATGCGTTCATCTGCATTCAGTATGTTCATGATGGCATTACGGGCAACCTGAACATCGTCGCCATAGGCCAACGACACACGCCACTCAATGCGACGGTAGCCTTCGGCCGAGTAATTATTGATGGTACCTGTCGACAATCCGCCATTGGGGATAATGATGCGTTCGTTGTTGGGCGTTGTGATAACGGTGTGGAATATCTGTATTTCCTTGACCGTCCCCTTGAATGTGCCAAACTCGATGAAGTCGCCCACCTTGTATGGCTTGATGAGCAAGATGAGCACACCACCGGCAAAGTTCTGGAGCGTTCCACTCAGCGCCATACCAATGGCAACACCTGCCGAAGCAAAGATAGCAATGAACGAACTGGTCTCAATGCCCATCACACCTATGACCGTGATGATAAGCAGGAACAACAAGGTGATTTTGATGAAACTCAACAAGAATGTGCTTAATGAGCGATCGACATCTTTCTTGATCAAGATTGCCAGCAATATCTTGTACAGCTTATTGATGATCAACTTGCCAATATAGAAAATCAGAATCGCAGCAAGCACACGAAGTCCCAGCGAAATCAGCTGACTCGAAAGACTTGTGACAACACCGCCCCAATCAAAGTTCTTGATGCCTCCCCACACCTTGTCGGGAGTGAGTGCTGCAATCGAATCGGGGTTAGCGATAGCATCAACCGACGCCTTGACCGAATCAGTCATAGTTTGAATCTTAGTGGCTGCAACACTGTCATTAACAGCAGGAGTCTGCAACAATATGTTCAGCAATTTCATGTCTTTTTGTTATTTGGCTGCGAAATTACTAAAAAAATGCAAGTCAACCAAATAAATCTTTTGCTCTGAAATTTGTAACAATCAAATATAACAAGTAACTTTGCAGCGAAAAAAACAAAATTTCAAGCAGATGAAACGCATATTAAGTATCGTATTGTTTTTTTGCGCATTCACGATCAGCAGTATCGAGGCCAATGTACAGAACGATGTGACTAATGCTTTTGTAGCAGAACTTAGGGCGTTAATTAATCAATATGATCCACAGTCTAAACCTAGCACCACTATCGCCGATGTGATTGAGAAATACTCGCTTTCGAGAAATCAAGCCGGATTAGCCGACTTTCTTGAACACATTATCAAAGTGTGGGAAAAATATGATGAGAACAGTGTTCCTGACTCATTTTACCACAATCTCGCTGACGCATATCTTAACATGGGACAGCAAGTTAAGGCTTTTGACAAAATCACAAAGACATTGACCGTGCGGGAGCAACGATACGGCAAACATGACCCAAACTATGCCAGCACACTTGATCTTTTGGGAGTATATCACTATGAGGGCGGACAATATGCTATGGCTGACACAATTTTTAGACAAGCCATCGACATCTTTGAACAGAACAAAGATTTTGATAACTTCCGATATGTTGCCACGCTGAGCGATTTTGCTAACAATTGTGATAAGTTGGGCGACTATGACCGCGCATTGCTTGCGCTTGAGAAGGTTGCAGCGGCAGTTCGAGAGCATTTCGGCGAGAACAGTCGCGACTATGCAATTGTACTAGGCAATCAAGCAGAAATCTACCAAAGTCTCATGAACAATAGTACAGCCATCCAATTGGCAGATCAGGCTCAACAGATTCTACAACGTAATGGTATGACAAACACGTCTGATTACAGCAGCGTGCTTGGCAAAAAGGCATTGTGCTATGACAACATGGGGCAGTACGACAAGGCCGAGGAACTCTATCAACAAGCACTGAGGATTGACAAACAACTAGGAAGAAACTCAGAACACTATGCTGTTCACCATCTGAACACTGGACTGTGCTATGGACATATGTCGAAGTATAAGACTGCTATTGACTACCTGAAAGAAGCCATGGAGGTTTATAAAGAAAAGTATGGCATCTCGCATCCAAATTACATAACAGCACAAAAAAATCTTCAAATCTGCCTCAGCAAACTGAACACCCATACCAACAAGAAAGACTCAGTTGACAAGAAAACAAATCTAAAGAACGAGAAGTTGCAGCTACAGGCCAACGATATGTTCAATAAGGCCAAGCAATTAGAAGAACAAGCGAAATACTCGCAGGCCATTGAATACTACAACAAGTCAAAGCAAGCGCAGATGGCGATGACTGATAAGGACATGCCAAATTATGCAACAACGCTTCATAATATAGGATTCTGCTACTCGAAATTAGGTCGTTATCAAGAGGCTATCAGTTCTCTGGATTCCGCCAGATTGATTCGCCGCGACATTCAGGGCGAAAGACATCCCAATATTGCAAACACACAGATAGAATTGGGCTTTTGCTATTTGAAACTCAATCAGTATCGCACTGCCATCGAGTATTATACGCAGGCAAAATATACACTAGAAGTTAATGGAGACACAATCGGTGATAATTATACAGCGACATTGAGTAATATGGCTCAGTGCTATAAGGAGACAAACGACTTTAACACGGCTATTCAACTTGTTTCAAAGGCTTGCGACATCTGTATGCGTCATGGTAAACAAAATACCGAGAAGTATGCCATCATGATGCATAACTTGGGGAGTTATTGGATGAACGTCAAGAACTACAAGACCGCTCTGCCTGTCCTGAAACAGGCATTACAGACCATGCGCGGACTTTATAGTGAAAATAGCCCCCAAATAGTAAGCACACTCAATAACATGTACGTCTGCTATAAGATGCTGGGCGAAACACAGTCGGCAGAACAATTGCGCACTAAGATTTATCAGTTGACCGGCAATTATCCACAATGATCCACTATCTGCCGTTTTCACCATTTATGCATTGCTGAAGGAACGATCCTTGCACAGTAACTGCATTTGATTCAATAATTGATGCTCCAGGACTAATGGATTCGACCTTGAGCAGACAAGAATAACAATGAATCCACTTGAAAAGATATGAAGAAATTATTTTTAGTCCTGTTTGTCAGTGCAATAACCATTCTTTCGCAGTCATGTGGATCTAAAGGAGGTAGTCAACCCAATGAGGAAGAGAGTCCTGAATTAGAGAATCCCGAAATGAGTGAAAACAAACTTTTGGGCAATCTTCCAACTATCGTTGCCGAGGCTGGCGATATCATACAAAGTTTCCAAGAGCAGATGCAAAATGCCAGCCAAATGAGCAACAGCGAACTGGAACAGTCAATGAAGGATATCCAGCAAGCCATGGAGGAATCGGCAGCCGAGGCGCAAGAGGAAGGAAACCGCTTGATAGGTAAAAAAGTGCCTGTTGAGGGCAATCCCTACGATTTCATCAAAATCAAAGAGGCCGTTATTGACAAAGTAAAAGTAAATCCTCGAGATTGCAGCGTGAACGTCAATTTAAGTTTGTCCCCGAAGATGGCTACACACTGGACAATATACCTGCCCAAGGTGTAATGTATTTATTGCTCACTACCGAGGACAACCATGTCTTGCTTCAGAATATGAGTTACGGAAAAGCAGGAAATACAGGAATATCCTTTAGCCCATCAGAGAAAGTTTCGCCATTGCGTTGGGACGGCTTGGCTAAAATCGTGTTACTTTCTGAACAGGATTGGCGAAACATCCAAAATCTCCGTTGATTGAACAATAGGTGCTCGAGGAGCGGCACCAAACGCATTAGGGTAGCAAGAGCCGAAGTTCGCCCATGAGGCAACGTTGGCTCTTTTTTTGGATTATTTAATGTTTCTGAAATGCTAATTTTTCAAAAATATTGACAATATGGCAAGAAATATTTTGAAAACCCGCATTTTTGTAATAACTTTGTAGGAATTTATAGACAATAGCCATTATAGAGAACAGTAGTGTGAGCATGTTCTCGCAGTCAAGTGGCTGATTGTCAAAATACTGCACACCATTTGGAGGCCTATGGTCATCCATGATAAGGTGTGAATTCAACACATATATGCACGTCACCAATCATCCGGCCGACTGATGACAAGAAGTGCCGCTCACACACTTGACCGGGACCGCATGCACCAGAGGGTGGCGGTCTATACCAGCATAATAAAAAATAACATAAATGATAAGTAAATGGAATTACTTACCACTTACATCCGAAGAATCCCTGATCGAGGAGCAATTGGCCGAAAAGTTTCCCAAGTGCCCCTCAGTCGCGCGCCTTTTGGTGTTGCGCGGCATGAAGAACTACGACGATGTCCGTGCGTTCTTCAGTCCGTCGCTCAGCCAAATGCCCGATCCATTCCTGATGAAGGATATGGACAAGGCCGTCGACCGCTTGAATTCGGCTCTAGGTGGCAAAGAGAAGATTATGGTATATGGCGACTATGATGTCGACGGAACGACAGCCGTAGCGCTCGTATATCGTTATCTACAGAAGTATTACTCCCGCTTGGAGTTCTATATCCCGACCCGTGAAGATGAAGGATATGGAATCTCGTTGCAGAGCATAGACTATGCTGCAAGCATCGGAGTATCGTTGATTATTGTGCTGGACTGCGGCATTAAGGCCATCGAAGAGATTGCCTATGCCAAGAGTAAAGGCATCGATTTCATCGTGTGCGACCACCATGTGCCCGATGATGTGTTGCCCGATGCTGCTGCAATCCTCAATCCCAAACGCCTCGATGACGAGTATCCCTATAAAGGACTCTCGGGATGTGGTGTGGGATATAAGTTCATGCAGGCGTTTGCTAAGAGCAATGGCCTGTCTACACATGAGTTGGAAACCATGCTCGACTTGGTGGCTGTGAGTATTGCTGCAGACATAGTACCACTCACCGGTGAAAACCGTGTCATGACCTACTATGGATTGCGCCGTCTCAACAGCAACCCCTGCGTGGGCTTGAAAAGCATCATTAAATTGTGTGGACTTGCCAACAAGACATTGACCATCAGCGACATCATCTTCAAAATCGGACCTCGCATCAACGCTTCGGGCCGTATGGAGAATGGACAAGAATCTGTTGAATTATTGGTGACTCGCGACCCAGCCGAAGCCAACGAGATCAGCAAGCGCATTGACAACTACAACCGCAACCGCAAGGAACTAGACCGACAGATTACTGTCGAAGCCAATGAGATTGTCGAGCGACACGCACATGCACTTGAAGGGAAAAAGCCCATTGTCATCTACGACCAAAATTGGCACAAAGGTGTCATCGGTATCGTTGCATCACGACTGGCTGAACTCCACTTCCGACCCTCGGTCGTGCTGACTTATAGCAATGGACTTGCGACAGGTTCATCGCGCTCAGTACGTGGATTTGACGTTTATACAGCCATCAAGTCATGTCGTGATTTGCTCGAGAACTTCGGCGGCCACACTAATGCAGTGGGACTGTCGATGAAGGTCGAGAACATTGGAGAATTTCGCCGTCGCCTCACCGAGTATGTCGAACAGCACATCCACGACGAACAGGTGACACCCACGATGGACATTGACTGCGAATTGATGTTTGAGGACATCAACAGCGATTTCCTTCGCTGCATGAAGTTGTTCAACCCCTTCGGTCCTGAGAATCAAAAGCCCGTCTTCATCACGCGCAACGTGCTTGACTTTGGCACTAGCAAACTGGTGGGGCGCAATAACGAGCACATCAAACTCGAGATGGTGGACAACCACAGCCAGCGCATCATGAATGGCATCGCATTTGGTATGGCACGTTACTACGAACACATCAAGGCGCGTAAGCCCTTTGATATCTGCTATACCATCGAGGAGAACCGTCACCGCGGTGGCGGGTCAGTACAACTGCTCATCAAGGGCATTAGAGTACACGATGATGCAGCCCAACCGACCGATTCGTGACATCCTCAAGAAGTATTGGGGCTATGACGACTTTCGCCCACTTCAAGAAGACATAATCCAGTCGGTACTGGATGGTCGCGATACCTTGGGTTTAATGCCCACAGGAGGCGGCAAGAGCATTACATTTCAAGTTCCCACCATGGCCATCGATGGGATGGCTTTGGTGGTAACTCCTATTATATCGTTAATGAAAGATCAGGTTGACCACCTGATAAATCATCGCATCAAAGCTACCTATTTACACGCCGGACTCACTGCTGCTGAGATCAAGCGCATCTACGAAAAGTGTCTCTACGGCAACTGTAAATTTCTCTATGTCTCACCCGAACGCCTTGGGTCGACAGGATTCCTTGACCGTCTCAAGCACATGCCAGTGAGCCTTATCGTGGTTGACGAGGCGCACTGTATCTCTCAGTGGGGCTATGACTTCAGGCCTTCGTTTCTTCGCATTGCTGAGGTGCGAAAACTGTTTCCTGATGTGCCTGTTCTTGCTTTGACCGCCACTGCCACACCTATTGTGGTCAATGACATCATGCATCGGCTGGAATTTCGCCAGCCGAATGTTCTGAGCAAGAGTTTTGCCCGCAACAATATCACCTATGTCGTACGCGCAACAAGCGACAAGATGACCGAACTGGTGCATATCATGCGATCGGTAGCAGGGACAGGCATTGTCTATGTACGCAGTCGAAAACGCACCAAGCTCATCGCCGACGAACTCAATCGTCATGGACTTGTTGCTGACTACTACCATGCAGGTCTATCTATTGAAGACAAAGAAGACAAACAAAATAAATGGAAGGATGATGAGTGTCGCATCATGGTGGCGACCAATGCCTTTGGCATGGGCATAGACAAGCCCGATGTGCGCATAGTCGTGCATGTCGACATACCCAACTCGCTCGAGGAGTACTATCAAGAGGCTGGACGAGCCGGACGTGATGGCAAGCGGTCTTATGCCGTGATGCTGACCACACCTAGCGACAAACGCACGCTGCACAAACACATCACAGATGCATTTCCGCCACGCGACTTTATCAAGAATGTTTATGAGCGTGTCGGCAATTTTCTAGAAGTGGCTGTAGGCGAAGGGTTTGAAAAGATGTACGACTTCAATTTCAATCTGTTCTGCAACACATTCAAGTTGCCCGTGCTGGCCACACACAGTGCATTGCACATCCTCACCGCAGCCGGTTACATTGAGTTTGTTGAGGAAATTGAGGCACAGTCACGCGTCATGATTCTTGCCAACAAGGACGAACTCTATGATTTGAAGACAAGCACTCCTGGGGCTGACCGTGTGTTACAAGCAATTCTGCGACTTTACACCGGTCTGTTCGCCGACTATGCGCTCATCAACGAGGAGGTTATCTGCCGACGCACTGGACTGGATCATGAAACCGTCTATAACTCCCTGCTCGAGTTGACGCGCATGCACATCTTGCACTATATTCCTCGCAAACGCACACCATACGTGATCTATACCACCTCGCGCGAAGAGATAAAATATATTCTCTTGCCCAAACCCATCTATGAAGACTTAAAGCACCGCATGGAGCAGCGCATTGAAGCCGTCATCGACTATGCATTCAATGACAACCAGTGCCGTGAGGCTCGCTTGTTACGCTACTTCGGTGAACAAGCCGAAGATTCTTGCGGGCATTGCGATGTGTGCATCGACAACCGCAAACGAGCCAACACACAACCTTCTGATGTTCAGAGTGGAATCCTCTATATGGCTCAGGTCAAGCCACGTCGTCTAGAAGAGTTTCTACAGACCTTGGCTTTCACTAAAGGTGAAATTTTGAGCATGGTTTCATTTTTGGTCGATGAGGGTCACCTTATTCATAAGGAAGACGACACCTACTTCAATCCCATTCCGCTCAAGTAGAATGCTTCGGCAGCATGGAGAGTTTCGGGCTTTCCTATGTCAAACCAAGTGTAGGTTTCTTGCGGTTGATAACCATAGATGGGACTTGTCTGGCATGCATCGATGTAGAATGGAATGATACCGAAAGCTTGCCGATCGGCAGCAAACCGCTCGAGTAGAGGGAAAATGATTGGCGAGATAACATGGACACCACCGAAAGCACGGCGGTGCAAAGCATTGAAGTCTCGGGTGGCACCCACAGGCTTTGTTTCGCCCGTGGCAATGTTGATCCAACCATGCAGACGTTCATCATCATCAAAGAGAATGTAACGTTGTGTCTCGCGTTCCTTGACCAGTAATGACGCAAGTGCCTGACGTTCGCAGTGGTAACGGTAGAATGCCGCAAGATCCATGTCGGTGAGGATATCGGCATTGTGTACAATAAAGGGGTCATCACCCTCAAGCCACTGACGTGCCTTCAAGATTCCACCGCCTGTTTCCAGTGGCTGCTCACTCCATTGACGTTCGTCACTAATGTGAATGGTGAGACCAAAGTATTGGTTCTTCTCCAAGAAATCGATGACCTTGTCGCCGAAGTGATGCACATTGACGACCATTTCATCCACTCCAGCAGCCTTGAGCCGCAAGATGACACGCTGCAACATGGGCTGACCGGCAATAGCGACTAGCGCCTTAGGTCGGTCATTGGTCAACGGTCGCAGGCGGGTGCCAAGGCCTGCAGCAAAGACCATTGCTTTCATTTCTCTACAGGATTAAAGGTTTGATCATGCCCTTCTTGCTCACGGTGAGTCAACTCGACACGCACATTAAATTTTTGGTGGATATGCTCAGCCAAGTGCTGCGCAGCGTAAACCGAACGGTGCTGTCCGCCTGTGCAGCCGAAACAAACCATCAGGTCGGTGAAGTTGCGCTTGATGTAACGCTCGACCGACTCGTCAACCAGTGCATAGACATGCTCTAGCCACTGATCAATGGTACTCTCTTTCTGCAAGAACTTGATGACATTGGCATCTAGACCTGTGAATGCTTTGTATTTGTCATATTTGCCAGGGTTGTTCAAGGCACGGCAGTCGAAAACAAAGCCACCACCATTACCCGATGAGTCATGAGGAATACCCTTCTTGTAGGCAAAACTCATCACACGCACAGTCAGAGCCTTTTCCTCACTGACAAAGTCCTTGAGGTTGACCATCTCGGCGATAATCTGGCTCAAATAGGGATATTGTTCAAACGAGTCGGACGCCAGCAAGCGGCGCAAGTTGGCAATTGCCGGGACGATGCTATTCTTCATGAAGTCAGGCTTCTTCTCAAAGTAGCCGCGGAAACCATAAGCACCTAGTACCTGCAACGTGCGGAACAATACAAAAAGGCGCAGATTGCGGTAAAACTCTTTCTCATCAAGGTCAGTAACATAATCTTTGAGCTTACCAATATATGACGACACCAGATCTCGTTTGAGTTCCTCAGGGAACTTGGCACGTGCTTGCCACACAAATGATGCTACATCGTAGTAGTATGGGCCTTTGCGGCCACCCTGAAAGTCGATGAATGCCAAGCGACAAGTATTGGGACGGTCGGGGTCGCCAACCAACATCACGTTGCGTGACTGGAAGTCGCGGTACATGAATGTCTCGCTAGGCACAGCCAGCAAGTCGTGGGTTAACTGTTCAAAGTCATTCTCAAGTTTGTCCTCGTTAAACACGATGCCTGTTGCCTTGAGGAAACAGTACTTAAAGTAGTTCAAGTCCCACTTGATGCTGCGCTCATCAAAGCACTTGGCAGGATAACAGTGGTTGTAGTCAAATCCCTCGGCACCACGAAACTGGATGTCAACAAGGTCACGCATTGAGCGTCGCAGCAACTCCTTTTCCTCACTTGTAAAGGCATGAGTTATGCTGCTCTTGCGGATTTTGTTCCACAAAATATTATCTGGTTTCTGGCCTAAGTCTTCCTGTATGTAGGCCATGTGGTCATCGCTCACACCGTAAATCTCTGGCACCGAAAGCCCTTGCTCACGGAAGTGGCGCGCCATGTAAAGAAATGCATCGTTCTCTTCACGCGATTCACCCACTACACCCACAACCGTTTTGACACCTGTCAGGCGATAATAACGCCGATTTGAGCCAGCCTTGTCCATCAGTCGGCAATCGGCAGGTTCATAGCCCACATATTGCTCATATAATTTTTTCAGTCTTTCCATCCTTTCAATAAAAATTTAGAATTTAGAATTGTGTTGCGCTATGCACAATTAAAACTCGCTAGTGAAGTGGAAGCGAATCTTCGGGAAGTCTTGCTGAGCCATCTGCAGCACATAGTTCGAGTCAGCCAGAAAGACATCACGGCCTTCGCGATCCAATGCCATAAACTGGTGCTTGCGCTTCTTGAACGCTGCCAGAGCCTCGTCGTCATCGCTTTCAATCCAGCAAGCCTTGTACAGGCTGATAGGTTCCCAACGGCATTGTGCGCCATACTCATGCAGGAGACGATATTGGATGACCTCAAATTGCAGTTGGCCCACGGTGCCTATGATTTTACGATTGTTAAACTGGTTGACAAACAACTGTGCAACGCCTTCATCCATCAGTTGCTCAATGCCTTTGTTCAGTTGCTTGGTCTTCATCGGGTCGCTGTTTTCAATATATTTGAACATCTCGGGCGAGAAACTGGGCAATCCCTTAAAATGCAAGTCCTCACCCTCGGTCAGCGTGTCACCAATCTTGAAGATTCCATTGTCAGGCAAGCCCACAATATCGCCTGGATAGACTTCGTCAATGACTTCTTTCTTCTGCGCCATGAATGCCGTTGGAGCCGAGAAACGGTAGGTCTTGCCGCTGCGTACATGTTTGTAG
>Ga0310695_10012094_pt1 | contig 12165 bp, 7 predicted proteins | sample RumenRJG_04DNA_FD_203882 | JGI IMG/M metagenome (GOLD analysis project Ga0310695, IMG submission 203882) | Bovine rumen microbial communities from Lethbridge, Alberta, Canada - RJG_04 (v2) (version 2) | ecosystem: Host-associated > Mammals > Digestive system > Stomach > Rumen | place: Canada... | reverse complement strand
AGTGCAGCCTGGTTGATGACCTTTTCGGCTGTTTTACGGTCTTTAGCAGGCAGCACAGCCAGACGGTCGCCAACATGGAGGCCGCCAAAGACCTGTTCATTTTCCTGGGCTTCGGAGATGTCAAACGAAAGCGTATCGCCCATGTCAGTAATGAGCTGGAGGGTGTTCATCGCCGTTTCCTCACCGCAAACACCATAAACCGTCGGGTCTGCATTGACGATGTCAGCAGAATCTCCGTTGTCAAACGGAACTGGCTTTGTGCTACTGCCACAACTTCCCATTGCAAGGACAGCCATGACTACTACAAATAAAACTCCTAAATTCTTCATAGTTACGAATTTATAAATTTTTATTAAATCTCTTCTTTCTCTTTTTCTTTCGCCTCATTCCATAGGGCATCCATCTCTGCAAGCGTCATTTCCGTCAGGGGTTTTCCTGCACGGATACTATGCTGCTCTATGTAATTGAAACGACGGATGAACTTCTGGTTTGTCATCTCCAGGGCGTTGTCAGGATTGAGTTTGTAAAGGCGGGCTGCATTGATGACGCTGAAGAGGAAGTCGCCCAGCTCGCGCGTGGAATTCTCTTTGTCTTCCTTGCGCAGCTCGGCCTCCAGTTCTCCCAGTTCTTCGCGAACCTTTCCCCATACGTCTTGCTTGTCCTCCCAGTCGAAACCCACGTTGCGGGCCTTGTCCTGCACGCGATAAGCCTTGATGAGCGAGGGCAATGCTGCCGGGACGCCCGAGAGTACGGTCTTGTTGCCGTCTTTTTCCTTCAGCTTAATCTGTTCCCAGCTTTCCAGTACGGCTTCGGCATCCTTGGCCACCGCTTCTCCATAGACGTGTGGATGACGGAATATCAGCTTGTCGCACAACTTGTTGCAGACATCTGCTATATCAAATTGCTGCTTCTCCTCGCCTATTCTGCCATAGAAAACGACGTGTAGCAGCACGTCGCCCAGCTCCTTGCAGATTTCTTGCTGGTCGTCACGAATCAAGGCGTCACACAATTCATACGTTTCTTCTATCGTGTTGGGTCGAAGGCTGTCATTGGTCTGTTTGCGATCCCACGGGCATTCTTCACGCAGTCTGTCCATAACATCCAGCAAACGGCCAAAGGCCTCCATCTTCTCTTCTCTTGTATGCTTTCTTTCCATAGTCATGGGCAAAGGTACGATTTTTTTTTGAATTACTAATTCATATTTCGCATTTTTTTTGTACCTTTGCAGCCAATTTATAATAAATATGTAAAGACGCGATGACAAAAGTCAATGAATTAGCAAGCAAATACGACCCCAAAGAGGTCGAATCCAAATGGTACCAGTATTGGCTGGACAACAAGCTTTTCAGCAGTAAGCCCGATGGCCGCGAACCATATACCATCGTCATCCCACCGCCCAATGTGACCGGTGTGCTGCATATGGGCCACATGCTGAACAACACCATCCAGGACATTCTTGTACGTCGTGCCCGCATGGAAGGCAAGAATGCATGCTGGGTGCCTGGTACTGACCACGCTTCTATTGCCACCGAGGCAAAGGTGGTGAAGAAACTGGCCGAGCAGGGCATCAAGAAGCACGACCTGACGCGTGAGCAATTCCTGGAGCATGCCTGGGACTGGACCCACGAGCACGGAGGCATCATCCTGAAGCAGCTGCGCCGTCTGGGTGCCAGCTGTGACTGGGACCGTACGGCCTTCACCATGGACGAGAAACGCTCCGAGAGTGTCATCAAGGTGTTTGTCGACCTCTACAACAAGGGACTCATCTATAGGGGCCTGCGCATGGTCAACTGGGACCCCAAGGCACTGACGGCTCTTTCTACCGAGGAGGTTATCTATCGTGAGGAGCAGAGCCACCTGTTCCACCTGAAATACTACGTGGACGGGCTGGAGAGTCTTGACCATCAAGAAGAACTGGAAGAAGCCGGCAACATCATCCACCGCGATGCGAAGGGCTACTATGCCGTTGTGGCAACCACACGTCCTGAGACCATCATGGGCGATACGGCTATGTGTATCAATCCCAAAGACCCGAAGAACCAGTGGCTCAAGGGTCGCAAAGTCATTGTTCCGCTGGTGGGACGCGTGATTCCTGTAATAGAGGACCGCTATGTGGACATTGAGTTCGGTACGGGCTGTCTGAAGGTCACTCCTGCTCACGACACCAACGACTACATGTTGGGTAAGACACACAACCTGGAGACCATTGACATCTTCAATCCCGACGGCACCATCAGCGAGCAGTCCCCACTCTACGTCGGAATGGACCGCATGGTTTGCCGCAAGCAGATTGCAAAGGATTTGCAGGAAGCAGGTCTCATGGAGCGTATAGAGGACTATACGAACAAGGTTGGCTACTCTGAGCGCAACCCCGACACCGCCATCGAGCCCCGTCTGTCGCTGCAGTGGTTCCTCAAGATGAAGCACTTTGCCGACATCGCACTGCCTCCCGTCATGGACGATGACATCAAGTTCTATCCGACCAAATACAAGACCACATACAAGAACTGGCTGGAGAATATCCAAGACTGGTGCATCTCGCGTCAGCTCTGGTGGGGACACCGCATACCCGCCTATTATTACAACGAGGCTGGCGACTATGTGGTGGCTGTCAATCGCGAAGAGGCCCTGAAACTGGCTCAGCAGAAAGACCCCAAGGTTACCGATGCCGACCTGTGTCAGGACGAGGATGCCCTCGACACCTGGTTCTCGTCGTGGCTGTGGCCCATCTCGCTGTTCGATGGCATCAACAACCCCGACAGCGAGGAGCTGAAGTACTATTATCCCACTGCCGACCTGGTTACTGGTCCGGACATCATCTTCTTCTGGGTGGCCCGTATGATTATGGCTGGATACGAATATGTGGGCAAGATGCCTTTCAAGCACGTCTACTTCACTGGTATCGTACGCGACAAGCTGGGCCGTAAGATGTCCAAGTCACTGGGCAACTCGCCCGACCCCATCGAGCTCATTGAGAAGTTCGGTGCCGATGGCGTCCGCATGGGCATGATGCTTTCTGCACCTGCCGGCAACGACATCCTGTTTGACGAGGCTTTGTGCGAACAGGGACGCAACTTCAACAATAAGATATGGAATGCCTTCCGTCTGGTCAAGGGGTGGCAGGTAGCTGACGTAGAGCAGACCGAGGCCAGCAAGACCGCCGTGGCTTGGTTTGATGCCAAACTGAAGGAGGTGAACGTCGAACTGGACGACCTCTTCTCAAAATATCGCATCTCAGAGGCACTGATGGCAGTCTACAAGCTGTTCTGGGACGAATTCTCCAGCTGGTATCTCGAGATGGTGAAGCCCGCTTATGTGAACGGACAGCAACAGCCCATTGACCGCCAGACCTACGATCAGACACTGCACTACTTCGATGTGCTGCTCAAGATGCTGCACCCCTTCATGCCGTTCATCACCGAGGAACTGTGGCAGGCTCTCTACGAGCGTCAGCAAGGCGACAGCATTATGCGTGAGAGCCTGAAGCTGGATGCTCCTACTGATGCAGAGACTAAGCTCATCAGCGATTTCGAACAGGTGAAACAGATTGTCTCCGGCGTCCGCATGGTGCGTTCTCAGAAGAATATTGCACCCAAGGAGACGCTCGAGCTGCAGGCCGTCAACGCCAACAACTATACTTCTTTCACTTCGGCTATCCAGAAGATGGCGAATGTCAGCACTATCAATGTGGTGAATGAGAAAGATGCTACGGCTTCGGCCTTCATGGTAGGCACAGACGAGTTTGCAGTACCTCTGGGCAACATGATAGACATTGATGCCGAGATTGAGAAGCAGGAAACTCAACTCAAGCACCTGGAGGGCTTCCTGGCTGGTGTGATGAAGAAGCTGTCTAACGAGCGCTTCGTTCAGAACGCCCCGGAACAGGTAGTCGCCTTGGAGCGCAAGAAGCAGAGCGATTCTGAGGAGAAGATTGCAGCCTTGAAGGAGTCGATAGCAGCTCTGAAGGCACAACAGAAGTAATCAACCGAAAACATTATATAAATAAGGAAGGGCTGTCCGATGTAAAGCACAGGACAGCCCCTTTTTTTTATTTCTTGATGAGAGAGGCTACCCAGAGGATGGCCACAGCACCGATGATGGCAGTACCCAACTGTCCCAAGATACCACCCCACGTGATGCCGAGCTGCCCGAAGAGCCAGCCGCCGACCAAACCACCAAAGAGTCCTAACACCAGATTCATGATGAATCCGAAACCACCACCTTTCATCAACTTGCCTGCGCAGAAACCTGCCAGGCATCCAATAATGATTGAACCAATCAGTCCCATAACTTTTCTTCTATTTAGTTTGTTATTACTATGTTCTCTTTGCGGCAGCAAAGGTAGCGCAAATATTGTGAAACACAAAATTATATGGGACTTTTTTCGGAAAAAGGATGACAGGTACCTGGCACGTGTCATAATAACAACTATAGAGGAGTGGTGAGAGTAAAAAACATAAAAAATATTAAAATCAGGAAGCTGATGTACACGATACTATTATAATTGTGTATATTTGCAATGAAAAAACCAATAAACATTCTAAATCATTTTAAGTCCTATGAGAAAACCTTTACGCACAAATCTTTGGAACGCTGCAGTCAGCTGCCTCGGCAGGTCGGCACAGCTCCTTGCAGTCCTCTTGGCACTGTCAGTGACAGCCAATGCTCAGGACAGTAAGCAGCAGACTTTTAACCTCCACAAATTGATGCACAAACGGGCTATTCCCAAGAATTTTCCCAAGCCCGACTTCCCCATCGCTACGGCTGAGGACATGCGCAGAGCACACGATGCCAGTGGAGCACCGCTGAACTTCCCCGACCGCGTATGGTTCCCTGGTGAATGGGAGGAGGTGAAGGCCGTCGTTGTCGCCATACCCTATGTTCATTTTGTGCCTGATAAAAAAGAGGACACGCGCTATTCCGCCCTACCCATCGTTCAAGGATATGCCATCTACTACTACGCCGAGTCGAAAGAGGAGCAGCCTAAAGAAGTAGGCAGGGGTCCCTATGAATCTTATTTCGACCTGAACAGCGAAAGCGGCCAGGTGGCCCTGCGGCTCATCGACGGCATCCAGAGAGCCGGTGCCGAGGCATGGGTGCGCATTGAGCAACCCGGCGACGAACAGGTGGTACGCTACTACATGGAAGCACACGAAATGAGGACAGACAAGATACGCTTCTTCGTGTCTGGCGGCAACAGCGTCTGGTTCCGCGACTGCGGCCCCATCTGTTTCTACTATGGCGACGAGGACAAGGTGGCCATGCTCGACTTCCTGTACGACTACGAACGCCCGCTCGACGACGTGCTGCCATCGGTTCTTCACCGCCAGGTGGGCATCCCCAACTATATCAACCAGGTCATCTGGGAAGGTGGTAACTGCCTCGTTGACGGTGCCGGCGGTCTGATGACCTCTACGGCCATGTATAGCCACAACAAAGAAGTTACGGTAGGTCCCGTCATCTGGGACGGCAAGGACCCCAAGACCATTAAGTACACAACGCGAGAGACCCTCAACGCAGACCAGTGCTATGATGCACTCAAGGGTATGGTGGGACAAGCGGGTACCAGCATCGTGGAAAGGCTGAAACATGACGGCGGGACAGGCCACGTGGATCTGTATGCCGATGCCATCGACGAGAACGGATTCCTGTTTGCGAAGATGCCGGAAACCTATAAGGACTGGGAAGACTACGCTATCGCAAAAGACAACGTAGCATTGATGCTGAAACAGAAAAACTGCTGGCAAGACTCATACGTTAAGTGGGGCGACTTGCCCTTCCCCTCCTACGACGACGGCAGCGACTGGAATAGCGAGGAGGATTATCAAAACTTCACACGCACCTATGCCAACCACCTGATAGTGAACAACTACATCCTGCAGCCCTGCTTCTCGCCCGTCGGCGAGGACAACATGCCCACGGAAGAGTGGGACCGCAAGAACATCGAGGCCATGAAGAAGCTCTATCCCGGCTACACGTTCTACTGCCTCGACATGCGCATCTACGACGGCTCCGGCGGCTCCATCCACTGCATCACCAAGCAGATTCCCGCCGACAACCCCGTGCGCATCCTCCACGACGCCATGTACGGCAAGGTTAACTTCGGCACGCTGACCGAAGTACCCTTCAGCGCCTTCATCACCAACAAGAGCGGCATCCAGAAAGCCTCGCTGCACTACCAAGTAGGCGAAGACGGCGAGTGGCAGAAGGTGGACATGACCGGCAACGGCAACCGCTGGTACTGCCGAGTGCCCGTCAGCAAGTTCCCCAATGGAAAGAAGGTGAACTACTTTATCGAAGCCACGTCGAACAACGGCAAGACCATGACCAAGCCCGTCACTGCGAATCATGGCGGATTCTATAACTTCACCCCGGACGAGACGGTGGCATACAAGGCTGACGACTACGACTTCAGCACCGAGCCCATCGCCAAGGAGAAGATCACCTTCCAGCTCGACACCCAGTGGCTGACCGAGGACAAGTCAACCGACGACCCGACGGGCATCAGCGAGATAACAGCCAGCAAACCCGCCGGCTTCTCCGATGGGTGGTACACCCTCGAAGGTCTACGGCTCGACAAAGCCCCCACGGCAAAGGGCATCTACATCCAGAACGGACGTAAAGTGGTCATTAAGTAACGTCAAGCAATTGGTAGAAAGTATTTAGGAACATGATTATGCCTCCCCGCAGTATAGACTGTCGGGGAGGCTTTTTCGTTATATAGAAGAATATGACAGGTACCTGGCACGTGTCATAGTTTGTGAAACACAAAATTAAATTGGACTTTTTTCGGAAAAAGGATGATATAGGAACTGGTCCCTTGTCACCCTTTTTGTATTTTTGGTTTTTGCAGATGAATTATAGTCGAAAATTTGTTTATTTCATCAAAAGTGTTTATCTTTGCGCCGTAATATCTAAAACAGTGATTATGAAAAAGTTTTTTTGCTTTATTCTTCTCTTTGTATGCATTAATTGCTTAGCACAAGATGAGGTGGTGTTTCACAATGGTAACATAGCTAAGGGAAAAGTGACGGAAGTTACAGACCTGTATATAAAGTTTAGCTATGATGGAGAGGATTTAGTTAATACTATTGGGCGTTGCGCAATCTCAGAAGTTCGATTCCAAAGTGGTCGTGTTCAACAGATGTCGCAAAAGGTTGATGTAAAATCACCAGATGATTGGGAGAATGTACGTCTTGTTTATGATAAGAATGAAGTGCTTGGACTTAAATCTTTAGGCCAAATTGAGAAGCACTCAAGTGGAACTTGGTCTTTTTCTATAACTGCTGGTCATTTTAGTGAGAAAACCATGAAGAAAATTCGCAAGGAAGCTGCGAAGAGGGGAGGATGTATTGTCCTTATTTTTAGTCAGCAGAGCAATTCTGGTGGATTCTTCAAAGATGGTCATGCGTCTATGTCAGGCGAAATCTACACATATTAATAATACATGGGAGACTAATGGTCACAAGGTGACAGGCACGGCGTGACCAAAAAATAAAGCCCTCGACACCAAAACTAAAGAATCGCTATCATCCGCTGGTGGTAGCGATTCTTTTTTGCAATACACTAGCAGTATGACACGTACCTTGTGCGTGTCATAACAAAAAGTTTTCCGTTTTGGACAACTTTTTGAAATTAGAAACCTAAAAAGTTTTCCAAAATGGAGAACCTTGCATTCTAATATTAGAGTCAACACACGCTTTGCTTGATTTAAATCAATTCTGCTTCGGCTGAAGCAGAATTACTTGTGTATATTCTTGCAAAAGATGTACATATTGAGTAATTTTGTGGATGAATTATAATAACATAATTTTTCTACATGACCTATAATGATTCTTTTCAGGTAACAGAACATGGTTTACTTTATGTCATTCATAAGGTAGAGCTGTTCACGGAAGATGGCTTTATTGCCAGTTTGTATGTTCGCAATTACAGCGAAGTGGACCTTTTGCTGAAGATAGCAGAAGTGCGCGAGTGTCTATGTATTGCTCACCGCGAATTCTTGTCGCTATCTAAGTTTTCCCTCACATTCAATACGCGATGGGCAACAGAGGACAACGAACGATTCAGCTCGGCTCAAGTCATGCTGAACAAACTGAGAAGTTCGCTGGCTTCCATTAAAAGGAGTTTTCGTGAGACTTGCCCCATTGTACGCAAGCAACAGCCCCAGGCTGCTGTGTTCCGCGACCGCCTCTCTCCATCTGTGTATGAGCGTTCCGTGCTGACCAATGGCGGCTGCGCTCGCGACTTGTTCGGCATCGAGTCGTTCAGTGACAATATCCAGACGCTATACGTAGAGCAAAGGGCTCTATTTGCCAACGTGCTGGCATCGCTGATGCTTTGCTATAAAGAGCTTGAGAAAGAGAAGCAGACCAAAGCAGACCCAGACAAATGTGCCGAACTGTTAGAGAAGCAATGTCGTGACATCATGAAGGAACTCAACGACACCATCGACTTGATGCAGAGTCCAGTCAATGACGAGATACAGCAGTTCATAGACCAGATGGGGCTGCGTGAATTTGCCCAGCAGGGCTATCATAAATACTCGATAGATGCCGTCAGACGCCACGCCATTTCCGTTTATCAACAGGGCAACAAGTCGAACTTCGCACAGGTAGCCTCGCTGACATGGATAAAGAATCCGAAAAAGGGCCATGACGCAAAAATGCTGATTGAGCACTTCGACGAGTTCCGCCCGGAGAATGGCAAGAAGGTCAGCGCCGAAAAGATTCTGCTCTTTGTCAACTGGTGCGGCGAGACGATAGAGGCTCCACAACAGCAGTTCTATAAGATTCTGAAGGCTTACTATCACAACAAAGACCTGCCGGAATGGCATGCCGTCACGGTGAGAAAAAGCAAGATGAAGAACCTGAAGGAGGAACAGGAAAAGTTCAACGAGGAGGTGATTATTTTCCTGGAAAAACTGGAAGAGGCAGCGTAGCATAGTATGTTACGTTTATTTAACATCTGTCAATCTACTACTTTTTGACTGGCTCTTGCGACAGGAGCCAGTCATTTTTTATTCATTTTGACCAGGCGCTGTCATTTTGACGAGTGGTATCCATCAAAATGACTACACACAGTAAAAAAATGACGCGGTAAAGTACATTTGTGACTAAAGGAAAAAGAAAGTGACACGTATTGAGAACAGCAGTGGAAAACATGACGAGAAAATGACTTAAAACACTAAATATCAGCAACTTAAATAAATCTCTAATACTCTTTGAGTTCTGGATAAATCTTTGTAACTTCGCATCATCTTCTTAGGCATGAAGCTGCATGCTCATCATGAAGTGGCGGTAATTAAGTAAGGTACGACTGACAGCAAAGTAAACCCGAGACCACATAATTCCATAAAAGTAAAAACGATTATGGGAAACAACAATGAACTCTGCTCCTTGGAGCAGGAGATGAGCGCAAAGCTCAACGAACTGGAGGCGCAGCGACAAGTGCGCCGTGTACATCTGGTGGACCTGACATTGGAGGCTATTGCCCGCCGTGTGGAGTCGCAGGAGTCGGTGATAGCCGCTCAGACGGTTGCTGCCGGCAAACCGCTGCAGCCCTCTGCACTGCGACAGATTGTGGTCGTCGAGGTGGTACGTGCCGCTGATGGCAATCTGTGGTGCGACCACTACTCTGAGCGTGCCAAGAGCGACCAGCAGATGAACATCTATGTGGGAACGCACTGGGAGCGCATCGACTCGCAGCAGTGGATGGACTTTATAGACCAGTGCGCGTTGCGTTGCGGCTTGGCTGAGACGCATCGCATGAACCCCGCATTCATGAACCAGCTGTATGAGGGCGTGGCCTTCAACCTGAAGAAGCACCGCCGTCAGATGCAGCCTCGCGACGAGGTGTGGCTGAACATGCCTAACGGCACGCTGGTGGTCACTGTTGACGGACGTGTCACATTGCGTGATCATTCGCGTGACGATCTGTTCTTCTATTGTCTGGAGTACAGCTATGACCCGCAGGCCGACTGTCCGCTGTGGCAGCAGTTTCTGGATCGTGTGCAGCCGACGGCAGAGGCACAGACGCTGTTGGGCGAGTATCTGGGCTATTGCCTGATGCGTGACCACCGCTTCGAGAAGCTGATATGGTTCTATGGCAGTGGGCAAAACGGCAAATCGACAGCCCTGGCCGTCATTGAGCGTCTGTTTGGTGCGCAAAACGTCTGCTACCTCTCGCTGGAGCACCTGACAAACGACGAGAAGAAGCGTGCCATGTTCGAGCATAAACTGCTGAATATTTCGTCGGAGACGGGGCGCGACGTCAACCCCAGCGTCATGAAGCAAATAGCCTCGGGCGAGTCGCTGACGGTGGAACTGAAGTATCAGAACCCACGCCAGATTACTGACTACGGCAAGGTCATCACGGCCACCAACCAGATGCCTAAGGCTGAGAACACCTTTGCCTTCTTCCGTCGCTTCATCATCCTGCCCTTTGACCAGACCATATCCGAAACGGAAAAGGATGTCCATCTGGCAGAGAAACTGATTGGCGAGTTGCCGGGCATACTCAACTGGATTGTCAATGCGCTGGTAGGCTTGATGAACCGTCAGGCTTTCATCACCTGCGAGAGCAGTGAGCGTGCGCTGGAGGAGTACAAACTGCAGTCGGACAACGTCAAGTTGTTCCTCAAGGAGATGCTTGTCCCGACGGATGTGCCCACCAAGGGCAGCGACCTTTTTGCTGCCTATACGACCTATTGCAAGAACTCAGCATTGTATCCCGTCGGCAAGTCCAACTTCTACAAGCGTCTCGATGCGCTGACTCACAGTCGCATAGAGCAGGGAAAGGTGCCATGTTTCAAACTTAAACTTGCGGAGTCATGAACAGCCAACATGAAAACTATGACACCCAGCGCTTGCGTGCCATCTCCATTACGGAGGTGGCACGGCGGCTGGGCGACAGGTTGAAGCATGAGGGCATGCACTACCGCTCGCTCTGCCCCTGGCACGACGACCACAGCCCCTCACTCAGCTTCGACGAGCGTACGGGAAAGAACTACTGCCACTGCTTCGCCTGCGGCAAGGGCGGCGACGTGATCGCCTACACCATGCAGCATGAGCAGTGGACGTTTCAGGAGGCTTGCCAGTGGCTGTCAAGCGAGTTCGGCATAGCCACGCTGTCGCCCCAGCAGATGACGACCCTGCCGAAGCCGAAGTTGCGCCCGCAGGTAGCCGAGACTGGACACGACTATACCTACATCCCCGTGGAGATGGTTGACGATCTGGTGACCGCCGAGAGTTCGCTGGGCCACTGCCTGATGCAGATGTTCCGCGCCGAGGCCGTGGAATGGCTGGCAGAGGAATACAGGCTGGGATGCTATGCCTTCGGCGGACTGGACGACTACACCGTCTTTCCGTGCATCGACCGTCTGGGCCGCGTGTGTAACCTGAAGATCCAGCACTACCAGTCGGACCCAGCCAAGCCGCGTTTCGGCCATAGCGACCAGACCACCTACTGGCTGGGCAGATTGTGGGTGCGCCAGGGACGGTTGCCTGCTGATGCCCAACTGCGCAACGATTGTCTGTTCGGCGAGCACCTCCTGCCGCGCTATCCGGCATCGACGGTGGCACTCGTCGAGAGTCCCAAGAACGCCCTCTACGGTGCTTTGGCATTCCAGAAGCTGACGTGGGTGGCTACGGGCAACAAGGGCAATCTGAAACGCAACGTGCTGAAGTCATTGCAAGGGCGCGACGTCATCGTCTTCCCCGACTGCGATGCCGTTGAGGAGTGGACGGCAGCCATCCATGACATGGCTGACCTGGCCAACTTTACCGTCAGCGATATCTGCCGTCTCAAGGCTCCGGAAGATCAGCCGAAGTTCGACATTGCGGACTTCTTGCAACAGGCTATCATGTAGAGCTCCGTGAGAGTTTTCACAGGAGTTTTCACGATGCCCTCTGCCGGGCTGAAATGCCCGTGCAGACGGCTTTTTCATGCCCCTTACGGAGTTTTTGATGCCCTTGTGCTGCAAACCTTCCCTACCCTTTACCTTTGTATTTTACTTTTTCAGGAAAAAACTTCAAAAACTCCGAAACATGTCTATAACCGTATAAAAATCAGCATATTGCTTTTTCTGAAGACACGCCAAAAAACTCCACAAAAACTCCCTGATGCGGTTAATACTTTTTTTTGATTGGAATGAAGGAACCTCCC
>Ga0310695_10012093_pt1 | contig 12168 bp, 11 predicted proteins | sample RumenRJG_04DNA_FD_203882 | JGI IMG/M metagenome (GOLD analysis project Ga0310695, IMG submission 203882) | Bovine rumen microbial communities from Lethbridge, Alberta, Canada - RJG_04 (v2) (version 2) | ecosystem: Host-associated > Mammals > Digestive system > Stomach > Rumen | place: Canada... | reverse complement strand
TTTTTTAGTTAATCATTTCTTTTATATAATTTTTATAAGTTGCAATTCCTTCTCTTACATCAACAAATTTGTCATGAATGCCAATTAATATTTTTTCTAATTTCTTCAGGACATTATCATTTTTGTTGCCATAGAATGGTTTTATTATTATTGCATTTTTTTTATCTTCAACATATTCCTCATTATCATCTACTATAATTATTCTGGCTTTATCCTTAAGAATTTTATCCAATTTTTTTTCCGTTTTCTAAATTTTTCTTATATAGTTTCTTATGAAAAGCAAATTTATCAGTTTCTATTTTTTTTAAAAACCCTATCTCTATGTTCTTTTTCTGCGCCGGTAAAAATACTTAGTTTATAATATTTTCTGAGCGTATTAAGGAACTCTAATAAATGAGGTCTTAATATAATTTGGTGTCTTACAACTTTTTTAATATATATATATGTTTCAAAATATTAAAGTATGATCTAAATCTAATACCAAATGTTTACGTGAATTTGTTTTTTCTTTTACCATTTTACCTTTGGGGTTGTGTTTGAGTCTTTTTACGTTTGTTTTTGCCATTTTGTCTGAGGGGTTGATTTTATATATTTATTTTATATTTTTATTCAATAAATACTTAGATATTAAAATTAATACATAATATAAATGAAATGGTCAAGTATAAAACTTTATTTGCTCCTTTTAATAATGAAATTGAAGTATACGAAAAAAATATTTAGATTTAATAAGCAAAAATTAAAAATCAAAAGAACAAAACAATTAATAGATGAATTTATAGAAATGAGCCTAATCCCAAATCCCTAATCCCCAATCCAAATTCTATATTAAATATAATATATTATTAAGTTTTTTTATTTAATTTTGAAATTAAAATATATTATTATTGTCGAAAGAATCTTTAAATGCTTCTTCTCTTATATTCATATTTTGAGTTTTAATTTTCATTTTTAATTCATTTGAACAATTACTGAACATATATTCAACAAACACATTTTCGAAAGTAAAATTAGATATATCAATTAATTTTAGAGAAGAGCATTTATGAAACATATAATCCATAAACTTTACATTTTCCGTGTCAAAATTTAAAACATTAATTTCTTTTATTGCTTTGCATCCAGAAAACATCGATTGCATATAACGAACATTTTTCGTATCGAAATTTGAAATATTAATTTCTTTTACCGCTTCACATCCAGAAAACATCGAATTCATATAAAGAACGTTTTGAGTATTAAAATTTGGTATACATATTGATGTTAATGTTTTGCAATCAGCAAACATAGCAGTCATGATTTCAACATTTTGAGTATTGAAATTAGATAAATCAATTGATTTTAACGATTTACAACAGTTAAACAACATGCACATATCTTTTACTTCTTGAGTATCCAAACCTGTTAAATTGATTGATTTCAATGAAATGCACTGAGAAAATGTTCCAAACATTTTAGTTATTTTTTTTGCATTAAATTTGGATAAATCAATGGATTTTAAAAATTTATTTCCTGAAAACATAAAACTTATGTCTGTAACATTACAGGCATTAAAACTTGATAAATCAATTGCTTCTAAGGGACAATTACTAAACATACTACACATGTCTGTAACGTTTTCAGTACGAAATTCAGATAAATCAATATATTTAAGCATTTTGCAATTATAAAACATACCTCTCATATTATTAATATCATTTCTAATAAAATTTTTGAAAATTATTTTTTTATTACAACAACAATCCATGAATAAATGAAAAAATGATTTTATTTCATAATCCAATATTATTCTAATTTTTTTAACCTTATCTGTAGATACTATTTTTTTTACTTTTTTTTCTTCGTTATTATCATTGAAATATACATGATAATATTTATCATTTTTTTCATCAATATTTATAAATTGGCCAAAACTATCATCAGGTATTATTTCTATTTCAATCATTTTATATTTTTTAATATAATTGATATCTAGTTTTTTTTGCATGTTTTTATTATATTTTATTAATTTTAGCAATCTAATTTGTAGTAAATTTGATAATATCTCACATAAAATATATTTACTCTTAATTTTTAAAAGGGGTTGAGGAGTTGACATTTTTATATATTAAATTATAGATAAATTAAATTATTACTTTAATAATAATTTTCATTAAATCTGAATTTTTATGTTCTAGAATATAACAAATAATAATTTATTCCAGAAATAAATTTAATTGAAAAATTCCAGACATAGTACCTTTGGTGCAATCTACTGTTTTAACAAGCACTTTAAAATAATAATCCTTAGTAAGAGTCCTAAGTAAGGGTCCTAAGTAAGAGATGAAAATAAGTTAAGAGATGAGCCCAATCTTCAATTCAAATCCCCAACCCCCAATCCTCATCCAACATCCCCAATCCCAATCTCCATCCAAAATCTCCAATCCCCAATCCATATTCACTCCCCAATCTCCATTCCTCATTTCAAATTAATAAAATATAAATAAATTTAATTTAAATATTTTATTGATTTGTATTAGTTCAAGACTAGACACAATTATCAAAATTAATATTTAGTTTTTTTCTTTTTTTTTCATCTTCATTTAAAGTCTTCTTCCTTAGCAGAACATCATATTTTTCAGATTCAATAAAGTAAACAAACCTTATGAGCTTGGTAGTAACTCCAAGTGAATTAGTGATAGTTTCAGTGATTTCTTGAGGATTGCTCAATGGTACATACCTATTTTGTTCTGTGCCTTCTTCTTGTAAATATAGGAAAGATCTAGGCGTGTTCACCATTTTCATTTTATGTTGAAAGCTTATTGAATCTCTTATGGATTTATCTTTTGGAAATTGATTATGAATTTTATTCATTTTTTATTTTTTATTATTAAAATATATTTACCAAAATTAAATTATTATTTATTCTTAAACCCAAAATATCATTTACTGCTCGATATGTTATTAATTTTCTATACCTAATCCTCACAAAACATAATCCACAATCACACCTTCTTTTATATTTTTATAAGACCTCTAAAAGATTTAACCATTGCTTTTGAATGTTTATACAAATTTTATATATTTTTTTATATTAATTTGAATAGTTAATATTTATATAATAATTTTAAATGATTTAGTATAATTATGTTTATTTAGAATTTATTTACTGAAATATTTAAGATAATCAATATAATTGTTTTTAGAATTTATAAAAATTTCATTTCCATCGTAAGTTATATTAAATTTATTATTTTTTTTTTTGATTTCCCAATTACGATTAAAATGTATTTCATAACCCTCTTCATTGTGAAGCTCATTATCATATTTTACATATGCATAATCTTGAAGATATTCATGAAAATTTTTAAGCATGTGACAATCGCATTTAAAATCTAATTTATTTGATTCAAAATATTTTATTTTATCTTTATTTTTTATAAAATAATATTCAGAATTTTCAAATAGTTTCATTTCATCTTCATCTATAAAAGGTAACAAAAGTTCTACGATATAATATCTCATGAGTTGAATTTCACACCAATACCAACTGAAAAAAAAACGATAAAATGAATGTTGGGTTTTGGTCCAATTTTTTGATATTTCTTTTATTATTTTTTTATGTTCTTCGAGCTCCTTTCCCTTTATATATTTATTTGAAAGAGTTGTATTATTTTTGATTTTATTATAATATTCAAATATTACTTTTACGATAAATGGAATAGATTCTGTAATTTTAAAATTAAATTTATTTTGAAAAGAATCATTTCTTTCTAAAAAAAACACATGCTTATTTAATTTTTTTAAATCCTCTTCAATTAAATCAGCCCATTTTGAGTAATTATTATTTTCTTCTGTATAGCATGATTTAATATATCTACGGAAAGGTATTTTATGCAAGTCAAATATATATATATATGGACTCAAAAGGTCAACATTCATTTTTTTTATCAAATCGTCTATAAAAATATTTTGGCAATTAAACTCTATTACATTTTTATATAGTAAATTTGCATTTTCGCATATATTCATATCAAAATTTTTATATTTATGAATATACTCAATTAATACAAATAAAAATTCGCCTTTATCACCATCGTTTTCTAAAAAAAGAATTTTATAAAAATCATAATATTTTTCTTTTTTAACTAATTCATTCATTTTTGGCAAACGCTCAGATATTATATAAGGTTCAAGACTTTTTACCAGTACTTTTTTGAACTTTTCACTAAAAATATTTAAAAAATCTTCGAAATTATTTTTCATATATATATTTTTTATTTTATATATCATATTCGATTGAAAAACATAAGATATAAAATTTAAATCAATATCATTTGATTCTTTCATATTAATCAGCTGTTTTGCTATTTTTTTTATATCCTTATTCTTTTTAATTTCTGGGAAAAAATAACTGGACAACAAAAAAGATAGATATATTTTAATATCTTCATTAATACATTTATCATTTTTAATATTGTTTAAAAGGTCCTTTCCAAACATTTCTAAATATATTTTTTTAATTTTTATCGCTTCACTGTGACTAAATTCAGATAAAATTTCAATTAATTTGTTTTTATTTTTTTCATTAATTTTATGTATAAAAAAACATTTAAGCTCTAAATTATCGTAAAATAAGCCCAACAACATTAATTTAATTTCTTCACAAAAATCGCAATTGTTTATATCAAAAAATAATTTATATTTCTTATATTCATCATACTCTTTTTTTATAATTAAAAGATCTTCAAAATGGGTATATGATAATAATTTTATGAATTCTTTTTCATTGCTATTTTTCAAATAAGTTTTCAGTTTTTTTAAGTCAAAATAATTTTTTTTAAAATTATTATTGTAATCAATAATCTCTTGTTTAATATCCATTTTTTTATCATTTAAATTAATTTTATCAATTTTTTCGATGATGTTATTCTTTTGTTCTTTATTATTTTTTTCCTTATATTTCTGAGGAATATCATCACCATTTATATAAAAATAATTTTTATACAAACATATAAATAATTTAGATGTCATTATAGCATCAAAAAGACCATTATGAAATGAACCTTCATTCGGATTTACTAAAATTTTAAAATAATTGCAAAGAGTATTTAACTCATGGTTGGAAGTTTTTATACATTTTGATTTAAATATTTTTTTTGTGATTCTTAAAGTGCATCTGAATCTTTTTTCGGAAATTTCAGGTAATCCCCAATAATTCAATTCATCCATTAAAAAATAATAATCAAATGTTGCATTATGGGCTATGAGATAAGTATCATTACCTATAAAATTTAAAAAATGTTGAAGTTGAGATTTAGTATCTTGATTATAATATTCCCAAAAATTTTTATAATCATCGTATTTTATATGATTTATTTCTTGAACATTTTTAGGAATAAATACTCGTGGTTTTATATAAATATGTATTATTCGGCCAGTTAATTCAAAATTTACTACTTCAACAGCTGCTAATTCTAATATATGGCCTTTTGTATGGTAAATACCAGTAGTTTCTGTATCAAATACTATACATCTTAATTTTTTTTTTAAATTTAATTCGAGCAAAGATTCTATATCGCTTAAAAAACCCCAATCTATTTTTTTCTTCATTTGATTAAGATCTTTTTTAATTTTATATTGAGTTTCTTGTTCTGATTCCATTTTATATATTAATAAAATTGATTAATAATCTAATTTTTAAATTAATTTAATTATAAATCTGAACATAAATCTCAATCTTCATCAACCCAAATCCCAATCTCAATCCTACCATCCAAATTCCCAATCCCCAAACCATCTCCCTATCACCTTCCACCCATTCCCCATCCCCAAATAAATTTTAAAAATTTTAATAAAATTAAATAAATATTAATTTATATAATATAAAAAATAAAAAACCCCAAAACACGAACCTCAAAAAAAAGTCATTTTCCATTTTTTAATCAAGTTAATTTTTATTAATTTATGTAATTAAATCAAAATTTTTAAATGCTTTTTCTTTTATGTTCATATTTTGAGTTTTAATTTTCTTTTTTAATTCATTTGAGCAATAACTGAACATATATTCTACATCTACATTTTCAAAATTAAAATTAGATATATCAATTGTTGTTAATGAAGAGCACTTATGAAACATATAAGACATATTTTTTACATTTCTGGTATCGAAATTTGAAATATTTATTTCTTTTAGTGATTCACATCCATAAAACATGTTATTCATATAAAGAACGTTTTGAGTATTAAAATTTGGCATATATATTGATGTTAATGATTTACAGTCATTAAACATAGCAGTCATAGTTTCAACATTTTGAGTATTGAATTTAGTTAAATTAATTGATTCTAATGATTCACAAGAATTAAACAACATACACATTTTTTTTACTTTTTGAGTATTTAAACCTGTTATATCAATGAATTTTAATGAATAGCATTTATCAAATGTTCCAAACATTTCAGTTATTTTTTTTGCATTAAATTTAGATAAATCAATTGATTTTAAAAGTTGACATCCTGAAAACATAAAGCTTATTTTTGTAGTATTACAAGCATTAAAACTTGATAAATTAATTTCTTCCAAGGAATGACAGCCACTAAACATACCACTCATGTCTAAAACATTTTCGGTACGAAAATTTGATAAATTAATATATTTAAGCATTTGACAATTAGTAAACATATATCTCATATTATTAATATCATTTCTAATAAAATTATTGAAAATTATTTTTTTACAGCAACAATTACTAAATAATTTAGCGAATGATTTTATTTCATAATCTAATATTATTTTTATTTTTGTAACTTTATCTTCAGATGTTAATTTTTTTGACTTTTTTTCTTCGTCATTACCATTGAAATAAATATGACAATATTTATCATTTTCTTCATCAATATTTATAAATTGACCAAAAGTATCAGGTATTATTTCTATTTCAATCATTTTATATTTTTTTATATAATTAATGCCTAATTTTTTTTGTATGTTTTTATTATATCTTATTAATTTGAACATTCTAAATTGTAGTAAATTTGATAATATCTTATTTATGATATATATACTCTTAATATTTAAAAGGGGTTTATGAATTGACATTTTTTTATGATATTAAATTTAATTATTAATTAAATCAAATTGTCACTTTAGTAATTTTCATTTTACAATGTGAATTCAATACAATTCACTCCAAACACTTATTCTCCTAGCATCTAATCCCAATTTCCTTCACTTTCCAATCCTAATCCCATCCTCAAATTTCAATCCTCAATCCAAGAAATTTAATAAAAATATAATTTAAAAATTAGAAAAAATAATTTTATAAAATGAAATCAAATTTTAATTCGAATAAAATAAGTGAAAATGAGAATATGCCAGCCGGAAAGCCATTAGTCAATCAATCTTTCCTTGAAAATATTGAAATAAAATCACTCAAAGGTAAAAAAGAAATAAAAAATAAAGAAAATATTATTAGAATGAAATTTGAAATTAAGGAAAAAGATGTGGGTAAAGCTACTAAAATATTATATAATATAAAAGAAGAAATTGAAGGCTGTGATTTAAAAGAATTAAATGAAACAAATTCTGAATTATATATTAATAATAAAAAATATAGATATAAAACTTATATCATACCTGAAAAAGAAGGAATTTTTGATATCAAAATAAAGATAAATATTTTAATGAAAAGTTGTTGCTGCTTATTTTATTCTCTTGATAATTTACAAAGCATTGATTTATCTTTATTTAATACAGAAAATATTATTAATATGAGTCATATGTTTTATGGATGTAACAATTTAAAAAGTATAGATTTATCTTCGTTTAATGCACAAAATGTTACAAATATATCTAAAATGTTTTGTAATTGTAATAAATTAAAACATATAAATTTATCTAAATTTAGAGCCCCAAAAATTCCTAATATGACTGATATGTTTTATGAGTGTAACAGTTTAGAAAGTATAGATTTATCTTCATTTAATGCACAAAATATTACTCATATGTCTAATATATTTCAAAGTTGTTGTAAACTTAAAAATATTAATTTATCTTTTTTTAATGCGCCAAATGTTACTAATATGTCTAATATGTTTTATAGTTGTAAAAATCTAGAGAATATTAATTTTTCATCATTTAATACTCAGAATGTTACTAATATGAGTGGTATGTTTTCTTTTTGTAATAATTTAGAAAATATAGATTTATCATCATTTAATACTAAAAATGTTAAATATATGAGCGAAATGTTTTCTAATTCTATTAAATTTGAAAATCTTGATTTATCTTCATTTAATACGGAAAATGTTACCGATATGTCAAAAATGTTTTTTAATTGTAGAAAATTAAAATATATTAATTTTTCTTCGTTTAATACTCAAAATGTTACCAATATGAATGATATGTTTTATTGCTGTAGTAATTTAGAAAGTTTAGATTTATCAAACTTTAATACACAAAATGTTATTTCTATGAGAGAGATGTTTTCTCATTCTCTCAATTTAACATATCTGGATTTATCTTCATTTGAAACAAAAAATGTTACTGATATGAATGGTATGTTTAGGTCCTGTGGAAATTTAAAAAATATAGATTTATCATCATTTAACACTCAAAATGTTATAAATTATTATTTTATTTTTGAAAATTGTAATAAATTAGAAAGAGTTATACTCAATTTAAGAGAATCAAAAATTAAAAAATTAATCGATTCTTATAAAATAATTTATTGTTAAAAATTAAAATTTAAATTATTTATTTGAAACAATCAATTTTATATTTTTTTTCGATAATATATATGAAAAAAACTCAAACAAACAAATAAATATTTAATTTGCTTCAGTTTATTAAAAAAATAAAATAAGAAACTTAAAGAATAATAAAACACTTAAAAAATTAAATTTATATTTCTTTATTTTTTATTCTTCAAATGTCACTTTATAAAATTTTATTTATTTAGGGTTTCATCTGCAAAATTATTGTATTTTCCTATTAGTGTGCCAAATTTATATTTGTAAAAATTAAAAAAATTAAAAAAAACAAATTGGGATTTTTGGATTGGAAAAAGATATTAATTGAATTGATTATCTCGATTAACCGATAATAAAAATAGAATATAGAAATAAAAATATTGAATTACCGTTTATAATGATAAAAATATATTTGTTAATAATATATAAAATTATTTTTTGATGATCTTTACAAGTATAGCATCACCATAAGATAAATTTCCAGAAACACAGAAATTATAAATGTTGTTATCATATATGTCATACCAAAGGTTGGCAAATTTTATTTTCATTAAGTATTTAGGATGAATTTCTTTTTTAAACTCAGAGGAAATTAAACTATAAATACCATCCGGACCTTCTAATTCATTATTTATTTTTGGATTTACCAGGATTTCTTTTGCTTCATCAAGCTCTTTAAAATAGACTATTAATCGATAAAAAGGAATTAAATTACTTTTTATTTTTGCGGATTCGGATATATATATATAAATTTACATAAAATAAATAAAAAACTATATAAAACGGAGAAAAATTAAAGTAAAATTTTGATAAAATTAAAAAGAATGGGTATTGATAATATATAGGGAATGGCAATAAAGGTAATGCTTGGACATGTAACTTTATCGGTTTAGTTTCTTTTGGTAATGGTGTTAATAATAATTTTAAGATGAAAGTAAAAATTTAAATGAATAAGGGTATATATTCAATAGATTTTTTTTAATTTTTGATTTGATTTGCTTCGAAAAATTTCAAATTCCTTTAAAAATCAAAAACATTTTAGTTTGTTCTTTATGTTAATATTTCCAAATTATTTCATTGAAACAAATTTAATTAAAAATTAATATAAAAAATCAAAATATAATAATTCTTTAAATAGTAGATTAGTTTAAATTAAATTTAAAATTGTTATTTTCAAAAATTAACTTTATTTAATATATATTTAATAATTATAAAGCAATCATTAATTATTTAATCATATCCAAATTTTTCAAAATGCTCTTTACAATGTTGTAAAACTTTTTTTTTAATCTCTTTAGAAAGTAAATGATATTCTGGTCTCGATATTAAATATGAAAATTCTGTATATTTTTTAAAATCTTTATCATTTAATAATTCTAAAACCAATTGAGTATACTTTTCTAAATTCTCTTCAAAATCTTGATGTTCCTCATGTTTAATTTCATCATTTTTTGGTGACATTTTTATGATTTATAATAAAATAAAAATAATAAAATACCTCAAAATGTAATTTAATAATTGCTTAATAATCTAAATTTTATATGGATTTAATTCTAATACTAGATATCTATCCAAATCTCCATCTATCCAAATTTTCAATACTCAAAACCCAATCCCCAATCCCATTCTTATTTAAAAAATATAATAAATTTAATATAAAACAATATAAAAATTAATAAAAAAAAATTAAATTTTATATTTCTTTTTTATTACTTCAGGAACCACCTTATCAAAAGATGGATTGTATATATATATATATATATATATATTTACACTAATTAGTAATATATTAATATAATGTAATTATTTCATAACTCTGAGATCTAGGTAAAATTTTTATATTCATTTCTTCTATAATATTTTTTCATTTTTCCATTTTTATATATATTTTTTAAAATATTTCTTCATGAATAATATTATCCGAAGATTGATTATATCCACATATATTTACACTAATAAGTAGGATACTAATGTACTCTAATTATCTCATAAATTGCCTATTAAATTATCTAGGTAAAATTTTTGTATACAATTCTTTATAATATTTTCAATTTTCCAATTTTTATATATTTGAAAATATTTCTTTGGGAACCACTACTATACAAATATATATTGCTTATTTCAAATATTACTCACCCAATCCTTAATTAAATAAACTAAATAATTAAAATAATATTAAACATTTTTGAGTATTAAGTCACATCTTATCAAACTTCAAAACACAAATCAAATATATATTAAAAATAATTAAAATTATATTTAAAGGTGTTAATAAAATAATGTTTTTTGGAGTGAGCATAGATAAAAATATAACCACAAAAAAAATAAAAAAAAATTTTAAATTATCATCAATTAATATTAATTCAAAAAAATCTTCGCTTCCTCTACAAAAAATAAAAGATAGTAAATAAATTATATTTAAAAAAATAAGAATATTAACACTGTTTGGACTTAAAAAAATTGTCATAAAATTTATCATAAAAGATATTAAACTTAATATATATATAATATAACAAGCATAAAATAATTTATTATTTGCATTGAAAATAATTTTTTTGTGTAAATAACGAATAACAATTTTAGTTTGTTGTAAAACATTCTCATTTATATCAATATTAAAAAAATTTTTAATATTTTCATTAATTTTATCAAAATAAAAATTTTTTATCTCATTTATAATATCTGGAATAAATTTTTTAAAATCATTTACCATATCCGAAAGTTCATTTAAAATATATCTCAAAGGATAAGAAAGCACATACATAATTGTTTCCATTTAATTATAATTATTAACAATAAAAATGTTTATAATGTATTTTTAATTTTATTTATATTAGTATATACATATTTAACTATCTCAATAAATATTAAATTTTATTATTCGCTCAATCCCCATCCCCCATCCAAATCTCAATCCCACCTATTTGAATTTCTATATTAAATTAAAATTTTATATTAATTTATAACTATTTCTAAGAAATTACTAAACATTTCTAGAAACAAAATTTTAAATTTCAAATAATTTTTATTATTAAATAAACATAAAAAATAAAAAATTAATTTCTAGAAATGTCTAAACATTTCTAGAAAACAAAACCTTATTTTTCAAATAAATTCTTCTTATTAAATAAAGAAATATACTACAAACACTGTTGTATGTGGAATACGATAGTCTTATTGTTCAAAACTTTCCAAGGAATTTAAGATCAATATGGGATGAAAACAAGGAGAATATAGCCAAAAGAATTGTTAAAAGAGATGTGAGGAAAACAGAACTGCTTCAATTCGTGCTTAGAATGATGGAGGAAATAGCTTAATCTAGAGAAGAAATGGAGGAATTTATACTTTTGCACAATGAATTTTGAGAAATCAATAAATGTTATAATATTAAAGAAGACTAAATTTAAAAATTGAATAAACTAGTTGCATTAATAA
>Ga0310695_10012092_pt1 | contig 12168 bp, 9 predicted proteins | sample RumenRJG_04DNA_FD_203882 | JGI IMG/M metagenome (GOLD analysis project Ga0310695, IMG submission 203882) | Bovine rumen microbial communities from Lethbridge, Alberta, Canada - RJG_04 (v2) (version 2) | ecosystem: Host-associated > Mammals > Digestive system > Stomach > Rumen | place: Canada... | reverse complement strand
CAAAGAAAGGCATGTTTACGGCAGCCGGCAATGTAAATCCGGAAGGGGAAGTACGCATCAAAGATATCAACGGTTATCAGTTTGACATAGAGCCTGCTGCTTTCATGCTGGCGGTTAACAACGAAGATAAGCCCGGTATGATCGGTCAGATCGGCACACTGTTGGGCGCGTCCAAGGTTAATATCGCTACCATGCAGGTAAGCCGCAACCAGCAGAATGGCGTGGCGATGATGTTCCTTACCGTAGACAGCGAAGTGGGCAAGGAAACCATCCGGCTGCTGCAGGGTCTGGACGGCATCAGCAAGGTGCGGTTGCTGAAAATCTGATTAGAATTTTAGTGAGTTTAAGGAGAAGCGCAGAGGAATCTGCGCTTCTTTTTTTGGAAACATGGGCTTAACAGGCAGTTCTAATAAACAGAGTCGGTCAAATAATTAAACCTAAATTAAGAAATTTCTTATGCTCGTAGATTTTTTTACAGCTGTTTTGTTATAATGGATGCAGATTGGCAAAGAATAAAAGCATCAAGATTGACCAATGATGAGACAAACAGGAGAGCATGAGGGGAGGTTTGCCATGTCATCCAATAAGCGGCCGCATACAGACAAAGATTACAGTTTTGAATCCGTTCCGCTGTATGCCAGAAAGACATTCTGGTCCATGTTTTTCATCATGCTGGGCTTCACCTTTTTTTCTGCCAGCATGTCAGTAGGCGCCACCATGGGTAACGGGCTGGATCTTTCTGAATTTATCTTTTCCGTCGTAGCCGGTGGCATCATTCTTGCAATATATACCGGCGTTTTAGGATATATCGGCTGCGGAACAGGACTTTCATTTGACTTGCTGGCCAGGCGTTCCTTTGGTGTGGCCGGTTCCCGCCTTCCGTCCCTGCTGATCAGTCTTACGCAGATTGGCTGGTTCGGCGTGGGGGTTGCCATGTTTGCGTTTCCCGCTGCAGAAGTGCTCCGTGTAAACCCGTTACTGCTGATTACTGCCGGCGGTTTCTGCATGACTGCATCCGCGTACTTTGGCATCCGGGGCATGGAAATAGTCAGTTATGTGTCTGTTCCGCTGATTCTGATTCTGGGTACTTACTCAATGGTCACGGCTACCCATGACGGCGGCGGGCTTGCGGCGGTTTTTGCCAGAAGTGTCGGCAGTATTACTGTCTTTAACGCCATCGGGATGGTGGTTGGTTCTTTTGTCAGCGGCGGAACGACAACACCCAATTTTACCCGCTTTGCTCCGAATAGAAAAACTGCCGTGTTCACAACGGTTGTTGCGTTCCTGATCGGAAACTCGCTGATGTTTGCGTTCGGTGCGGTCGGAGGAGCCTTTACCGGGAAAGACGATATTTTTTATGTGATGATGGCGCAGGGGCTTCTGCTGCCCGCCCTTGTGGTGCTGGGAGCCAACATCTGGACAACGAATGACAATGCCCTGTACAGTGGCGGCCTCAGCCTTTCCAATATTACCGGGATCCGCAAACGCCCTCTGGTAATCGTAAGCGGCGTGATCGGCACAGTGGCTTCTGTCTATCTGTACAATAACTTTGTGAGCTGGCTCAGCTTTTTAAACGCAACCCTGCCGCCGATAGGCGCTATCATCATCTTTGATTATTTCGCGCATCCACAGCATTACAAAGCTGGGGCGGAAGCGGTTCCGGGCGTTCACTGGGGCGCAGTGGCAGGCGTCATTGCCGGTGCGCTGGCCGGAAATTTTATCCATGCCGGCATTGCCAGTATCAATGCCATGCTCGTCGGCTGTATCTGCTACATGGTCTATGATAAAGCAACGGACCGGTGAGGTGATCTGATGAAACAGGAGAGTACCATGTTATTCACAAATGCGTGTATTGAAAACAAAACAACGTTACAGGATATCCGGATCAGAAAAGGCATGTTTTTGGAAATCGGAACGAAGCTGTTGCCTGAACAGGGCGAAACCGTGACGGACCTGGAGGGCAGGCTGGTTCTCCCCCCGTTCATTGAATCCCATGTCCATCTGGATACCTGCCTGACTGCGGGTGATCCGGTCTGGAACGAGTCCGGGACATTGTTTGAAGGTATTGAATGCTGGGCTAAACGGAAGAGCAGGCTGAATAAAGCCGATATACGGGACCGGGTCATCCGGGCAGTCCGCATGTACGCAGCTCATGGCGTCCAGTATATCCGTACCCATGTTGATGTGACCGACCCTTCGCTGCTGGCTTTGGAAACCATGCTGGAGCTCAGGGAAGAACTGAAAGACTTTGTGGAGATCCAAATAGTGGCCTTTCCCCAGGAAGGCATCCTCAGTTATCCTGACGGCAGGCGGCTCATGCAGGAGGCGGTGCACATGGGAGCGGATGCGGTAGGCGCCATTCCGCACTTTGAATTTACCCGGGAATACAGCGTGGAATCCCTGAATTTTGCTTTGCAGCTGGCTGCGGAGCATGATCTTCTGGTGGATGTGCACTGCGATGAAATTGACGACGAAGCCTCGCGCGGATTGGAGACGCTGGCTGCCCGTGCATTGGAACTGGAATTGTATGACCGCGTTACTGCCAGCCATACCACAGCCATGCATTCCTATAACAATGCCTATGTGCTGCGGCTGATGCGGCTGCTGAAAATGAGCCGTATCAACTTTGTGGCGAACCCGTTGGTGAATACGCATTTGCAGGGAAGAGCAGACTCGTATCCGAAACGCCGGGGTGTAACCCGCGTAAAAGAACTGCTGTCGGAAGGCATCAACGTTTCCTTCGGACACGATGATATCTGCGATCCATGGTATCCGATGGGGAACGGTAATCTGCGGGATGTGGTGTTCATGGGACTGCATGTGTGCCAGATGATGGGATATCAGGATATCATGGAAAGTTACCGGTTCATTACAACGAATGCCGCAAGAACGCTGCACGTGTCTGACCGATATGGTCTCGAACCCGGGAACCCGGCCAGTTTTATTGTGCTGGATGCCAGAAATTATTACGAGGCGCTGAATTGTAATTCGCCAGTACTTCTCTCATATAGAAACGGAAACCGGATAAATTCATTTCAATAAAAGATTTCCTGCGGTGATTGGTATATTTAGCCAATTTGCGCAGAATTCATTTTGTTCGCTGTCTTTATAATCTTAAAATTCAGTTCACAGGATTTTTATAAAATGGTATAATATATTGTAATTTAATTACCTATTAGTTAGTTTTTTTTTCTGTATCCTGAATATGTATGAAGGAGGCTTTTTTATGGATGCAAATGCGGTGAATACAAACGGGAACGTTTTGGCCAAAGAGGTAATGACGACCGAAATCATTTCCGTACTGCCGGAGACGCCGGTAAAGGAAGTTGCCCGTCTCATGATTGACAATAAAATTTCTGCCATTCCCGTGGTTACCAAGTATAATGAAATCGTGGGTGTGGTAAGTGAAAACGATTTGATCAATAAGATCGTCAGACCCCATGAACCCGGGATCATGACCTTACTGTACCATGCGGCCCTTGCGCCAAGCGATAAAGTTCTGGAATACCGCCAGGCGTTGACCCGCTGGAACGCGAAAACCGCGAAGGACGCCATGACGGCTCCCGCTATCTGTGTAAGCCCTGAGGATACCATTGAAAGCGTCGGCCGGGTTATGCTTGACGATAAGGTGAAGCGCGTTTTTGTGGCAGAAGAAGGACATCTTCTGGGGGTCATCAGCCGTTCTGTTTTTGTGGAATTGCTCTTAAAGGAATAGGAGGTCATCATGCAGGACGGAACACTGGAAAAATTATTTCACCTGCGGGAAAACGGTACCACGGTAAAAACAGAGATCATGGCCGGTATCACTACATTTATGACCATGGCCTATATTCTGGCTGTTAACCCGTCGATTCTGAGCGTGACTGGTATGGACAAGGGGGCGCTGCTGACAGTTACGGCGTTGGCCTCCTGTTTTGCAACGCTTTTGATGGCCGCATTTGCCAACTATCCCTTTGCGTTATCCGCAGGCATGGGTCTGAATGCCTTTTTTGCCTTTACAGTGGTCAAACAGATGGGTTATTCCTGGGAGATGGCGTTGGCTGCCGTCTGCGTGGAAGGCATCATCTTTATCGTTCTGTCCCTGACAAATATACGGCAGGCGGTATTTGATGTCATTCCCCTCAGCCTGAAACGGGCTGTATCCGTAGGCATCGGTCTGTTCATCGCCCTGATCGGCCTGTTCAACGCGCAGATCATCGTGGGCAACCCAGCAACCAAAATTGCCCTGTTTAACTTTAAACAGTCTGTGCTGGGAGGAACCTTCCATACGGTAGGTATTACTGTAGTGCTGGCGTTGATCGGTATCGTCATCACCGGTATCATGCTGGCGCGGGACGTGAAAGGCGGTATTCTCTGGGGTATCCTGGCAACCTGGATCCTGGGCATACTCTGTGAAGTAACCGGTCTGTACGTGCCGGATCCCAAAGTGGGGGCTTTCAGTGTACTGCCGGATTTTTCAGCAGGCCTGGCTTCTTTCCTGCCGGCGGATCCGTCCCCCATTTTCCTGAAACTGGATTTCAGTAAGGTTGCTTCCGTTGATTTCCTGGTTATCGTCATGTCCTTCCTGTTTGTGGACTTTTTTGATACCCTCGGCACCCTGATGGGCGTTGCTTCCAAAGCGAACATGCTGCGCAAAGACGGCACGCTGCCCAACATTAAAGGCGCTTTAATGGCTGACTCTCTGGGCACAGTGGCCGGCGCGCTGATGGGCACCAGTACCGTTACGACGTTTGTGGAATCCGCTTCCGGTGTCAGCGAAGGCGGGCGTACCGGACTGACAGCCGTTACCACGGCTGTGCTGTTCTTCCTGTCGCTGTTCCTGGCTCCTTTCTTTATGGCGATCCCCGCGTTTGCGACAGCTCCGGCTCTGGTCATGGTAGGGTTCCTGATGGTTTCCTCCATTGCCCAGATTGATTTTGGCAATCTGCCGGAAGCAATCCCTGCTTACATGTGTATCATCGCCATGCCCTTTGCATACAGCATCTCGGAGGGCATTTCCTTTGGCATCGTTTCGTACGTAATCGTGAATACGCTGACCGGTCATACCAGCCGTGTCAGCCCGCTGCTGTATATACTGGCTGTTATCTTTATCGCGAAATATGTGCTGATTTAACCGGCGTTGCTAAAAAAACCTTGACTTATTATTACATTTTTAGGATAATGAAATAGTACATTAACATGAATAATGTGTTAAATGCAATGAACGGAAACTGGTTTTTGGAAGGCGTTCAGAGAAAAAGCGGCTGGTGCGAGCTTTTCCCGGATAAAGACCATCTCGTCCGGGAGCTTTGCCTGTGAAAAAAGTAGCGGGCAACGTCAGCGTGCGTTAACCGCCCGGTTGAAAAGACCGGAATCCAATGAGTGATAAATCAGGGTGGTACCGCGATACAATTCGCCCCTGTCTGGAAACAGGCAGGGGCTTTTCAATTTTTAATTATAATTTTTGAGGAGGGGTTTCTTATGGGCATGACAATGACACAGAAAATTCTCGCCATGCATGTAGGGCGGGATTTTGTGGAGGCCGGGGACCTGCTGGTTTCCCAGGTGGATCTGATCCTGGCAAATGATATTACCGGTCCGCCGGCGATCAATGAATTTGAAAAGATTGGGCGCCCGGTGTTTGATAAAGATAAAATCGCGCTGGTGCCGGATCATTTTTCTCCCTGCAAGGATATCAAATCCGCTACTCTGTGCAAACAGATGCGTGATTTCGCCAGAAAGCATAACATTACTAATTACTTTGAAGTGGGGCGCATGGGCATCGAACATGCGCTGCTGCCGGACAAGGGTCTGGTGGCTCCCGGCGAGATTGTCATCGGCGCGGATTCCCACACCTGCACCTACGGCGCATTAAATGCTCTGTCTACCGGCATGGGCCAGACGGATATCGGCTGCGCCATGGCCAGCGGCACAACCTGGTTCAAGGTTCCTGCTGCCATTAAGGTGGAACTTACCGGCAAAATGCCCAAATATGTAAAAGGCAAAGACCTGATCCTGACCCTCATCGGCATGATCGGCGTGGACGGCGCCCGTTACCAGAGTCTGGAATTTACCGGCCCCGGCGTAGCGGAACTGGATATGTCCGACCGTTTCACCATCTGCAACATGGCCATTGAGGCAGGTGGCAAGAACGGCATCTTCCCGGTGGACGCCAAGACGGAAGCCTTCCTGAAAGGCAGGGTGACCCGCCCCTGGATGGCGGTGGAAGCAGATCCGGACGCAGTATATGACCGGGTCGTACAGATTGACCTGTCCAAACTGGTACCCGTAACTTCGTATCCGCACCTGCCGGAAAATACCCATCCCGTCAGTGAATCCCACCATATCAAGATCGATCAGGTGGTTGTAGGCTCTTGTACCAATGGGCGGCTGGAAGACATCGCCCAGGCTGCGGAAGTGCTGAAAGATCATAAAGTGAACGAGAACGTCCGCTGCATCATCATCCCGGCGACCCAGGAAATTTACCAGGAAGCCATCCGCTTAGGCTACGTGGATATTTTCATCAATGCAGGCGCGGCGGTTTCCACACCGACCTGCGGCCCCTGCCTGGGAGGCTATATGGGAATCCTGGCGGCAGGCGAACGCTGTGTTTCCACCACAAACCGGAATTTCCGCGGGCGTATGGGTCATGTGGACAGTGAAGTGTATCTGGCCAGTCCCTACACGGCGGCAGCCAGCGCGGTAAAAGGTTACATCGCTTCGGCAGAGGAGGTATTAGGATGAGCAAGATCTGGCGTTATGGGGATCATGTGGATACGGATGTTATTATCCCGGCCCGTTACCTGAATATTTCTGACTTCAACGAACTGGCGGAACACGCCATGGAAGATATTGACACAACTTTTGCCCCCAATGTGAAAAAAGATGAGATCATGGTGGCAGGTAAGAATTTCGGCTGCGGCTCATCCCGTGAGCACGCCCCCGTGGTAATCAAAGTAAAAGGCATCAAGTGCATCATCGCGGACAGCTTTGCCCGTATCTTCTACCGCAATGCCATCAACATCGGCCTGCCGGTTCTGGAGATTGGCGCAGAGGTGGAAAAGATTGAAAAGGGCGACGATGTGGAAGTGGACCTGAAGACCGGCGAAATCAGAATTGTGAATAAAAACCTGGTCATCAAAACAAAACCGCTGCCGGACTTCTGCCAGAAAATCGCAGACTGCGGCGGCCTGGTTAATTACGCAAAAACGCAGGCATAATAAAAGCAAAGGCGAAGTCATCCCGACTTTGCCTTACGCTGTCTGGCTGAATACATAAAAGTACAAAGACAAGGAGACTGTCGGTTATGAAAATCACGTTATTGCCGGGCGACGGCATCGGTCCGGAAATTGTAACTGCTACTGTAAAAGTTATGGACGCGGCGGCCAAAAAGTTCGGCTTTGCATTGGAATACGACTATCAGCTGCTGGGTGGCTGCGCCATTGATGCGTATAATGACCCCTATCCGGAAGTGACGCAAAAATCCGCCAAAGCGGCGGATGCGGTGCTGTTAGGCGCGGTAGGCGGACCCAAATGGGATAACGTGGATCCGTCCATCCGTCCGGAAAAAGGCCTGCTGCGCATCCGTAAAGATTTAGGCCTGTACTGCAACCTGCGTCCCATGAAGGTAAGCAAGTTTACGGCGCATTTGTCTCCGTTAAAACCGGAACGGGTAGAAAATACGGACCTGCTGATTGTCCGTGAACTCACCGGCGGCATTTACTTCGGTACCCATAATGAAGCGGCTATGGTCGACGGCGTGGAGACTGCGTCAGATGTTGACCTCTACACCCGCCCGGAAGTGGAACGGATTGCCCGGAAAGCCTTTGAAGCGGCTAAAGTACGCCGGGGCAAGGTAACCTCCGTGGACAAGGCCAACGTGCTGGCGGAATCCCGCATGTGGCGCCGCATCGTTACGGAAATGCAGGCAAAGGAATATCCGGAAATCGAACTGAACCATCTGTATGTAGATAACTGCGCTATGCAGCTGGTACTGAATCCCGGCCAGTTTGACGTGGTGCTGACCAATAATATTTTCGGCGACATCCTGTCGGACGAAGCGTCCGTGCTGGGCGGTTCCATCGGCCTTTTACCCAGCGCCAGCCTGGGCGACGGCACCGGTCTCTATGAGCCCATCCACGGCAGCGCGCCGGATATCGCGGGGCAGGGCATTGCCAATCCTACGGGCACCATCCTTTCCGCAGCTATGCTGTTCCGTTATTCCCTGGACCAGCAGGCAGCTGCAGACGCGGTGGAAGCAGCCGTTGACAAGGTATACGAAGCGGGGTACCGCACGGCAGACCTGTTTGGCGAGGGCATGACGAAGGTCAACACCCAGGAGATGGGCGAGCTGGTAGCCAAAGCGCTGCTGGAAGCGTAAGACTGTAGTCTTTTTACGCATTAATTTCAATCAAAACCGTCAGTACATACTGACGGTTTTTTGTTTTTTACGCAAAATGTATGTTATAATTAATAGATAACGAGTTTAAGGACAAGAATGTAACATGCAAATACAGTTTCCCGATTATGTGACGAAAACATTGAATATACTGAATGCGGCCGGGTATGAAGCCTATGTGGTGGGGGGCGCGGTGCGCGACCTGCTGCTGGGGCTGGAACCCGGGGACTACGATATTGCGACTGACGGACGCCCGGAACAGATTGCGGCGGTTCTTCGTAATGCCGGTTACTTGCTGGTGGAAAAGCTGGGTGAAAATTTCGGCGTGGTGGTGGCTGTAACCGAAGGCCGTTCGCTGGAAATCGCCACCTTCCGCAATGAGCGCTATGCCTATGGGCAGGATGCCCACCGGCCGGCGGAAGTGTGGTTTTGCGACACATTAAAAGAAGATTTATCGCGCCGGGATTTTACAGTGAACGCCATGGCCATGGACAGCAGGGGGAAACTGTATGACTATTATGGCGGGCAAGAGGACTTGCAGGCAAAGGTGCTTCGTACGGTAGGCAATCCCCGGAAGCGTTTCGCGGAGGACGCGTTACGTATGTACCGGGCCTGCCGTTTCGTGGCGCAGCTGGATTTTACTTACGTGGAAGGAAATGATACGGCAGAAGATGTGCTTGGCGATTATTCTGCAAGCCTGACCGTGGAGCAAAATCTGCGGATTGCTATGGTAAAAGCGGGGAAGACCGTTCCGGAAAACCTGAAAACCATGGGTCCGGATGCCCAGCTGACCCATGGCAATGCGATACCCGGTTCAGACGGCTCATCCCGGGACCGTTTGTTGCAAGACGATGGGGCGGCAGCCGGCCTGCCCTTCGGGCAGCCCGGTACAAAGTACTACCTGAAGAAGCGGTATGTCTTTGATGTAAGCCGGTGCCGCAACCTTTCCCTGGAACGCGTCAAAACAGAACTGGATAAAATGCTGTTAGGGAAAGCAGCCGGAAAAGGTCTGGCACTGTTCCTTTCCAGCGGTCTGGCAAACGCGCAGTGCAGGGTGAGGGACAAGGGCAACGAAACGTTTGTGGATGTGCTGCCGGAACTGGCGCACTTGCCGGCTTTACCCCAGAATATCCGGTTTCATTGTTATAACGTCTGGGAGCATATCCTGGCGGCAGTGGACAACGGTCCCCGGGAATTAACGTTGCGCTGGGCCCTGTTGCTGCACGATGTGGCGAAAGGCCTGCCAGGGGTCCGGGGAGCCACGCCGGACGGATATCCGAATGATCACGGCCACGAAAAAGAAAGCGCAAAAATGGCGGAAGCAATACTTGTCCGTCTGCGTTATCCCCGTCCTTTTGTGCGCCGGGTAAGCTGGCTGGTGGCGAAGCACATGCGCTTTGCGCCCATGATGATCCATAAAAACAATACATTGCTGCGCTGGATCCGCAGCGAAGCCACAGGCGGTGAATTCCGTACAGAAAAGGAAATGGCGGAAGCTTTTTCCCAGCTCACAGATGTTTTTTTAGCGGACATGGGAGCTACCTGGGCCGGCGTGCTGCAGGAACCGGTGATGGAGGAAGGCCGCCGGTTGGGAGAAGAAGCCGTACGAATTGCCCGTGAACGGATGCCCGTACACACTTCAGATTTACATGTCCGGGGTAGTGAAATAAAGGTTTTACCGCCGCTTACCGTAGGCGATGCTATGAAATATCTGCTGGCCCGTGTACAAAGCGGCAGCATTCCCAACGAAAGAGGCGCGTTGCTGCAGGCTTTGGCAAAAAAGCTGGAGAAGATTACCAAAGCGGAATAAGGACAAACCTGTTAAAACGTTTCATTAAAAGAAGCGAAAAGAAAGGTGATACCGTGAAGAAAAGTGCCGTTTTACTGGCTGCCGCATTGATTGCGGTTGCAGTATTTAACTTTTATACCGGTACAAAACACACCGGAAATGCAGAACAATCCGGTGTATTGGATGAAATTACAACCAAAATGGTTCTGCTGCTGCAAAAGGACGGAGGCGGTCCGGCTTCTGTGCAGGGCCAGTCAGACGTGAAGGATTCACCATATTTTAAAAAGGTTGATGTATATAATATGAAGTCCGGCGGCAGCCTGCTGCTTCTGGAAAAATATAAAACGCATCAGCAGCATACTTACTACACCTGCGGTCCTGCTGCGGCGCTGACGGTGGTGCAGCATTTTCTGGGCAAGGCGCCTGATTCGGAAATGGAAATGGCGAAAATTATGGGGACACATCCGGCCGGTGTAAAAGACCCCGGTACCAACACCCGGGGCATGAGCCGTTATTTTGAACAAAAAGGCTGGAAGGTTAAGAATGCGTTAAAAGACGGATCTCCGGAAACCTACGAAAAGTTTCTGGTGTTTGTGGATGACAACTTGAAGCGGGGTATCCCCATTATGGTGGAAAATGTTGACTGGGGCGGTCACTGGCGGGTAATCATCGGCCTTGATACGCTGGGCGACAAGAACGAGATGAATGATGTACTGATCTTAGCGGATCCATATGATACCACAGACCACGCCCAGGACGGGTATAACATTATTTCCGCAACACGCTTCTATTACATGTGGTTTGATGCCAGTCTGTTCCGTGAAAAGGAAAAGGTACGCCAGTGGCTGACTGCGGTTCCACCGGACTATAAAGGGTTATAGATAATGTTATTTGATTTCCGAATTTGTAAATTTGCGATTATATAATATTCGACACCGGGAACGGTCAGTTGCATAATGGTCAGGCTCCTGACGGAGTCAGCAGGATGGAGGATAACGATGTTTAAACGTGTAGTAACGGGAATCGGCGCTTTTCTGTTGATATCGGCGCCCTTTTCTTCCGCTCAGGCAGCTCTTCTGGCTAAAGTGGAAGCAGATGTTGACGGCAGCGGCCAGAAAGAGATTGTGGAGCTGACCGGTGAAAAGAAAATGCCCGGCAGCAATTATTATTCCGATTTGTGGATCATGGTGAAGAATGGGGAAGGAAAAATGCTGACCGCCTGGAAGGCAAATCTGGACGGCGGTTACTATTGCCTGCTGGAAAAAATGCCGGTAAACGCCAAAGCTAAACAGGATAATAAAAAAGCAAAACAAAAAGACAGAAAAGAGGAAGCGGAGAAACGGTTTGACAATCTTCTTGAGTCATTAAAAGAAGCAACAGGTGAAGGAACAGATCAGAAGAACAGTAAAACCAAAATTTCAGATAAACCCCACGACCAGATCCTGCTGATGGCGGCGAAGGGGGGAAAGAACGCGGCAGTGAACTGCCGGATCCTCGACTTTTCCGACTATAAGCAGGTGTGTGAAGTGTTCTCCGGCGCGGACAGCCTTGGCGTAGCGGCAAAAGCCGAATACAAACCGGATAACCGTTTTACCGTGGAAAGCAGTTTACCGGAAGCGGACGGCACGGAAAGAACGGTATCTTTTTCCGGCAATGCGAAAAATGTCTTCCGCCTTTATCATGATGACGGCAGCGTTGCCAAGCCGTATCTGCACCCGGAGGTGACAGAAGTTGCGTCCCTTACTATGCTGGGCGGACGTCTGTTTACGGAACAAAACGTACTGTCTGCTAACGGACAGGACCTGCTGGGGCGTCTGGCAGTAAGATGGGAACAGAAAGAAGCAAAATGGGTACCTGAAGAAATAGATTTGAAAGATACCCTGGACGACTTGCTTAAGCCTGATGCGGATGGTGCGAACCTGGCTGACGGGGCAGGAAACTGGAGACTTTATCCCCGCAGGGCGTTTATCGGGGACCGGGTAATCAGCCGTCCGGTTGTGGC
>Ga0310695_10012091_pt1 | contig 12168 bp, 15 predicted proteins | sample RumenRJG_04DNA_FD_203882 | JGI IMG/M metagenome (GOLD analysis project Ga0310695, IMG submission 203882) | Bovine rumen microbial communities from Lethbridge, Alberta, Canada - RJG_04 (v2) (version 2) | ecosystem: Host-associated > Mammals > Digestive system > Stomach > Rumen | place: Canada... | reverse complement strand
GGACGTTTAAGTCCTTGGAGGTATAAGTCAGACCGTTCCTTCCTATTCTAACAGCTTAGGCAACGAGATGCCCTATGTTTATGGCTGGCTGCCATATTTTAAGGGGCAAACATATTGTAACAGGAGGATATTATGAATATCTATTCAATTACAAAAGCTGTTTCAAAGATAGGAGGAGGAGTATTTAAAATGAAAACAGGACATAAAATTTTTCTCGGCCTTGCTACCGCGGTAACTGCCGCAGCTGTAGGCTCGGCAATCGCAAAGTCAAATCAGGCAAAAAATCAGGAGAGAAGCGTTAAGAGCCTTGTGTTTGAGGACGCAGCAAAGGTTCTGCCTCTCACAGTAAAAAAGCCCGTTAATCTTGAAAAGGGACTTGAAGAAAGCTCAAAGCCGTTTATTTTTCCCGAGCAGGTAAAAAAGAATATGGGCTTTACCGAAATTGACTGGTTCACAGACGATACATTTGTATTAGAGCCTAAGAATAAGACATCCGACTGTATTCTTTTCTACATTCACGGCACAGACTTCTGGTCAAATCCCACCAGGTTCCACTATTCGTTCTTTAAGAAGCTTACAAATAAGCTCGGCGCAAAGCTCGTTTTGCCTGTATATCCCAAGGCTCCTGCGCACACTGCTGTTGAAATTCAAAAAATGCTCCTCGACCGTTATATGTATTTAATTGAGGAAAATCAAATCCCTGCTGATAAAATCGTATTTATCGGTGACGGCGCAGGCGGCGGACTTGTACTTTCACTTTTGCAGAAGATTAAGTACCAGACACTGCCCATGCCCAAGCAGGCTTTCCTTATCTCACCGTGGCTTGACGTTACTAACAGCGATCCCAAAATTGCGGAAATTCAGCCGCAGGATAAGCTCCTCAACGCTGAGGTTCTCAAGGAAAAGGGCGAGCTCTACGCAGGCGACCTTGACCTTATGCACCCTGCTGTAAGCCCGATTTACGGCGATCTCACGGGTCTTTGCAAAATCACTGTATTTGCCGGCACAAGAGAAATTTTCTGCGCCGACGCTTATACTCTTCAGGAAATTGCTGACGAGTACGAGCTTGATATCGACGTAAATATCTACAAGAACCAGATGCACTTCTTTGTAGGCTTGCCGATTCCCGAGGCGGAGGAAGCACTTGCAATTATGGCTTCCGAGCTCTACGGTGTTGAGGAATGTAAAAGCGACTGCGAAGAAGAAGCAGTTGCTGAAGATGAAGAAGCAACTCCCGACGAAGCAGAGCCCGAGCAGACAGAAGAAGTAACTGCCGAGCCCGAAGCTATCGAGGAAGCTCCTGCTGAAGAAGTAAAAGAAGAAGTAACCGAAGTTACCGAAGAAAAAACTGAAGAATAAAAATTTACCGGAATTCGTTAGCGCGAGTTCCGGTTATTTTATTTGATAGGAGATTACAACAAATTGTAAAAGCTCTTGATTTAATATAAAGATTAGTTTATAATTATTTCATCAAAAATGTAAAGGAGTAAGTTATGCAAGGAAATGTACGTCCCGAAACAATGGAAAGAATTACAACTCCCGAGCTTGCCAACGTGTTTATTGACGAGCAGGTAAAGGAATTAAGAGAGCAAATCGGTGATAAAAAGGTGCTTTTGGCGCTTTCAGGCGGAGTAGACAGCTCGGTAGTAGCCGCTCTGCTAATTAAGGCTGTAGGACAGCAGCTTGTCTGCGTTCACGTAAACCACGGACTTCTCCGCAAGGGCGAGCCCGAGCAGGTAGTAGAGGTGTTCAAAAACCAGATGAACGCCAACCTTGTTTATGTTGACGCGGTTGACCGTTTTCTCGATAAGCTCGCAGGCGTTGAAGAGCCCGAGAAAAAGAGAAAGATTATCGGCGCTGAGTTCATCAGAGTATTCGAGGAAGAGGCTAGAAAGCTCGACGGCATTGAGTTTCTCGCTCAGGGCACAATTTATCCCGACATTCTCGAAAGCGACGGCGTAAAGGCTCATCACAATGTAGGCGGACTTCCCGAGGATTTGCAGTTTGAGCTTGTAGAGCCCGTTAAGCTTTTGTTTAAGGACGAGGTAAGAGTAGTCGGCAAGGCGCTCGGACTTCCCGATAATATGGTATTCCGCCAGCCGTTCCCCGGTCCGGGACTCGGCGTTCGCTGCCTCGGCGCAATCACCCGCGATAGACTCGAAGCAGTAAGAGAGTCCGACGCAATTCTCCGCGAGGAATTCGCAAAGAACGGTCTTGAAGGCAAGGTATGGCAGTACTTTACCGCAGTGCCCAACTTTAAGTCGGTAGGAGTTAAGGACGGCAAGCGCACCTTCGCTTACCCTGTAATCATCCGCGCCGTAAATACCACCGACGCAATGACCGCAACCGTTGAGGATGTTCCCTTTGAGCTTTTACAGCACATCACAAAGCGTATCACCACAGAGGTAGAAAACGTAAACCGCGTGCTCTATGACCTCACACCTAAGCCCTGCGCCACAATAGAATGGGAGTGATATGTAAAACGCCGAAAACCCAGTATTTATGCGGGGTTACGAGCCTTTTGCGTTGCTTTTGATAACAATTTGATAACAGTCGCTATTACCGCAATTATTCTGTGGATCAGGTGGTTGTGGGGTAAAGGAATAATCATTCTTTGGATTGTGACTGTAAAAATCCATATGATGAAGCCCTTAGCTGTGTACAAATGCAGCTAAGGGCTTTTCCTTTTTATATAAATTGTTCAGAAAGAGAAACTATTGATTTATTGATATTCTTTAGTGCAGATAGTTCATCTTCGATTTTAGGTTCAAGAGTTAACACTTTATCTAAATAGTTAATGTCGATTCTGTATTTCTCAATATACTCCTTATCGCAAGTAGTGTAGCAAATTTGAACTTCTAATTCTTTTTCTTCGAAGTCTGAAAAATCAAATATTGTACCTATATGTTGGTTAGGCGCAAGAAAAATATTATTGAGTTTTGTAATATTAAATTCTTCAATATCTGACTGTCCTGCTTTCGTCCAATCTAAATCTGGATTAATACTGAGCGATAAGAGTTTTGCAGGAGAATTACCAAAATTCTTTATTATCAAATCGTGGGTAATACCAACTGAGCTTTTTTTAATATAAAAAACAAGATTCCCTCTATTTTGTTCAAAGTATTGTTTTTGCTGTTCGTTCAGTTGTTTCCTCATTTCAGACAAATTTTTGTATGTCAATACTACTGCAATAATTGATGCTATTAATGCTATGAAACTAATAATAGTACCAATGAACTGAAAAAGAATTTGATAACATTCAGCTGTTGTCATATTTATCCTCCAATCTTAATCTAACTTGTCCTTAAAAGCGTCTACCATAGCGTCACTCAGTTCTTTAGAGGGCACCTTTACCCAATGCCCGGACGTATCATACTTAGGATAGTTATAGCGCCACTTGTCGTAATCGTCCTTGCTGATTTCGCCCTTGCGGTATTTTTCACGCATTTCGCACCAACTCGGAAGCTCATCCAAAAGATTTCTTGCTTCTCTGCTCTTGAACGGATCAATGCGCATAATGATCTCGCCGTCTCTTTTCTCAATCGTCAGACCGTAAATATCCTCTAAGGCAAACAATGTGTGCATTAGTCCAATATAGGTATCAATATCGGGTACGGTCAATGCGTCGGGTGAAACGTCCAAAGCGTGCGCCAAAGCCTTAGTCAAATCTTCCTTCGGCGTTCTTGTTCCCGCTTCATACTGCGCCATACGGATGTCCGCAGTTCTTTCAGGCAAGCCTGCCATTATACCTAAATATTTCTGTGTCATTCCTCTGAGATTACGGATAAAGCGGATTCTTTCGCCAATAGCCATTATTCTCACTCCTTGTCGAATTATCTTATAAACATAATAACATATAAGTTTAATGTCGTCAAGAGTAATGTAAATAAAAAAGTTTAATTATTTTTTCTGAAACCCTTGACATAAACATATTTGTGTATTATACTAAACATATAACATAACTTAATATGTTTATATACAATTGAATGACCGTCTGCACGGGATACTCCGCCAGGACCTCTTGCATAGGCAAGAGCGAGCGAGATAACGCTCCTGACAACAAGGGGGCAGGAACGACGCGCAGGTAGAACGGCACAACTCTGCGTTTATTTACATCCATATATCAAAAATCATAAAGAAAGGACAAATGCTATGGAGAATAAATTTATGAGAGTAGAGGAGGTAGCCACCGAGCTTGATGTATCTGTTTCGTATGCTTATAAAATTATTAAGCAACTTAACAATGAGCTGAAAGCAAAGGGCTTCGTCACTATCTCAGGAAGAGTAAACAGACAATACTTTAACGAAAGGCTCTACGGAGTCGGAAAGGAGAATTTCAACAATGCCTGTATTTAAGAACGAGAGCAATAACACTTGGTATGTGATGGCTCGATATGTGAATTGGAAAGGCGAGCGCAAGCAGAAATGCAAGCGAGGTTTTTCCACCAAGCGTGAAGCGCAGGAATGGGAGCGTACCTTTCAGCAGCAGAACGCCGCTGATATGGATATGTCCTTTGAAGCCTTTACACAGCTTTATGAAAAGGATATACGCCCACGCCTGAAAGAAAACACTTGGCTGACTAAGGAGCATATCATCAAAACCAAAATCCTGCCGTATTTCGGAAAGCGGAATATCAGCGAGATCACAACCAAGGATGTTATCGCTTGGCAAAATGAGCTTCTTGCCTACCGCAACGAAAAACGGCAACCGTATTCGCAGACTTATCTAAAGACCGTCCATAATCAGCTCAGCGCTATTTTCAATCACGCTGTTAAGCATTATGACTTGCGTTCCAATCCCGCCGCCAAAGCGGGCAGTATGGGCGACAAGGACGGTGCAAACATCAACTTCTGGACAAAGGACGAATACAAACGCTTTGCCGAGGAAATGATGGACAAGCCTGTTTCTTACTACGCTTTTGAAATGCTGTATTGGTGCGGTATTCGAGAGGGCGAGCTTTTAGCCCTGACGGCTGCGGATTTCGATTTCAATAACAGTACGGTGAGAATCAACAAATCCTATCAGCGTTTACACGGCGAGGATGTTATTACTACACCGAAAACCAAAAAGAGCAACCGTGTCATCAAAATGCCGCAGTTTCTGTGTGAGGAAATGCAGGATTACTTTGGTACGCTTTACGGGCTGAAAAAGAAAGACCGTGTTTTCCCGCTGACAAAAAGCTATCTTCATCACGAGATGGACAGAGGATCAAAAGCAGCAGGTGTAAAGCGCATCAGAATTCACGATTTACGTCACAGTCACGTTTCACTTTTGATTGATATGGGTTTTACTCCCGTAGCGATTGCGGACAGGCTCGGTCACGAGAGTATCGAGATTACGTTGAGATACGCCCATCTGTTTCCATCAAGGCAGACAGAAATGGTACAACGATTAGATCAGGAAAGGATGGATTTCAAAAATGTCAGCTAAAAACAGAGATGAACACAACCGTTGGCGAAACATCACAGTAGGGTTTCGGGTATCACCCGAGGAAAACGAGCAGATCAACACTGCCGTCGCTCTCTCAGGCTTGCCTAAGCAGGAGTATTGTTACCGCAAATGTATGAATCGTGACATTGTGGTACAGGGCAATCCGAGGGTATATAAGGCGTTGAAAACGCAGCTTGCCTTAGTCTTGGAGGAGCTGAAACGCATTGAAGCGGGCGGCAATATCCGTGATGAACTGCTTGACAATATCGAGTTGATTACAATCACGCTCAATGGAATGAAGGAGGAAGGTATATGCGGATAAATGAAATGACTGTCCACAACGCTTCTGTTGGCGCAGAAGCAGGACAGCCACTCATACCTAACAAATGTATTATACCCGATTCCTTCTGTAAATTCAATAGATTTGAAAAAATTACAGGAGGTATATGTAAATGGCAGAATTAAAAATCATCGGAATGGACGAGGTAGCCATCGAGGAAATCGAATGGCTGTGGTATCCGTACATTCCTTTCGGAAAGCTCACTATCATACACGGCGACCCGGGCGAAGGTAAAACCACACTGATTTTACAGCTTGCGGCATTGTTGTCACGGGGAGATAAGCTTCCCTGTGACGACACCGAGCGTGAGCCGATCAGTATCATCTACCAGACCGCTGAGGACGGCTTGGGAGATACGATAAAACCTCGTTTGCTATCAGGTAACGCCGACTGTACTCGGATTAAGGTCATCGATGAATCGGAAGTCCCCTTGACAATGCTCGACACAAGAGTGGAGCAGGCAATTCAAGAAACAGGCGCAAGAATGATTATCCTCGATCCTATGCAGGCGTATCTCGGAGAAAAGGTCGATATGAATCGTGCTAACGAAGTGCGGAGCATTCTTTCACAGCTGGGGCGCATCGCCGAGAAATACAAGTGTGCGATTATCCTTGTCGGGCATTTGAATAAAATGCAAGGGACAAAAGCGAACTACCGTGGACTTGGCTCTGTGGATTTTCAAGCAACGGCAAGAAGTGTGTTGGTTGTCGGCAGAGTGAAGGACAGCCCCGAAACGCGAGTAATGGCACACCAGAAATCTTCGCTCGCTCCCGAAGGTGAGCCGATAGCCTTTGAACTGAACAAGGAGACGGGTTTTCACTGGATCGGTCACTATGACATTTCCATTGACGATTTACTCAGCGGCTTCAGCCGACAGAAAAAATCGGAAATGGCTGAGAGCCTGATTACCGATTGTCTTGCTGAGGGAAAGTGTCCGCAGCAGGTCATTCAACAAAAAGCTGAGAGTATGGGTATCTCCAAGCGGATACTCGACACGGTGAAAAAGAGTTTGGATGTTCAGTCAATCAAGATAGGCTCGAAGTGGTATTGGCAGCTTGCCGCATAGTCAAGGTTGCAACATTGCAGCAGTATAGATACCTGCAATCTTGCAATGTTCCTTTTCGGGAAGTGACAATACAAAAGTTTCCGCTGGGTGCAGGGAGCCCTTTTCAAAGGGCTGCCCTTGCCCCTCGGAGAGCGCAAAACCTGCTCGCAGGTTGCATTTTTGATAGCCCTGCTGTCAAAAGTGCTTTTGCGTTACTCTTGGCAAGAGTAACAGAACCTGAGTTAGAGATAATTCAGTGAGATAACAATATATAGACAGATTTGAGGTAGATAAATGAAGAGAACGATTAGCGCAATGGTGGGTAAAGGCTCCGTAACACATAACAGCCGCACTTTCACAGCGGAGAATGTGGACAGCGAGCGTACCCACCTCAATATAGATTACTGTAATGAGCCGATCAAGAAAGTGTATCACGAAATGTTTGATGAAGCTCTGAAACAGTACAACGATAAACAGAAACGCAAGGACAGAAAGATAGCCGATTATTACAAGCATATTGAGTCCGGAAAGCAGGAAAAGCTGTTCCACGAGATCATCTTCCAAATAGGCAACAAGGACGATATGTCTGCGACTGGAGAACACGCCGAGCTTGCGAGGACAATCCTCGACGAATACTATCAGGGCTTCCAAGAGCGCAATCCCTACCTGCGAGTGTTCTCCGCTCACCTTCATATGGACGAAGCGACGCCGCATATCCATATCGACTTTGTGCCGTTCACCACCGGCAGCAAACGGGGATTGGAAACAAGAGTTTCGCTGAAACAGGCAATGCTCAATATGGGCTTCAAAGGCGAGGGAAAGAGCGACAACGAGTTGAATCGCTGGATACTTTCCGAAAAGAAAGTCCTCGCTCAGATTATGGAGCGGCACGGTATCGAGTGGGAGCAGAAGGGCACTCACGAGCAACACTTGTCCGTCCTTGATTACAAAAAGCAGGAGCGAGCCAAAGAGGTCGCCGAGCTTGACAGGGAGATTGAAGAAAAGCAGTTGGAGGTCAAGGGGCTGAAAGCGACGGTTGAGAAAATCGAGGAAGCAAAGGAAATTCTCGGCGACGTCGAAAAACAGCTTGACGAAGCTCCGCAGCTGCAACTCCCTGAGCCGCAAGGCTTGATGACAGCAAAGAGCTACAAGAAAAAGTTTGTAGATCCGCTGATTAACCGGTTAAAAAACCTTGTCCGAACCGTCCTCGCCAAAAGTTATCAGGGCTGGGAGAATTACCACCGTATCAACAATCTGAACGGCAGATTATACAGCGAAAACAAAAATCTGAAATCTGAAAACTCTCGGCTCAGAGAGGTCAACAGTATGCTACGAGAACAAAATAAAGCCTACCGCCTGTTGGAAAAGGTTTTCGGAAAGCACAAGCTCAATGAGATTATCGAGCAGGCGAGAGGATACAAAAAGTCAAAACAGCGTGACGCACGCTAATATATTATGAAAGGTTGATGAACAATGGAAAAGAAAATTTACGACAAAAAGACAGGTATTCACTATGAGCTGCAAGGCGATTATTACCTTCCGTGTCTGACGCTCCCCGAACAGCCGAAGGTTGAAATCGGCGTTTGGGGCAAGCGGCATTTGCGGTACATCAAGCAGCACCACACAATCCGCTATACCAATCTGCTGACAAGCTGTAAGCTCACCGCCTACCTCGCCGACATCGACGAGCAGGCAGAGGATATGTTCTTTCGGTTAGTAAAACAACTCGCCGAAAAAGAAGGCGTAACCGAACAGCTCAAAGCAGAAAATCAAATGTTGTGGGTTGCAAGGATGAACAATATTCGCAACCGAGCAACAGAGATTGTAAATACAGAGTTGGTTTACACCTGATAAGTGCAGCCGCCAAGTGGGTTAACCTCCTGCTTGGCGGCGTTTTCTATTGACAAATGAGGCGGACGATGTTATTATTATGTTACTATTAGTAATATCGGAGGGATGGGTACGGACTATATTATTCTTGGGTTGTTAATACTCAGCAACAGGACAATTTATCAATTGAGAAGCCGAATTGATAAAGGGCTGAATATTATGTACAGCAGCAGCACCGGAAGCATTCAGGCAGCTATAAAGAAACTCCTGAATAACGGATACATTGATTACCGTGATATTCAGGATAATGGAAAGAAGAAAAAAGAATACTATATTACCGATGCCGGCAGACGGGAATTTAACAACTGGATTAACAGCCCCATTGATTCTGCGGGGATAAAGTGTCCCGAACTATCGAAGATTTATTTTATGGGTTTTTCAAAACAGGAAAACCGTTTTGAAAATACTCAGGAGTACATTACTGAATTAAAGAATAAATATGATTCATTGAAGATGATTTGCGATGAATCAGGATTATTCATACGATCAATCAATTACGATAATTTGGATAATGAAGCGAAAGATATTATTTTTTATCAGCTTGCTGCCGCGCGTTTTGGGCGTGATTTAATGTCTTTTGCAATCAAGTGGTATGAACAATTTTTAATTGAAATGAGGAAATGTGATGAATAGACAAAGAAAAGCAATCATAGAAGCAAACAAAGTATCAACAGTTGAAGAGTTTGTTTTGGGCGGTTATCTGCAGAAGGTGCTGATAGAAGGAAAATACGAGAATCTTCCAGTAGTTATTACGTTGCACGGCGGTCCGGGTTCACCAATTCCGTTCTGCGTCGGTGCAAGAGGCTTGTTTCCCGAATTCACGGATAACTGTATTCTTGTGTCTTGGGATCAATACGGTTGCGGTATCAATAATGCAAAGCTGCCCGACGATGTATCTATTAATGACTTTGTAAATATGACCATTGAGTTAATTAAGGAAATCAAAAGAAGATTCCCTCAAAATGCTGTTTGGCTTTTAGGAATGTCTTGGGGATCGGTTTTATCTGCAATGGTTGCGGAAAGGTCTTCTGAAATAATTGACGGGGTGATTACATATGGTCAGGTGCTCTATCAGCTGATGCAAAGCCAAGAAACAATAGATGCGCTGATGAAATCTAAAGCACCCCAAAAACTAAAAATCGAACTCAAAACAGCTGTTGATTCCAAAGAATTTAATAATAAGACGGCGATGAGACTGAGTAGTGCAATACGTAAGTATACATACGGCTACAACAATCCAAACGAACCGAAAGCTAAAGTGGGCAAAATAATCCGTGGCATTATGACAAGTCCCGATTACAAATTCAAAGATTTTAAGGCAATTGTAATGAACGGTTATATGAAAAACACAAGCCTTATTACGGAGCTGTCAGAGCTTGATTTGCGTGAATCTCTGAAAAGCGTGTCTGTTCCGTATCATATCATTCAGGGAGAGACAGATATAGTAACTTGCACAAGCAGTATTGTTTCCTTCGTTGAAGAATCTGATAATCCAAATCTTACTTGCAAAGTCATACCCAACAGCGCACATATCCCCGGTGTGAACGGAATGCAGGCTGTATTTGAAGAGATACGCAAATTGAATATTATAGGGAATAATGTATAAACAATTAAACTCACCTGTAACGGCAAAAGGTTTATGGTAATTATATTTACCCTAATAATCAAGTTTTGCTCCTCAGAGGGCGCATAAACAGCGCCTTTTGAAGCCTAAAATCGTTACACTGTTTCGATTGCAATAAAGATACGAATAATATACAAATCCTATTGAAAACAGAACTAAAATGCGGTATAATAACCGTACAGAAAAGTTTATCCAACACAGCTAAATACTCTCGCTGTTATCAACGCTGATAACAAAATGATAACAAGAGGGGATATAAGCAGGAGAATATGGATATATCAAATAATCAAAAGAACCACAGATAGTACAGATAATAATACCTACACGGAATTGTTTAGGTGCTATCGAATGGGAGTAAATTTCTAATTTAGAATTATAAATCACCGCCGCCAAGTGGGATAATCTCCTGCCTGGCGGCTTTTTCTTGAAATTGACAAAATACAAAGAATACGCTATAATACGACAGACAGGAGGGCTGCGTTTTGAAAAGATATGTTATTGCCGAATAAGCATTGGCTATTCGGTATCGTTTGAATATTTTATAGCCATTGCTTATCCTAAAGCATTTCAATTTTTAGGAGGCAACAATGAGCTATATCAAGGCAGACGATGTGCTGCCGCAGAACATTATTAAAATCATTCAGCAATACATTGACGGGGAAAATATTTATATTCCCAAGAAGGACGGCTCCCGCGTCGATTGGGGAGCGAAAACAGGCGTTAAAAAAAAGTTGCGCCGACGAAACGCTTTGATTTATCGGGAATACCTTGACGGCGAGACAGTTTCGGTATTGGCAAGTCGGTATTACCTTTCCGATAAATCCATTCAGCGCATTATCCGTGAAATGAAAATTTGTGAGTCTGCTTAGTGCAGGCTCATTCTTTTTTATAATGGTTTTCAAGGTTGATTTACAGCGGAATGCTTGATATGATGATGTCAGTAAATCGAAAGGGTGTTTACAATGGATAAATATAAATACATCACGCTTCGTGAGCGTCCGGAATTAAAGGATACAGCCGCCAAGTGGTTTTGTGAAAAATGGAACGTACCTGTTACCGCTTATCTCGAATGTATGGAGGATTATCTAAGCGGTAATACCGAATATGGCTGGTACCTATGCCTTGACGGAGATCAAATCATCGGCGGTTTGGGCGTTATTCAAAATGACTTTCACGAGAGAAAGGATTTATTTCCGAACGTTTGCGCCGTCTATACGGAAAGCGAATACCGAAAGCAGGGGATTGCAGGAAAGCTCTTGGATTTGGCGGTGGAGAATTTGCGGTCAAAGGGAATTTCTCCGGTTTATCTCGTGACCGACCACATCGGCTTTTATGAGCGATACGGCTGGGAATTCTTTTGTATGATTCAAGGCAGTGATCCCGAGCCGTCAAGAATGTATGTACACTATTAAATGAAAGGATAACAATCGCTTCGCAAAAGGTAATGGAAAAATGCGGCTTTATTTTGGAATTCAAGGGTATTGATAATTACCAAGGCGAGCAAAAAGAGATCTGCCGCTATTGGTATGAAAGATAGTTTTTAAACCGGTAACGCCGCCAAGTGGGATAATCTCCTGCTTGGCGGCGGTTTGATGTGTATACAATATAAAGAATTAACTATCTCATAAAAACATCTACGACAATATGTAATATATACTTGACATTATGAAAATGATATGATACAATCATTTTACAGAAAGAGATATAAGCTTTTCTGTAATAATTTATTAAAGGAGAGTTATTATGAATTTCAGTGTTTTATTACCGGTTATTATTGCCGTTATCGCGGTTTTTATAGTTATTATAGCCCGGTTAAAAAACAAAAACAAGGCAAGTTA
>Ga0310695_10012090_pt1 | contig 12169 bp, 4 predicted proteins | sample RumenRJG_04DNA_FD_203882 | JGI IMG/M metagenome (GOLD analysis project Ga0310695, IMG submission 203882) | Bovine rumen microbial communities from Lethbridge, Alberta, Canada - RJG_04 (v2) (version 2) | ecosystem: Host-associated > Mammals > Digestive system > Stomach > Rumen | place: Canada... | reverse complement strand
TCATACTATCACCTACTTCTTGTTCTTATCGTCTTTATCCTTGTTGAGGCTGTTGTTGATGGCGTTGTTGACGATAGGATTGTCCTTTTTGGCTATATTTTTGCCAGCATTGCCTCCGGCACCTTCTTTTCCTTTGTCGTTTTTGGCGCCTTCCAGCACTTTTTGCACGCTGGACTTGCCGCCGAAAAAGCTGGCGTTGCTTTGACGACGGAGTTTTTCACGCTCGCGCATCAAATCTTTGCTTTGCGCCATCTGCGCGTTGCTCATGACACCGTAATCACGCTTGGTGCGGAAGCCCAACCGTTGACCGATGGTGCTCAAAGTGCCGAACTGACGGCTGTCGCGCACGAAGTTGGCGGCGGATCTGGTCGCACGGAAGGGAGCGGTAAACACACGCGCCGCACCGCCCAACGCACCGCGCATGGCGGCGCCCGCTATGGCGGTATCTCTCAACTCGTTGCTGCCCGCGCCCGCCGAAATGAGGTTGCCGATCAAGGCCATGATCCTCTGCATGGACACCGAACCGCCCACGATGATGAGTATCTTCATAAAGTTGTTGAGCAGGCTGTTTTCGAAAAACACCAATCCCGTACTCGATATGGCGCCAATGACCAACGCGTAGATATTGATAGCGATGATGCAGCCGTACGCCGTCAAAAACTTGACAAAGAACTGATCTCTCCACAGTTTGAAGTGAGCGCCGTCGTCGACAACGGACGTGGCGAGAGAGATGGGCGAAAAGATGAACAGCACTACGATGGAGATAGCACGGTCGATAAACGCCAACAAAGTCACGCCCATGCTGAGCAAGATACAGATACTGCCTATCCAACTGAAGAAGTAGTCGTAGTCGGTCAGATCCAAATACCCCCTGACGTTGCCCGTACTCATGTAGTTGAACGATTCGCTGAGGTAAAAGTCCTCGGGCACGCCCGATTTGAGCGCGTCTTGCCCGAAAGCGCCCGCCAAAAAACGACCGATCCCGTCGGGACTGCCGCCCAAAGTCGCCGAATACAGCGCCTGCATCAGCACGTTGGTAAAGTACACCAACGCCGACAAACAGATGGGGATAAACAAAAACGTCAACAGGGTCTTGCCCACTTTGACGAGCACCTGAGCGGGCGTCATATTGGACTTTTCGCTGACGATGGCGCGGATAAGCGCGGCAACGCCGAACAGTATCGTCAATACAACGGCGATCAAAACCGCGGCGACAAAACCGTAGGAAATGTTGCGATTGCTCAACAGGAAGGAAAGAAAGTCTGTCTCCACCCCTTGATACCGCATCGGCTCGATACCGCACAGCATGTTGGCGCACGACATCAAAAAGTCGATGATTCTGTACATCGATTTGGAAATGCCGTACAAAAAGTTCCAAAACCAATTAAACATAATTCGGTCTCCTTATATCGCTCTTATCAGCAGATTGATAAACGTAAAAGAACAAGTAGCGAGATCCGGGTACAGCCCCGAATTGTTGTCGATGCGAATGTAAAGCAACCCGTTGTCTCCCGTGTGCAAAAGACCGTCCTCGTACCCCTCTTGCATAAAGTTTTCCAAGAGGAAATCCGTCCAGTCTCCCGCCACGGTATACAACGTCGTCTCGGCGACGGCGAGCGAGGGATCGGGATCGTCGTAAACGATCTCCACTTCCACCTCGACGTCGTTACCTTCGTCGTCCTTGACCGTAACGATCTCGGTGTCGGGCGACGACTTGTACTTGATCTTGGCGGGCGCATAGCTCTCGTTGGGGTAGTAAAACGCCGCAACGGAGAGATCGACGTTGGTATCGGTTCCGACAAACATACCGATGCTCTCGATCTGCATGGCGCGCTTGAAAGGTATGACGAGATAGACGTACTCTTCGGACTTGACTTCGTCGTCCTCGTCTTCCCAATCCATCTCATTCACGGTGTAGTCGTTGAAGACGGAGTCTTCGAGATCATACCCGTGTTTGCCGCCGTCAAAGAGCCCCGCGATCTCCCCAAAGGAGTCGTAGTAATCCTTGTGCTCCCCGTTTTCGTCCCCAAACGTGCCCAGATCGAAACAGGCGGTCAAGGACAGCATGGCGACCAAAGAGAGGGCAACGGTAACCAATCGAGCTATGCGTTTCCCAAACATACGTTACCTCTGACTCAATCAGATCACGGGATATTCGTAGTTGCGATACCAGCTGGTAAAGACGGACACGGCGATCTGCAAAGCGACGAGCAACACGAAGATCAGCACGAAGCCGATAATCGAGTTTTTCAACCCGCTTTTGGCTTTTTCGTGTTCTTGGGGATCTTCGGCTTTGGCGTATTTGACGCCCAACACGATGCACCAAATGGCACCGATGGAGCCGACGACGCCCAACAGGACGGGAACGAGTACGCCCAGCACGTCGAGCAACGGCTTGACGATCTGGTTGAGTTCCTTTTCGGAAATAGCAGCGATCAAAGTATTCATAATTTTTCCTCCTGATTTGTAATACTTTTTTTGTTTGTTGTATATTCGTTAGCACCCTTTGGGTGACCTAACCTTTGGAATCGGTCTTTTGTCTGGTGTGATACAGTAGACCTATGGTGACGCCCGCGACCAACATGGCGATCAATACGATCAAGAATATGCTGGTGGCGGTGTTGGCGATCTTTTTGCGGGTAAAGGTGTACTCGCTGGACACACCCTGCAGATTGGTCACCACGATGCGGTAATCACCGCCGGTGGTGATCTCGGGGATAGGTGTGGCGTTACCCACCTCCACAGTCTCCACCAGTTCGCCGTTTTTGTAGATTTCCAAAACGTCCCCGCTCATGAGTCCCTTGATGGTGACGTTTCGGGCGGTAACGCCCTTGTCCTCCACACCCTGGAAGGTGATCGCGGGCGGGGTGTTGTCGATGGTCACCGTAAAGCGGAACGAAGACAAAATGCCCACGCCCACCACGCTGATGACGTAATCGCCGTTGTCGACCAAATGCACGGAATTGTCCGCGATCTCGATCATGGAGTTGACCCCCCCGGCGTCCGTCTGCCACACCTCGGTGATGACGTAACCGTAGGGGGCGGTGTAATCGAACTCGCCAAGCGAATTGTTGATGACGTAGAAGTCGGCGTAAGAGGTGTTGCCCAAAGCGTCCGCGATCAACAGTTCCCAGTGACCCGTCGACGCAAAGGTATTGGTGGCGGTCGTGACGACTTGCCCGTCTTTAACCATCGTCTTGATGGTCGAATCGTCCTCGGGCTCGAATACCACGGACGAATTGTTGACGACGCCGCCCTTCAAGATGGATTGGTCCGTCAGAGGCTCGTACAGACGATAGTGGTTGACGCTCTTGTGAATGATGGTGTATTCCAAGCGGTTGCCCGCGACATCCTCGACCACAAAGAGGTAGGTGCCGTCGCGATAGAACACGTCGCCCGAACGATATCGGACGGGTGCTTCGCCGTCGACGCTGACCGTGGCGGTGTACATAGCGCCGTACGTCAAGGACACGTTGTCTTTGGTGTACTTTTTGCCGTCGATCAAGATCTCTTCCATAGCGGGCGCTTCAATCACGACGTCCGCGCGCATGAGCGTAACGTCGGACGTGAGGATATTGCCGTACTCATCCAAGTATCTCATCTTGTACTTAAACGAGCCGTTGCCGCTCGTCAAGTCGAGTTCGATGACGTAAGGCTCCGCCAACGTGACCGGCTTGTCGTCGATGGAAAACTCGTAGACGGTACTGTCGGTGGCAAAGCGCAACGCATAGTTGGAATACAGTCCGGCCAAAGCGGCGTCCCAAGGTATGGATTGCCACTCGTTGGGAGCAGCCAACGTCTTGCGCGACATCGACAATGAGGGCATAGACGAAAAGCGGATCACTTTGGTGGCCAGATCTCCGTACGTATTGCGGAAATTGACGGTATATTCCCCATTGCCGTTGCGGCAGAGGGTATGATAGAGATCTTGAGTGATGATCTTGTTCTCGGCAAGGTTGTCGTACAAGACGTAGCTCGTTCCCTCGAACACGTAATCGACGTATTCCACCCCCTCGCCCAAGACGGGAGTCATCAAGCGATTGGTGTAGCCCTCGTCCCGCAAAAGCGCGTTCTCGTTGTAGCCGGTGATCCAATCCTCGTCGAAAACAAACGAAGTATCGGTGCCGATCTCGAACGTAAAGTGTTCGAACACGCCGTTGGACGCGACGATCCGTACGTCGAAGCGCCCCGGTCTGTTGAAAGAGATGGTGGTCGCGCGACCCGTGGGAGTACCCTCGTATACTTCGTCGTTGATCTCGAAGTTCACGTTGGAGCTATCCACCAAAAGATCGATGGTGTAGTTGGAACGGATAAGCGGCACGTTGGTCAAGTACCTCTTTTTCATGCCGTCTTTGTAAGTCGCCGTCACGACCGAACTGAACGCCTTAATCTTTTGGACGCGATAGACGGTCTGGGCATGATACACGTTGGTCGCCACGATGGTGTAGAAGCCGTCCTCCTTGCCCTCGAACAGACTCAAGAACTCTCCGTCACGATAGATGGTCGTCATGACGGGCGCATCGGGAGTCAGGGCGAAACCCACGGTTATCTCGGTGATATCCGCGTCGATACTGCCGATCGTCAAAGGATAAGCGACGTAGATATAATCCATGCCCTCGAGGATCTCGGCGGGGTGCCCGTCGCACAACAAGGTCAAAGCGGGCGACTTTTTGGACAAAGAGGCGCAAAACAGCGACGGACGCTTGTTGTTGCCCACGCTGACCAACATCTCCACGTCGATCACGTTTTCGTCGGCGGAGACTCGGTAATTCACCTTGCCTTCCGCGTCGAACATGACCCATACCGTGTATTCGTAGTCGTAAGTGGCTTGATACCACCTTTCCCGCCTAACGGCGTCGTCGCTCAAACGCATTTCGAAGCCGTTGATTTGCACCAGTTCGGCGTATTTGTTCCGATTGTCGGTTTCCTCGTCCAGCGCGCAAACGTATTGCCAATAGGTCACCGCGTCCCCGTCGAACTCGAAGACGAAGGTAAGCGAGACGTCGCCGGATCGCACCAAAATGGTCGTGGTGGAGACGTATTCGGTCGTAGCGACGAGATTGTCTCTGCCGTACGCCCTTTGTTCGTCGATCGACTGCCCGTCCACCGTGGCGGTGGCTATGGGGTCTTTGAGGTTGATAAAACTAAAGGTGGATTTGTTGCCCAAAGCGTCCACGGCGGTAACGACGTAATGTCCGTAGTTGTTGAGGACGATCTGCCCCTCCTCGTTGAGAGAGAGGGAAAGGGGCTGACCGTTGCGCGTGACCGAATACGTCCTGATGCCCGCGGGATCGAACAAACCTATGGTGATGTGGCTGCCCGAGATGATGCCGCCGTCGAGGAAGGACAGGGTCGTGTTGGCGCCCTCCTCTATGGTAAGCGCGTCCAAAGAAATGACGTTGCTGACCTCGTAACGATCGAGAAGTTCGGAGTCGTCCAGCGGCAAATTGGAAACGTACGACGTGCCGACGAAGTTGGCGATAAAGTCGGGCGCCTCGGCGTCGAGCCGACAGGCATAGATATGATCGTTTTGGGGATAATCCTCAAACCACACTCTCAACCGCCAACTGTCGTCGGTGTTGATAGTCATCACACCCGTCGCGTCCGAATAGGAGTACGCGCCCGCGGGGATATCCAACATCTCGAATCTTATGGCGCTGTCCCCGTAATTGAGGTCGAACATCAATCTGACGCGAGTGGACGTAAACACGTTGGTAACGCGGGAATTGGCTTGATCTTTGACCAACATCATATTGACGATGTTGTTGGGATCGTATTTGGCATAGCCGCCCGACGAATTGAGATAATACCAGTTGATCTGCGGCGAGGGGAACTCGTACTCGTAGATCTCGGAATACGTATTGCCGTAGATATCCATGACCACCACGCGATACACGCCGGGGTCTCTACAGACTTTGAGGGGGACGAATTCGGACGTCAACAATTCTTCGTTGAGATACACCTCGTACGCATAGATCTCGGTTTCGTCGCGGTTGTCGACGCGGATAACGATACCCGACTGCGCTTCGCTTTTGGCGATCGAAACGGCGAGTTGCGTGTTGGACAGCAACACCGTGTACACGATGATATTGCCCGAGCGGTCGCCCGCTTGCAAATAAAAGTTTTCCGATCCGAGATCGTAATGCGCGATATCTTCCGCATACAGTACGCCCCGCAATATGCGCGAAGGATAGGAGTATACCGCCACGTATCCGTACGGATCCACCTCGTTGAGCATTTGCAAAAGGAAAGCGCTATTGCCCGAAAAATTGACGATCGTACCGTCTAAGATATACTCCTCGTCGTTCAGATCCATTCGAATGGTAGGCGCGACTTTGTCGAAATAGATATCGAACTCGCTCACGCCCGCCGCATCGTACTCGCGTATCGTATAGATACCGCTGGCAAGATCCAACCACACTTCGGAAAGCAACTGCCCGTCCCGTATGTTGAGCGGTTGCCACTCGGTAGATTCGTAATAGTGATAATACAAAGCCGTATCCGCGCTCACGCCGAAAGCCATATTGGTAGCCAAAGGATACTCTACGTCCTCTATCGTGACGGTATTGCGGTAGATGCTGCCGTCGCCCGCGTAAGAGGGCGGGGAGACGAACGACACGCCCGTTTTGGTGGTCGAAACCGACTCGGGATTCACGTGGATCTGAGAGAGCGCGAGATAGGGTGCGTCCGTTCGTTGATCGAGATAGTTATCGCGGATAAGATACACGTTGTCGCCCGCCGACACGATGCGGGTAACGACCGCATCCATGGCTGCGAGCAAATTGGAAGACAGGCGGTTGACGTCTATACCCGCACTGACGTCCCCCTCTTCGCTATAGTAGTAATACGACCAACCGTACGCGTTGGACGAGGTCGTCCAGCTGCTCTTTTTGTAGCGGATCCACAGCTGTCCTTGTCGGGCGGTGCGGGTCTCTCCCGCCGCCTTGGTATACGTCGTGGCGGACATACTGCTGTTGAGTACGCTGGCTTGGTTGTCGGTCAAGGACACCAGATGCAGATCCTGATACTCCATATACCGCACGTATTTGCGCGCTTCGCTCATCGAGGAAAAAGCGGGGGATGACGCACCGCCTTCGTATCGGTTCAACGAAGAATTGTACGACGCGCCGTACAAGTGGTTGGACACCTTGTCCGCCCTATCGAGATAATAAAACGTCACGTCTTCGAGCAAAAACACTTTGCCCGCCAGCACCAAGTTGCCGTTGGAGGCGAGTTTGTTGGCGGTAGAGTCTTTGAATCCGTCCGTCAAGTAGAACGAAATGGGATTGGCGACAAGATCCACTTCGCTGCCCGCCGCCACGCCTACGATATTGGGGACCAGTTGATACAATCCCGCTTCGAGGTCGCCGATAACGACCGAATAGGGATCGTCGCCCGAGACGTAAGCGCGATTGCCGACCAGGACCTGGAACCAAGTGCCCTCTACGATATGACTGCGATCCTGTTCGGCTACCGTGATCACGATACCATCGCCCTCCCCTCTGGACGCTTGCGCTATATCGTAAGTCGGGTAGGGCGCCGAAATATCCGTAACGGGCAAATAACCCTGTTGCTCGGGGAAAACAGCGGACGCTTTGAACGTTTCGCGCTTGTCGTACACGACCGAGATGGCGTTGGAAAAGCCGTGGTTGCCCGCCGTGTCGACCGCCTCGAAGGATACGGACGCGCTGAATCGGGGGCTGTCGCCCATCAACTCCAACATAAATCGATCCAACCTCACGTCGGGTTCGCCGTCGCCGTCTTCGTCCGTGGGGTCGATATTGGATACGTATCGATAATGTACTTCGTCCGTCGTGCTAAGACCTTGCGCCGCCACACCGTCCGTCATCAAAGGACAGGAACGGGTCACCCACTCCTCTCCCTCTTGCCATTTGACGTGGATCCATATCGAAACGACTCCGGCGCCGCCCGCTTTGTTGTTGTCGAAAGCAAACGTTTTGGTCTTGAGATCGTTGACGGGCAAGGGCACCTGCACGAGCGCGGGCGGGTCCCCGTCCAGCACGTATTTGCCGAAAGTAGCGGTCGATCTCCTGCCGTATTTGCCGATCGCCAATACGTGCAGATAATAGATACCGCTGTCTATGCCTTCGCTTTCGTTTTTGACCAAGGACAGCGTGATCGCACCGTTTTCTTCGGGGTACAAAGTACGCTCGACGTCGTAAGAGGAAGGATCGAACGCGTTGGCTATGCTCTCTTCCTTGCTCCATTTGTAATAAATAACGCCCTCGTTGAGGTCAACGGCGCCGTTGTCGTTGAGAGACAATTCGAGATTGTAAACGTTGCGATAGCTGTTAGAGGACTCCATATCGACCCAAAGACGCGGCAGAACGTAATTGACGTTGCCGTTAAGCATGGTAAAGGAGCGCACCTGATCGGTATTTTGCGCCTTGTTGTTTTGCACTCGTTTGTAAGAGTCCAGGTTGTACGCCAAGTCGCAGATATCGTTGTCGGGCAATTCGAAATTGACCGACTTGACGTTGACGTTGGGCACCGCCATCTCGTACACCAAAGTATCGGTATAGTTGCCCTCCACGTAATCGGCGTAATAGGGGATCGCGCCGTTGTTAATCTTGACTTGCAAACTTCCTTGTTTGGTCGTATAGACCGGTTCGCTGAAACGCACGTACATGCGCAACTTGCCGTCCGAAGCCACCCGACTGTCGTCGAGATATTGCCCCACCACGGTGGGACAAGTCTCGTCGATCAGGGTCATAAAAAACCACAGATCGTGAAACGAGATATCTACTTCGCGGTTTTTGTTCCAAATGACCCAAGCCATATCCAGCACGCCGTCGTAAGGATCGTTGCGCCAAAAGACGGAATCGGTAAAAGCGCCTTTATTGGCGAACCAAGCGTCCTGTTGTTGGAACCAGTACACGCGCCTGTTGTTGGGGCCCACGTCGGCGGTGTTGACTTGGATAAGGTCGCTATCGTCGTCGAAAGGATCTTTGCCTATACTGATAAGATACATCGCGCGACCGTTGATCTTATCCGCATAATAGAAAACGTACGGCTCGAAACCCAAATAGAGGTAGCAACCGGGAATGTTGCGTTCCACCCCGTCATAATTGCGATAAAACTCGTAGTTGCCCGCCAAAACGTAAATATCGGTATCCGAGTGGTACGTCGAGTTGTCGATCGTTTCCGCCATGTAGGAAGAATACGCATGGGCGATACCGGTGTTGATATAAGTATTGAGCCACATGGTGGAAGTCGCATTGTTGAACGAAACGCCGTTTTTCCAGCTCTTCCAGGTCTTTTTGCCGTCGAGATTGCTCTTGCCTTTGTGATACAAAGACTGCATCGCGGCGTAGTCGTTGAGATAAGCGACCTCGCTGTCGCCTTGGGTGGTTACGGTCATATTGACGTTGCTGTTGTACGCCAAGTAGCAACGACAACGGTCGCGCGTCACGACGGCGCCGTCGGCACGATCGATCACCAAACTGTAATAACGCCCGTAGACGTTGTCCCCTTCGGATATTCTCAACAGTTGCCGTTGATAATCGGGGCGGGATTTGATGGCGATGGTATACGTCGCCTTGCCGTCTGAGCCCACGGTGATGGACACGGTATTGGCGATACCGTCGTAATCCACGCCGTCGATGGCGGTACCCGTCTCGGTGTGATACGTGACTTTGACGACCTGCTTGGGCGAGCCTTCCACGATCAATTTCGCATAGACCAAACCCGAGTCCGCGGCTTCAAACGTGGCGGATTCGAAATAGACGGTCGCCTCGCCTTCCGCGGTAGCGGACGCAAAGGTCGGCAGCAACCCCAAAAGGAGCGCCGACGCCAATAGCAAAGCGAAACCGATCGTGATAATTCTGCTGACCATATTATTTTGCATTGCTTTCCACCTCTTTACTTGCCTACAACGACCTCGCCCGAGGCGATTTTTTTGCAAAACTCCGCGAAAGTGAGGGCGGGGTCTTGCCTGCGCATCGACTCGTACGTGGCGAGGATATCCGCCGCCGTCTCCCCCTCTTGGGGGGCTTGCTCGGTTGCTTGAGCCTCCTTGCCGGAGGCAACTTCCTTGGTTTCTTTTTGCACTACGCCACCCGAAGCGGTAGTGTGGGCCGCATTGCGGACGCGAATATCGTAAAACACTTCGCTCTCGTTAAAGTACCTATCGGAGAAGTCCGATTGATCCATCTTGCCGATCTTGTAGAAAGGCACCTTAAAGCTGGGTGTAAAGTAGGTTTTGAGCGGATAGTTACCAAAGGTAACGATAATGCTGTGCCCGATGTCGCCGGGGCGATTGAGCCGTTGCAATTCGCTGGGATAGATGAGGGGTCTGACCTGCACCGACGTGGAGAAGTTGGTGTCGCTACTGGCACTGCCCGACGTAGACGTGGTGGCGACGGTGATATTGCCGCACAGCTCGCTGTACTCTTTGCAAGTGCCCATGTCGTTGGAACCGATAAACATCTTGATGCCGCAGTTGCCCTTGACAATGTCCGCCACCGTCTCCCCGTACACGTTGTTGAGCTGGGCGTACGACTGCACGATCATGATAAACCAGATCTTACGGCTCCGCCCGACGGTGATAAACTTGTCGAACTTTTCGATCTTGGGCATATTGCCGAACTCATCCATAATGAAGTATACGTTGCGAGGAAGGGTCAAGCCTTCGGACGCGGACGCTACCTTGATGAGAGTCTTGTAGATATTGAGGATAAAGATAGCCGCCAACTTGTGCCGCGTATCCTTTTCGTCGGGGATCTTGAGGAATAGCGCCGTCGGATGATCGGCAAGCGCGGCGGACGAAAAGTCCGAACCGGACGTCAGAGCGCAAATCCCCGCGTCGTTGAACAAAGCCAACTTGTCGTACACGATCGACATATAACTCGCTCTCGTAGTGGGCGCGGCGTCGCACACCTGCTTGGACAGCGAGTACGCTTTGGACAAAGGACTACGCCCCGCAAAGTAGCCGCGCAATTCCTCGTAGTCGCGGTTGGAGTTTTGCAAGATCTTGGTCATGTTGAAGAAGTTGAACTTTTGCTTGGTCATGCCGTTGGACTCGTCGTCCGAGTCCTCCAACATCGCCAACAACACCGCCAAAGTGATGGAGCGAGCGCCCTTTTCCCACAAGGGGTCTTTGTCGTTTTCGACGGGCACCAAAACGGACACCAAGTCGTTGAGATCCTCGTACACCTCGTCGTAGATCTTTTTGCGATAGACTTTGACCGCGTCCAACAGTCTTTGATAGTCCACGTACGCTTTGCCCTCGAACTCGTACCACTCGGGAGCGGTAGCAAACGCCTCTTCGGACGCCGTCAATTCCAGCCCCGAGGCTTTGACGTCGTCCGTGCGCTTGTACGCCTTGCGATGGGCTTCGCGATACGCCTCGTACGCGTCCCAAATGGGATCCAAAGGATTCCAACGATAGGACGAATAGGTGTCGCGGAGATCCACCACTTTGACGTCGTACCCCCTCTTTTGGAGATAGGCGGAGTGCATATCGAACAACTCCCCTTTGGGGTCGGTGATGACCATCGAACTGCCCGCTTTGGTCGCCGCCAACAGTTGGATCATGGGCGACACGAACGTGGTGGTCTTACCGCTACCCGTAGAGCCGATGACGATGGCGTGGCAGGGAGAGTTGAACGCCACTTGCATATCCTTGCCCTTGTCGTCCAAGGTAGCCACGACGGGGATACCGTCTTTGGTGACCTCGCCGAGTTTGCTGTATTGATAAGTCTTGAACAACTCTTTTTTCTCTTTGTCGTTCATCCAACGGGAGTTTTCGAGGTTGGTGTCGCTCACCTGTTTGAGTTTGCCGCTACCACCCACGCCCGAGCGCGCAAACACTTTGATAAAGTTGCGATTGATGACCAAGGCGTACCCCAAAAACAGACCGACGAAAACGCCGAAGAGGATCATATAGAACTTCCAGGACGCCATCGCATCGTTGAGCGAGCCGAACCAATCCACCACCTTAAAATCGAAGTTACATTCGATCAAGGTAAACAAAAGATAACTCAACAATTCGGAGATAAACAGAATGGCGGACACCACAAAGAGGATCTCTTGCAATTTGCCTATGGCAAACTTGTGCGAAATGAGCACCGATTCGAACAGGAAAAAGGTGACGAAAAGGAACACTTCCCACTTGATGTAGTTGACGAAAGTGATATCGCCCGAAGCG
>Ga0310695_10012089_pt1 | contig 12170 bp, 8 predicted proteins | sample RumenRJG_04DNA_FD_203882 | JGI IMG/M metagenome (GOLD analysis project Ga0310695, IMG submission 203882) | Bovine rumen microbial communities from Lethbridge, Alberta, Canada - RJG_04 (v2) (version 2) | ecosystem: Host-associated > Mammals > Digestive system > Stomach > Rumen | place: Canada... | reverse complement strand
CAAAAGCTGAACCAGAGCAAACTTGTGATACAATTACAAATAATCAATAATTCTAAAATCAATCAACTATGTGGTTAATCAAATCATCTATTGGCAGAAAAGTAGTGATGTCTGTAACCGGCATTGCGCTTATTCTCTTCCTGACATTCCACGGCTGCATGAACGTCGTGGCACTATTCTCGGGTGAGGCCTACAATACGATTTGCGAACTGCTTGGTGCCAACTGGTATGCCGTAGCGGCTACACTCGGTCTGGCTGCCCTGGCTGTTTGTCACATCGTGTATGCCTTTATCCTCACTGCCCAGAACCGCAGGGCCCGTGGTTCGGAACGCTACGCCGTTACCGACAAGCCTGCAAAGGTGGAGTGGGCTTCGCAGAATATGCTCGTGCTGGGCATCATCATTCTGCTGGGTCTCATCCTGCACCTCTACAACTTCTGGTACAACATGATGTTCGCCGAGCTGTTCCCCAACCTGGTGACACCTATGGTCAATGCGGCTGGCGAAAACATCAAGCCGAGCGATGGCTTTGATTTTATCAAGGTGACATTCGCCAATCCTTGCTTTGCTTCGCTCTATGTCATCTGGATTGTAGCTATCTGGTTCCACCTCTCTCACGGCTTCTGGAGTGCATTGCAGACTCTGGGCTGGAACGGCAAGACATGGTTCTGCCGCTGGAAGCTTATCGGTCTGATCTACGTCACCCTGCTCATGCTCATGTTCCTGGTGGTTGTTCTGGCCTTCGCGTTCGGCTGTGCGCCCTCGCTCTGTGCCGGCAGCTGCTGCGCTTAACCTTTTATCCGAAACACGTTTACAAGTAGAAACTATGGCTAAAGTATTAGATTCAAAGATTCCTGCCGGCCCAGTGGCCGAGAAATGGACCAACTATAAAGCTCACCAGCGCCTGGTGAACCCTAAGAACAAGCTCAAGCTCGACATCATCGTAGTGGGAACCGGTCTGGCCGGAGCCAGTGCCGCAGCATCGCTCGGCGAAATGGGCTTCAACGTGCTGAACTTCTGTATTCAGGACTCGCCCCGCCGCGCCCACTCTATCGCCGCACAGGGCGGTATCAACGCTGCCAAGAACTATCAGAACGACGGCGACTCGGTGTATCGTCTGTTCTACGACACCGTGAAAGGTGGCGACTACCGCGCCCGTGAGGCCAACGTCTACCGCCTTGCCGAGGTGTCGAACAACATCATCGACCAGTGCGTGGCACAGGGAGTGCCCTTCGCACGCGAGTATGGCGGTATGCTTGCCAACCGCTCGTTCGGCGGCGCACAGGTGAGCCGTACCTTCTATGCCAAGGGACAGACCGGACAGCAGCTGCTGCTCGGTGCCTACTCGTCGCTCTCGGCACAGGTAGAGGCCGGCAAGGTGAAGCTCTTCACCCGCTACGAGATGGAAGACGTGGTCATCGTTGACGGTCGCGCACGCGGCATCATTGCCAAAGACCTCACCACCGGCAAGCTCCACCGCTTCAGCGCCAACGCGGTGGTGATAGCTACCGGCGGCTACGGCAACACCTACTTCCTTTCGACAAACGCCATGGGCTGCAACTGCACCGCTGCCGTGCAGTGCTTCCGCAAGGGCGCATACTTTGCAAATCCCTCTTACGTACAGATCCACCCCACCTGTATCCCCGTACACGGCGACAAGCAGTCTAAGCTCACGCTCATGTCAGAGTCGCTGCGCAACGACGGACGCATCTGGGTTCCCAAGAAACTCGAGGATGCCAAGGCTCTGCAGGCCGGCACCAAGCAGGGATGGGAGATACCCGAGGAAGACCGCGACTACTATCTGGAGCGCCGCTACCCCGCCTTCGGAAACCTCGTGCCCCGCGACGTGGCCTCACGTGCCGCCAAGGAGCGCTGCGACCATGGCTTCGGCGTGAACAACACCGGTCTGGCTGTGTTCCTCGACTTCTCGGAGAGTATCAACCGCCTCGGACTCGACCAGATCATGCAGCGTTACGGCAACCTGTTCGAGATGTATGAGGAGATCACCGACGTGTTCCCCGGCGACCTTGCCAACGAAATCAACGGCGTGAAGTACTACAAGCCGATGATGATCTTCCCCGCCATCCACTACACCATGGGCGGTATCTGGGTAGACTACGAGCTCCAGACCACCATCCCCGGACTGTTTGCCATCGGCGAGTGCAACTTCTCCGACCACGGTGCCAACCGTCTGGGAGCATCGGCACTCATGCAGGGACTGGCCGACGGATACTTCGTGCTGCCCTACACCATCCAGAACTACCTGGCAGACCAGAGCATCTGGCCGCGCCTGTCTACCGACCTGCCCGAGTTTGAGGAGGCCGAGAAGGCTGTTGAGGCCGAGACCGACCGACTGATGAACATCAAGGGCAAGCGCTCCGTTGACTCTATCCACAAGGAACTGGGCCACATCATGTGGGAGCACGTAGGCATGGGCCGCACCAAAGAGGGCCTGCAGGAGGGTCTGAAGCTGATGAAAGCCCTGCGCGAGGAGTTCAACACCAACCTCTTCATCCCCGGAGAGAAAGAAGGTTTGAACATTGAGCTCGACAAAGCAATCCACCTTCGCGACTTCATCCTTATGGGAGAGCTTGTTGCCTACGATGCTTTGCACCGCGAAGAGTCGTGCGGCGGCCACTTCCGCGAGGAGCACCAGACAGAAGAAGGCGAAGCTAAGCGCAACGACAAGGACTTCTTCTACGTAGGCTGCTGGGAGTATCAGGGCGACGACACCAAAGCTCCCGAACTCATAAAGGAGCCACTGGAGTATGAGGCAATAAAGGTACAAACACGTAATTACAAGAATTAAAGATATGGCACGTAACATAAGTTTCACTATCAAATACTGGAAGCAGAATGGCCCGAAGGAAAAAGGCCACTTCGAGTCGCGCGAAATGAAGAACATTCCCGACGATACTTCCTTCCTCGAGATGCTCGACATCCTGAACGAGGAGCTCATCAACGAGGGCAAAGAGCCTTTCGTGTTCGACCATGACTGCCGTGAGGGTATCTGCGGTATGTGCTCGCTCTACATCAACGGTACGCCCCACGGCAAGACCGAGCGCGGAGCAACCACCTGCCAGCTGTATATGCGCCGCTTCAACGACGGCGACGTCATCACCGTTGAGCCGTGGCGTTCAGCCGGTTTCCCAGTTATCAAGGACTGCATGGTAGACCGCACCGCCTTCGACAAGATCATTCAGGCCGGCGGCTACACCTCTATCCGCACCGGACAGGCACAGGATGCCAATGCCATCCTTATCCCCAAGGAGAACGCCGACGAGGCTATGGACTGCGCAACGTGCATCGGCTGTGGTGCCTGCGTTGCCGCCTGCAAGAACGGTTCGGCCATGCTCTTCGTCAGCTCGAAGGTGTCGCAGCTGGCTCTGCTGCCCCAGGGCCGCCCCGAAGCAGCCAAGCGCGCCAAGGCCATGATAGCACGCATGGACGAGCTGGGCTTCGGAAACTGCACCAACACCCGCGCCTGCGAGGCCGTATGCCCGAAGAACGAGTCGATAGCCAACATAGCACGCCTCAACCGCGAGTACCTGAAGGCTAAGCTGGCCGACTAATACCTTATTATATATAATAAAGGAGCATCCAGAACAGAGCGTCTGAGGTGCTCCTTTTTTGTTTGCAACAGCTGCAACCCGTGCCCAAGCCACAGACAACGGCCCTTGAAAGGAAACGACACACAAGAAAACAATCTCCTCAGCCATGCAACACACAAGGAATTAGGCACTTCAAATGAAGTCGGAAGAGGTTAAAAAATGTTGATTTTCAGCATAAATATAACTAAATATTTATATTTGCGTGGAAATATCTAATACGATGGAAGACAACATTCGCGACCAACTGCATTGGAAATGCCTGCAACTCTCCGAGGGAAAGAGCGTGAGATGCATGAACGCGCTCAACTCTCTGTTCAAGGAAAACAACGAAAGGCTGAAGCCTCTGCTGCTCGGCAAGACCACGGCAATGAACATTCCAAAATGTGGAAAGAAAACTGCCGCCGAGGTGGAAGAGGTGATGAGCGAGCTGCGCCCCTTCTACGAGCAGCTCATCAGCACCTCGATTGAGGAGTTGCTGCTCCGCGAAAACGATGCTTCTGCACCGCCTGCCGAGAGCACCGACAGCCCGCACGCAACGATGTATGCCGATGTCGACGAGGAGACTGACAAGCTGATACAGCACCTCTACAGCGATATGGTGCGCAAAGAGCTCGACGTAAGGCTGCGCCATATCGTCAACCAGAACATCCCCCACTACCGCGACAGCGAGCAATTTCTGAACAACCCCGCACTGATACGCACCTGGAACGGCACCGGACGCCACTCGGCAGATGCCATAGCAAGGTTCATAGGCAGGTTTCATGCCCACTTCAGGCAGATGCTCAGCAGCGACGAACTCGACCTGCGCCGCCAGATGGTGGCCTTAGACTATCCTTTCCTCAACGCCGAGGAATGTTCCTTCGCCGCGCAATATCACCTCGACCACGGCCACTACCCCCAAATCTTCATCGCACACAGATATTTCCACACCACAAGCAACAAGAAAAGCCGCATCTACGCCCTTGCCAACGGCATCATCGCCAGCCATCCCTCGCTCGAGGCAATAGCCCGCAAGTTCGGAATGTCGCGCGAGCGGATACGCCAGATAAGCCTCATGCCCGTCACCTCCGACCTCAACGGCAAGAACGTATGGCTGCCAGAGCACTGGCAGAGCTATGATTTCATGCGCCAGCCACTGCTCACCACCGACACCATCAGCTGGCAAACACTGCAACGGGAAGAGCATCTCGAAACCCTCGAACCCTACGCACTGTTCTTCATCCTGCGCCAAGTGGTGCCACTGTCGGTAGTGGCACTGAAGACCGACGGTGCCCGAGCCAACAGCCGCAGGGCAGAGAACGACCGGTGGAAACGCCCCGACCTGCTCTTCGCTTACGCCACGGAATACAACTTTTTCCCGTTCGAGAAAGCCATAGCCCGCGTCGCCCACCGGGCCAACTTGCAGAAGATAACCGAGCAACGCACCTCGCTGAGCCAGCTGGCCGACAGCTACTTCACGGGCAAACCAACCCCAGAGCACCGCACCACCATAATAGACATGCTGTCGAAGATACTGCCCATGATGCAGCACGTGGAGGTGGAGGGCGACGATATAGTGTTCACCGTGAACCACACCAACTACTGCGAGGAAATCTACCAGATACTCCGAGCCGAAGGCAAGGCCATGACCGTGGACCACATCTACGAAGAGTTCCGCCTGCGCCTGCCCGACGACCACCACACCAACAGCAACTTCATACGCAGCTACCTGCTCCACGACAAGCGCTTCGAGGCAGTGGGCAGCAAGTCGACGTATCAGCTGCGCGAGTGGAACCGCTTTGCCGGAACCATAGCCGACCTGGCTGTGATGCTCCTCGGCAGCGAGAACCAGCCGCTGACGGTCGAAGAGCTGCGAAACAAGATTATGGCCGAACGCCCAAACACCACCCCCGACAGCTGCTACACCACCGTCTACCTCGCCGTATGCGACAGAAGGCTCGACTACTACGTAGACAACGAAGCTAACAAGACCGCCACCGAACACAACACCGACGGAAAATGGAACCGCTACTACGTTGGCCTGGCCGGAAAGCAGTACGACAGTCGCTACTGGCTGTCGCCCCACATGGTGCAGGGGGCCGTGGCAAGCGTGCGCCGCTTCATTAGCGAAAACCACCGCCTGCCCTTCCTGCGCGGAAGCAATCCCTTGGAGAAGCAGCTCGCCGGTGTGCTGCGCCGCTACCGCCTCAGGATGAACACCACCGACAAGGAACAAGCCTACTGGGACAGCCACATGGCCGACATAGACTATGCCAGCTACCCACACAACGACCGCGAGCTGACCTTTGCCGAGCACTGCCGGCAGATGAAACAGTGGCTGAGCAAGGGCAACTCCGTGGAAAACGGCCACTGCCCATCGAAGCTACACCACTGGTACAAGACCGCCCTGGCACGCAAGGAACGTATGTCGGACTTCGAGAAAAGGATGTTTGAGTGGTGACAGGGGGGCTGAGAGACAACTGATATGGAAATAAACGAAGCTACACAGCGGTTTATCGTTGACAACCGAGACGGCGACGTGCGCCAGCTTGCCCTCCGTGGCAGCCGCACGGCAGGCGTTGACCTGCCCTTTGCCCTCGACCAGATACGCGGCAGGCAGGTGGCAGCCGCCAAGATGCCCCGATGGGCCGCCACCGAGGGCATTGTCTATCCGCCCCACCTGTCGCTCGAACAGTCGTCGGGCGAGCCAGCCGCACTCTATAAGGCTGCTCTTGCCGGCTCCGGCGACAGGTATGTAGACCTCACCGGCGGCATGGGCGGCGACTTCAGCATCATGTCGGCCCGCTTCGGGGAGCGCATCTACGTGGAGCGCAACGCCCTGCTGTGCGGCCTTGCACGCCACAACCTGCCCCTGCTCGGCATAGAGGCCGAAGTGGTGGAAGCCGATGCCGAGAGCTATCTGCGCCAGATGGCCCCTGCCGATGTGGTGTTCATCGACCCGGCACGCCGCAGCGACAGCGGCTCACGCACCTATGCCCTTGCCGACTGCTCGCCCAACGTGCTCGACCTGCTGCCCTTGCTCAACGACAAAGCCCGGCGCGTGATAATGAAACTCTCGCCCATGCTCGACTGGCACAAGGCTGTGGCCGACATCGAGGGGCAAGTATCGAAGAGCAAGAGCCACGAGAGCAGTGCCCCCGAAGAACACGAGGAAGGCAAGGACAGGCTGTCCGTGGCCGAAGTACACATACTCTCGGTAGCCAACGAGTGCAAGGAGCTTGTGCTTGTGATGCGCCAGGGTGCCGGAGAGCAGCCCCTGCGCCTGGTGTGCAGCAACGACGGCACCACCTTCAGCTGCTTACCCTCCGAGCAGGCAGTCCCCACGGCAGCCGCCGAGCCGCAGGCAGGCCAGTGGCTCTACGTTCCCAACGCATCAGTGATGAAAGGCGGCTGCTTCGGAGCCGTGAGCCGCCAGTTCGGCATAGGCATGGTGGCAGCCAACAGCCACCTGTTCTGCTCAGAAACGCAGCTGCCTGAGAACTTTCCGGGCCGCTGCTTCCGCATCGAAACCACATCAACCATGAACCGCCGACAGCTGAAGACAGCCCTTTCAGGCATCACTCAGGCCAACATCAGCTGCCGCAACTTCCCCATCGACGTGGCCACGCTGCGCCGCAAACTGCGCCTTGCCGACGGTGGCGACACCTATATCTTTGCCACCACCACAGCCCTCGGCACCCACCTGCTGCTCTTCTGCAAGGCCGTCAAGCCATAAAAACTCTATTGTTTTTTGACATCTAATCTAAATTTGCTACATTTGCATGATGTTATATATTGCCCTCAGTGTGCAGTGACGACATCATGCAACCACCGTTACATACCAACACCATCAATAATTGTTCATTATGGCAACTGTAGAGATAAAGAAAGTGGAAACAAAAAAGGATATGCGCACGTTCATCGACCTTCATCACGACCTGTATGAAGGCAACCCCTACGATGCGCCTAACCTGTATATAGACGACAAGAACACGTTTGACCGCAACAAGAACGCAGCCTTTGAGTTCTGCCAGGCCGAATACTATCTTGCCTACAAGGACGGTCGTTGCGTTGGTCGCGTAGCAGCAATCATCAACAACCGCGCCAACGAGCGCTGGAACACCAAGAGCGTGCGCTTCGGATGGATAGATTTCATCGACGACGAAGAGGTCAGCGATGCCCTGCTCAAGGCCGTAGAGGACTACGGTCGCAGCCACGGCATGACCGATATAGTAGGTCCGCTGGGGTTCACCGACTTCGATCCGGAGGGTATGCTCACCGATGGCTTCGACCAACTCGGCACCATGGCCACCATATACAACTATCCGTACTATCCCCAACACATGGAGAAGAAGGCCGGATGGGAAAAGGACAACGACTACGTGGAGTACAAACTGATTGTGCCGGAGAAGATGCCGGATAAGTACAGCAAGATAGCCAACATGGTGGAGAGCCGCTACAACCTCCATGCCCGCACCCTGACGCGCCGCGAAGTGTTAAAGAAGGGCTACGGATACCAGGTGTTCCACATCCTCAACGAGACCAGCAAGGAGCTCTACGGCTCGTCGGAACTGACCGACCGGCAGATCATGCAGTATCTGAATATGTGGATGCCGCTGGCCGACATGAACCTCATCGTAGTCGTTGAAGACTGGAACACCCCCGAGCACAAGATGATAGGAGTGGGCATCACGGTGCCTTCGCTCAGCCGTGCGGTGCAGAAATGCCGTCGCGGCAGGCTGCTGCCCTTCGGCTGGTGGCACATCCTCAGGGCACTGAAGTTCCACAAGACCAAGGGCGTAGACCTCATGCTGATCGGCATCCTGCCCGAGTATCGCAAGAAGGGAGCCAACGCGCTGCTCTTCAACCACCTCATACCGTGGTATCAGAAGTACGGAATGGAATGGGGCGAGACGCAGGTGGAGATGGAAACCAACGATAAAGTGCAAAGCCAGTGGCAGTATCTTGAGAGCATCAGGCACAAGCGCCGCCGCTGCTACAGGAAGAAACTTTAGTCTATCTGTTCCACAAAGGAAAACACACTATACCCATAACCATGACACAGGAGATAGAAATAAGAAAAGTAGAAAGCCTCAAAGACCTAAAGAAATTCATACAGTTCCGCTACGATCTCTATCGCGACGACCCATACGACGTGCCTTATCTCTACTTCGACGAGATGAACACGCTTCGCCGCGACCGCAATGCGTCGTTCGAGGACTGCGATGCCGACTACTTCATAGCCTATCGCGAGGGCAAGGCCGTGGGCCGCGTGGCTGCCATCATCAACCATAAGGCCAACGAGCAGTGGCACAACAAGGTGGTGCGCTTCGGATGGTTCGACTTCATCGACGATGCTGCCGTGTCGTCGCAGCTGCTCAGCACCGTCGAGCAATGGGGCTTGGAGCGCGGCATGGAGCAGATGGTGGGCCCCATGGGGTTTGCCGACACCGACCGCGAAGGTATGCTCATCGAGGGCTTCGACACCCTTGCCACGATGTATGCCAGCCACAACTATCCCTACTATCCGCACCACATGGAGCTCGCCGGAGGCTTCGCCAAGGACAACGACTATGTGCAGACGATGGTGAAGGTGCCCGAAAAGGTGCCCGAAAAGATATTACGCGTGGCCCAGATGGTTGAGAAGCGCCACCATCTGGCCATCCACAAGCTCACGCGAAAGGAGCTGATACGCCAGGGATATGGCCGCGAGATATTCAGTATGCTCAACAACACCTACCACAACCTGTACGAATTTGCCCCTCTTTCGGAGCGAAAGATAGACCAGTTGGTAGAGCAATACATCAAGATAGCCGACCTGAACCTTGTCTCTGTGGTAGTAGACACGACGCAGAACGACAAGATGGTGGGCTTCGGCATCACCTTCCCGTCGCTCTCCGAGGCCATGAAGAAGACGCGCGACGGTCGCCTGTTCCCCTTTGGATGGTATCACCTGCTCAACGCTATCTACCGTCACAGGAGCGACACGGTGGACATGCTGCTCCTCGGAGTGCTGCCCGAATACCGCGCCAAGGGTGCCAACGCAATGATATTCTGCGACCTCGTGAGCCAGTACATACGCTACGGCTTCAAGTGGGCGCAGGCAATGCAGCAGATGGAAACCAACAGCAACGTGCTGAGCAACTGGAACTACTTTGACTCATACATACACCGGCGGCTGCGATGCTACAAGAAGCACCTCCGGTAAAGCCCAACAATAACAGAACGACCACTTTGCAATCAACAATATGGCAGACGACAACCAGAACAAAGAGCTGATGCAACCCGTCGAGTACACCGACGACAACATCCGGCACCTAAGCGACATGGAGCACGTGCGCACCCGACCGGGTATGTATATAGGCAGGCTGGGCGACGGCTCACTTCCCGAGGACGGCATCTACGTGCTTTTGAAGGAAGTAATCGACAACAGCATCGACGAGTTCAAGATGAACGCAGGCAAGCGCATTGAGGTTTCGATAGACGAAAACCTGCGTGTCAGCGTGCGCGACTATGGCCGCGGCATACCGCAAGGCAAGCTGGTGGAGGCCGTGAGCGTGCTCAACACCGGCGGAAAATACGACTCCAAGGCTTTCAAGAAGAGCGTAGGACTGAACGGTGTGGGCGTGAAAGCGGTCAATGCGCTGAGCTCGCACTTCGAGGTGAAGTCCTATCGCGAGGGCAAGGTGCGCCATCTGGTGTTCGAGAAAGGTGAGCTGAAGAGCGACACCACTGCCGACACCGAGGACGAAACGGGCACTTACATCTTCTTCGAGCCCGACAACACACTGTTCAAGAACTACCTTTTCCACTCTGAAATAGTGGAAACCATGCTGCGCAACTACACCTACCTGAACTCGGGACTGGTGATAATGCACAACGGCAGGCGCATCCTGAGCCGCAACGGACTGAAAGACCTGCTTCAGGACACCATGACCACCGAAGGCCTATACCCCATAGTACACATGCGCGGCGAAGATATCGAGATAGCTTTCACCCACACCAACCAGTACGGCGAGGAGTACCACTCGTTCGTCAACGGCCAGCACACCACGCAGGGCGGCACCCACCAGACAGCCTTCAAGGAGCACATAGCCCGCACTATCAAGGAGTTCTTCGGCAAATATGAGTACAGCGACATACGAAACGGCCTCGTGGCAGCCATCGCCATCAACGTTGAGGAGCCGGTTTTTGAGAGCCAGACGAAGATAAAACTGGGCTCCACGCTCATGGCTCCCGAAGGCGAGACGATAAACAAATACGTCGGCGACTTCATAAAACAGCAGGTTGACAACTACCTCCACATCCACAGCGAGGTGGCCGAAGCCATCGAGAGCAAGGTGAAAGAGAGCGAACGCGAGCGCAAGGCGATGGCCGGAGTGACCAAGCTGGCCCGCGAACGCGCCAAGAAAGCCAACCTGCACAACCGCAAGCTGCGCGACTGCCGCATCCACTACAGCGATGCCAAGAACGCCCGCAAGGAAGAGAGCTCGATATTCATCACCGAGGGCGACTCGGCAAGCGGCTCGATAACCAAGAGCCGCGACGTCAACACGCAGGCTGTGTTCTCCCTGCGCGGCAAGCCGCTCAACTCTTTCGGCCTTACAAAGAAGGTAGTCTACGAGAACGAGGAGTTCAACCTGCTGCAGGCAGCCCTCGACATAGAGGACGGACTGGACTCGCTGCGCTACAACAAGGTAATCGTGGCCACCGATGCCGATGTCGACGGTATGCACATCAGGCTGCTGATAATAACCTTCTTCCTGCAATTCTTCCCCGAACTGATAAAGAAAGGCCACGTCTACGTGCTGCAAACGCCACTCTTCCGCGTGCGCAACCGCCGCACCAAGATACGCGACAAGAAGGTGATTGCCGAGGCCGACGCGCGCCGCACGCAGCGGGAGCGCAAGAGCGACTTCGTTACCCTCTACTGCTACAGCGACGAGGAGCGCCTGAAAGCCATCAAAGCTCTCGGCCCCGACCCGGAGATAACGCGCTTCAAAGGACTCGGCGAGATCTCGCCCGAGGAGTTTGTCCACTTCATCGGCCCCGACATGAGGCTCGAACAAGTGACCCTGCACAAGACCGACCAGGTGCAGAAGCTGCTCGAATACTACATGGGAAAGAACACGGCAGAACGCCAGAACTTCATAATAAACAACTTAGTAATAGAAGAAGACCTGCCCGAGACTCAGGAAGAGGGCTGACGGCACGGTGCATCTTCTTCGTTTTCCTACCTCACGATGAACATTCTCAGATTCTTAAAGACACCTCTGCTGAACCTTCTGGCAGCCCTGCTGTGGCCTGCCACAGGCACGGCACAGCTGCAATTCCACTTCGACGACAACCCACTGCGCAAGCTGCAGATGGCCGAAATAGCCATCAGCAAGTTCTACGTAGACAGCGTTGACGAGACAAAACTCGTTGAAGATGCCATCCGGGGTATGCTCGAAAAGCTCGACCCGCACTCCTCCTACACCGACGCAAAGGAAACCAAGGCCATGACCGAGCCGCTGCAGGGCGACTTCGAGGGCATTGGCGTGCAGTTCAACATGGTTGAAGACACGCTGGTAGTAATCCA
>Ga0310695_10012087_pt1 | contig 12171 bp, 12 predicted proteins | sample RumenRJG_04DNA_FD_203882 | JGI IMG/M metagenome (GOLD analysis project Ga0310695, IMG submission 203882) | Bovine rumen microbial communities from Lethbridge, Alberta, Canada - RJG_04 (v2) (version 2) | ecosystem: Host-associated > Mammals > Digestive system > Stomach > Rumen | place: Canada... | reverse complement strand
ACTTCAGAAACCAAAACCAAAAGCAGAAGAACTATGCCCATTTTTAATGAGATGTGTGAAAGAAACCAAGAAATATGACTATTTGCTATCTGATGAATTATTGGATATAGAATATGCATCTATGTATCTGGATGTGGATAATGCTTGGGATAGATTAATTGAAATTAAGAATGAAATAGAAAACAATGTAATTTGAATATGGGTATATTAGATAAAGATAGAAAGCATTTGTGGACAAAGTCTGAAATAGGTGTACAATTTGAGAATGCGGTTCTCTTGATCATTTTGAGAGGACAATAGAATAAGCAAGAATAACGTTATATGAATATGGACGAGAAAACAATAAAAGTAGCATTGCTCAAAGGTGAACGGGTAACCTTGGAGTGTAAACGGGCGAAGGCTGAGGTGCCGAAGTCAATTTGGCAGACGTATTCAGCTTTTGCCAATACCATTGGCGGATTGGTTCTTCTTGGCGTGGATGAAGATCTGCAGGAGAAGGATGTTAGTAAGCGATTCCAGATAATTGGTGTTGACGAACCGCGTAAGATTATCACTGACTTTTGGAATACCCTCAACAGCGACAAGGTGAATGAGAATATCCTTGTTGACAGTGATGTGGAGGTGGTGAATATGGATGGGGCACAGATTGTTTGTATCCATGTCCCTCAGGCAGACTGGAGAGCAAAACCCATCTATCTGAATGGCAATGTATATAAAGGTGCGTATAGGCGCAACAACGAAGGTGACTATCATTGTACAGAGGCTCAGGTAAAGGCTATGATACGTGATTCTAATGCTGATGGAAACGATGGCATCCTGATAGAGTACTATGGTATGGATGATATTGATCCAGATTCCTTGCGCCAGTATCGCACGGAGTTCAGACAGGAGAACAGTACCCATGTCTGGAATAGAGTAGACGATAAGACTTTCCTCAGAAATCTTGGCGGTTATACCGAAGATAGGCAAACTGGCAAGGAGGGCTTGACATTGGCTGGCCTGATGATGTTTGGAAAGGGGCTTGCCATCAGGGATAGGTTCTCGAACTTCCGCATGGATTATTTGGATATGAGCCATCTGGTGGGTGACGAGCGGTATCACGACCGTCTGACATACGATGGACTATGGGAAAACAATCTCTATCAGTTCTTCCGTATTGTATCGCCAAAGGTTCAGTTCGATTTGCCAAGACCGTTCAAATTGGAGAAGGGAGGGAAGAGGAACGATGACACACCTCAGCATGAAGCAGTGCGTGAAGCTTTTACCAATGCCATTATCCACTGTGACCTGATGGCGGATGCTGGAATTCTGAGGATAGAGAAACATGATGACCGTCTCTGCTTCCGTAATCCTGGACTGTTGAAGCTGCCTGTAGAAACGATTTATCGAGGTGGAAACTCAAAGGCTCGTAATCCAAAGATTCAGAATATGCTTCGTATGATTGGCTTTGGTGAGAATGTCGGCTCTGGATTCCCAAAGATAATCGCTGCATGGAAGGAAACCAATTGGGGCGAGCCACAACTGCTGAACAAACTGGATGTTGACGAAGTGGAACTGGTGCTACCTGTGCCTTCTACTAAAGCTACCTCTGACACTGCACCTGCAAATGCACCTGTAAATGCACCTGCAAATGCACCTGTAAAACTTAACAAAACGCAGATTGCTATTGTTAAAGCAATAATAAATAATAATCATGTTACATATGATGATCTAAAAACTATTCTCGGAGTTGATAGATCGACTATCACACGTAATATTGCAGTATTAAAGGAAAAAGGTGTTATTAGACGTATTGGTGAAGATAAAAATGGCTATTGGGAAGTGCTATTAGACATTAAAATTGTTGATTAGTGGGCTAATTCGGTGGTGCAAATGTGGTGCATTATGTAAACGGAAAAATCCGCAAGATCCTGTATGACAGTTTCTTGCGGATTTTGTAAAGTGATCCCGTTGGGATTCAAACCCAAGACCTTCAGAACCGGAATCTGACGCTCTATTCAGCTAAGCTACGGGACCTGCAAATATGTACCTTTGCGAAATTGTTTGCAAAGGTACATATTTTAATTGACAATCAACTTGTTTTTGAAAGAAATTATGGACATGAATAGAAATTTCTTTCTTCCAGCAGAAGTGTTTTACGATACCGTATGTATGCAGATTGTTGGCTAAAATCAAGAATTGCTGACGTTTTGCAAAAATAATTGGGCTTTTTGCTTGCAATTCAAACAAAAAGTAGTACCTTTGCATGCGCAAATCGTAAAATAGTAAATACTCAAATAGTAAATTATATCGATGAGTCAACTGATTAAACCAATCGACTATCAGTCCCTGCTTGACGCCAAACAGACGGAGCAGGGTATTAAGATGATTAAGGAGTTCTTCCAGCAGAACCTGTCTACGGAACTGCGCCTGCGCCGTGTTACCGCACCATTGTTCGTGCTTAAGGGCTTGGGTATCAACGACGACCTGAATGGTGTGGAGCGTGCGGTGACGTTCCCTATCAAGGATCTGGGCGACGCCCGTGCTGAGGTAGTTCACTCGCTGGCTAAGTGGAAGCGTTTGTCGCTGGCAGAATACGGGGTGGAGCCAGGTTATGGCATCTATACCGATATGAACGCCATCCGTGCGGACGAGGAGTTGGACAACCTCCACTCGCTGTATGTGGACCAGTGGGACTGGGAGGCTGTCATCACCAAGGAACAGCGCACCATCGCCTTCTTGAAGAATGTGGTGACACGCATCTATGCGGCTATCCGTCGTACGGAGTATCTGACCTGCGAGACCTATCCGCAGATCAAGCCTTTCCTGCCTGAGGAGATTCACTTCATCCATGCTGAGGAGCTGCTGCAGATGTATCCTGACAAGACGCCTAAGGAGCGCGAGGATGCCATCTGCGAGAAGTATGGTGCTGTATTTATAATAGGTATCGGCGGCAAACTGTCGAATGGCGAGAAGCACGACGGTCGTGCACCAGACTATGACGACTGGTCGACGGAGGGCGAGAACGGTCTGCTGGGACTGAATGGTGACATCCTCATCTGGTATCCCGTGCTGGGCCGCTCGTTCGAACTGTCGTCCATGGGAATCCGTGTCGACAAGGAGTCACTGTTGCGCCAGTTGAAAATAGAAAATAAAGAGGAACGTGAGACACTATATTTCCACCAGAAGCTGTTGAACGACGAGTTGCCACTGTCCATAGGTGGTGGTATCGGACAGAGTCGTCTCTGCATGGTGCTGTTGCACAAAGGTCACATCGGTGAGATTCAGGCTTCTATATGGCCTGAAGACATGCGTACGGAGTGTAAGAAACTTGGAATGACGCTGATCTAGTGGTTAGTGGTTAGTGGTTAGAAAGCTACGCTAATTCCAGGCTAAGGAGTTCCCTCAATTTCCCGATTGAGGGATTTTCTTTTTCCATCAGCTCGTACTGTTCGCGACGTGAGAGGATGGGCATCTGCGCCTCGTGCTCAGCTAGTCGTAGGGAGAGGGTGATCGACTTGTTGTGCAGATAGAGCTTCAGGGTGCTCACGATGCTGCCCTTAATCTGCTCCAACTGGTCTAGTGCTATCTGGTTGTCTGCAGCTACTTCCACGTTGGGGAAATCAGTGATGATGGGATTCATGTTCTTCATGCGCGTGGCAATGCCACTCAACTTCTGAGGCATGCGGTTGCACATGAGCATCCATTGCAGTTCCAGGTCTTGCTGGGTGAAAGCGTGTTCTTCATCCTTGGAAGCACCATTGGGGTCGGAGCCATCGAGGGTGCCAGGGATGATGTTCATCTTCTTGGGTTGTGCCTTCTGCAACACGTTCTTGAACGAATTGATGACACCTGACTTCAGCATGGGGCGCTTGGGGGCAGTCGCATTGGAAGGGGTAGGGGTACTAGAAACACTAGTGGGACTAGAAATACTAGCTGAACTAGTACCACTAGTCCGGGTTGACACCATGCGCTCAGCAGCAGCTACCTGCGGGGCTGCTTTCTGGGGCTGGGCGGATTGTGTCAGATGCTTAAACAGGGATTTTAATCTTCTGGGCTTACGCCCACTGCCAACCGTATCGTCAGGCTGGGTAATCTGCGCTATCTCTATCAGCGTCAGCTCCACCAGCAGACGCTTGTTGCTCGACTGGCGATAGTTGATGTCACACTGGTTGATGAGTCGCAGGGCCTGATAGAGGAACGGTATCTGGCACTTCTGTGCCTGTTGCTGATAGCGTTCACGCTGTTGGTCGCTGACTTCCAACAGAGGCAGTGTCTGTGGGTCGCGAGCCATCAGCACGTTGCGTACATGCTTGGCCAGACCCTGCATTAGCAGACCACCATCGAACCCCTTGTTGATGACGCTGTTCAGCAGTACCATGATGTCCATCGCCTTGTTCTCTAGGGCGAGGTCCACAATGCGGAAGTAGTTGTCGCTGTCCAGCACGTTCAGGTCTTCGATGACTTTCTGGTAGGTGATATTCCCCTGACAGAACGATGCTGCCTGGTCGAAGATGGACAACGCATCACGCATACCGCCATCGGCCTTCTCGGCAATGACGGCCAACGCCTCTTCTTCCACTGTGATGCCCTCCTTCTGGGCAACCTCCTTCAGGTGGTCGATGGTGTCACGGACTGTCATGCGTTCGAAGTCGTATATCTGACAACGGCTTAGGATGGTGGGCAGTATCTTGTGCTTTTCCGTGGTCGCCAGGATGAAGATGACGTGAGCGGGTGGCTCTTCCAGCGTCTTCAGGAAAGCGTTGAAGGCTGCCGTCGACAGCATGTGTACCTCGTCGATGATGAAGACCTTGTACTTGCCCACCTGCGGTGGTATGCGCGTCTGTTCCATCAGCGTCTTGATATGCTCTACGCTGTTGTTCGACGCAGCATCGAGCTCGAAGATGTTGAACGAGCGCTGTTCATTGAACGCCTGACAACTCTCACACTGTCCGCAGGCCTCACCATCGGCAGTGGGCGTCAGACAGTTGATGGCCTTGGCAAAGATACGCGCACAGGTAGTCTTGCCCACTCCTCGCGGTCCGCAGAAGAGGTAGGCATGAGCCAGCTTACCACTGCTCACGGCATTCTTCAGCGTGGTGGTCAGGGCCTGCTGACCTACCACGGTGTCGAACGACGTCGGGCGGTATTTTCGTGCTGATACGATGTATTCTTCCATGTTAAAAACGAATTTGCCCACAAAATTACAAAATAATTATGAATTATGCATGATTAATTATGAAATATTTCGTAATTTTGCAAACGTAATCGAAAAGAGCATGAAAAAAGTCAAGCAGATATTATCTAGGATCTATCACATCCCGGCACTGAAGTATGTGGTGGTGACGCTTATAGGCATCATCCTCATTGGTTTTGTTGATGAGAACAGTGTGTGGCACCATATGGTCAACAAACAGCGTATCAGTGAATTGCAGGAAGAAATAGATGCCTACACGCTGCAGAACAAGAACGACCAGGCTCAGATTCAGAAGTTGGATAGCGATCCCAAAGCCATCAAGAAGATTGCTCGTGAACGTTACTTCATGAAGGCTGACAACGAGGATATCTTCGTGCTCAGTGACGATCCGCAAACTGGTAAAAGCATCTTGAACGACGATGAGACAGCTGAGTAAGTGGGAGGCCTACCTCCTGATGCTGGGAGGCTTGTTGATGGTTGTTGGTGCTGGTGCCAATGCGCTGTTTTGTTCGTGGGCACCTTACGTCTTTGCCCCTGGTGCCTTGCTGTTTGTCGCCATGCAACTGCGTCAGCGTTACGAGGGTAGGGAGTTCACCATCCGTCGTCTGCGTCGTATCCAGATCATTAGCGATTCCCTATTCCTTGTGGCTGGTCTGCTGATGATGGCCAACCAACAGAATTTCCTGGGTCTCGACCAACTGTCTTATATAAAATATGTACACAACAACTGGGTCGTCGTCCTGCTTGTAGCGGCAGTCCTGCAACTCTACACCAGTCATCGTATTGCCAACGAACAGGAGAAAGACACCAAATAAATGCTAAATATTTGCGCAAAAGTTTAAAATTGCGCAAATATTTTCCTTATTTCAAGATTACATCGTACTTTTGTCGTAGATTTCCGAATGTAATCTGTTTCTATGAGAAAAAGTATATACACGATTGTTGCCGTTGCTACGGTATTGTTAACCTCTTGCGCCACGTCTTATAATGTGCGTGGAACGTCATCTGTCTCTGCACTCGATGGCAGCAAACTCTACTTGAAGGCTGTGAAGAACAACGACCTGAAGAATATCGACTCCTGTGAGGTTGTACATGGCGAGTTCCAGTTTGTCGGACTGTTGGATACCGTCCGCATGGTCAGCCTCTTCATGGACGACGAGAGCATCATGCCACTTGTACTGGAGGAAGGCGACATCGTGATTCGCATCGATAATGCTGTACAAAGCGTTGGTGGTACCCCACTGAACGATAGCCTGTTTGTGTTCATCGACAAGCACAACCAACTGTCCAACCGCATGAGCGAGCTGGGTCATCGCCAGAGCCAGATGTTGCTTGACGGCATCGACGAGGACCAGATTGATCGTCAGCTCAGTGCCGAGGCCGACCTGATAGCTGCTGAGGAGGACCGCTTGGTCACCAAGTTCATCTGCGACAACTTCGACAACGTGCTGGGTCCTGGCGTCTTCATGATGATTACCAGCCAGTATCGCTTCCCCATCCTGACCCCTCAGATTGAGGACATCATGTCGAAGGCTACGGATAAGTTCAAGAACGACCCTTACGTCCGCGATTACTACCAGGCCGCCCAGGAAAATGAGGCGCGCATGAATGGTACCAAGGATATGGAAGACCAGTCGGCACCGCTGCCTGACTCTACCGCCGTCCAGCCACAGCCTGTTGCTCCTCTGACCAATGTTCCTCAGCCATGATAACACTCATCAAGGGAGGACACATTGTCAACGAAGGCCGTGTCATCAAGGCCGACATTATAGTTAAAGACGATAAGATAGCTGAACTATCCTCTAACCCCTCACCTCTCACCTCTCACCCCTATGACTCTGTCATTGACGCCACAGACTGTTACGTTCTGCCTGGCATCATTGACGACCACGTGCATTTCCGTGAGCCGGGACTGACGGAGAAGGCCGACATCGACACTGAGAGCCGTGCAGCTGCAGCAGGGGGTGTCACCAGCTATTTCGACATGCCCAACTGCAATCCGCAGACCACCACACTGGATGCTTTGGCCCAGAAACAGGCGTTGGCCCGTGAGAAGAGTCACGTCAACTACGCCTTCTTCTATGGTGCTACCAACGATAACGTAGATACTTTCTCGCAGCTTGACGCCACCAAGATTCCTGGTGTGAAGATTTTTATGGGTTCCTCGACAGGCAACATGCTCGTCAACCAGGACGAGGCTTTGGAGCGTATCTTCAAGGAGTGTAAGCTGCCCTTGATGGCGCATTGCGAGGATACAGCCATCATCAATCGCAATATGGAGGAGGCCAAGGGTGCTTGGGGTGACGACCCTCCCGTCAACCTCCATGCCATGATACGTAGTGAGGAGGCTTGTCTGGCCTCTACCCGCAAGGCGGTTGCCCTTGCTCAGAAATATGGTACGCGTCTGCACGTGGCTCACATCTCTACAGCCGAAGAGCTAGAGCTATTCTCTCACCCCTCACCTCTCACCCCTCACCTCTCTAATATCACCGCAGAAGCCTGTGTCGGCCACTTGTTTTTCACCCAGCTCGACCACGAGCGCTTGGGTGCTAAGATCAAGGTCAATCCGTCTATTAAGACCCCTGTTGACCAGTTCCTGTTGCGCGAGGCCCTCAGCGATGGTCGCATCAGTGTAGTGGCTACCGACCACGCACCTCATCTACTCAGTCAGAAGCAGGGTGGGTGTGCCAAGGCGGCGTCAGGCATGCCGATGATTCAGTTCTCGCTGGTCACCATGCTCGAACTCGTCGACGAGGGTGTACTCACCATTCAGCGCCTTGTCGAACTGATGTGTCACAATCCTGCGCGTCTCTTTGGCGTCCAGCAACGTGGCTTCCTGCGTCCAGGCTATCGTGCCGACATCACCATCGTTCGTCCTAAGTCACCGTGGACGGTGACGTCCGACTGCATCCTCAGCAAGTGTGGGTGGAGTCCTATGGAGGGACACCAGTACCAGTGGCGCGTAGAACGAACGCTGTGCAACGGCCAAACGGTCTACGCTGATGGTCAGGTTGTTGCCGACGTCTATGGCGAGCCCATCACCTTCTCTCATTCATGATTATCGACTACGACATCCACCAGCTCACGCCCTACATCAACTGGGACTACTTCTTATACGCCTGGGGGATGCACAACAAGCCTGCCGACGAGCGTCAGAAGCTGCAACAGGAGGCTGAGCAGGTGTTAGCTGACTTGGAAGGGCGCTACCGTGCCCATGCGTTGTTCTTGTTGGTCGATGCACATAGCGAGAACGACGATATAGTTCTCTCGGATGGTCGTCGTATCCCCTTGCTTCGCCAGCAACAACCCGGCAGCGAGTGCCTCTGTTTGGCCGATTTCATCCAACCTCTAACCCCTCACCCCTCACCTCTAGCTTCTCACCTCTCACCCCTCACCTCTAGAATTGGCCTTTTTGCTACTACCGTCGATATGGGCTTGGAGAAAGACTTCGACCACGATGCCTATCAGAAGATGATGGTACAACTGTTGGCCGACCGACTGGCTGAGGCTGCAGCAGAGTGTATGCACGAGGCGGTGCGTAAGCACTATTGGGGCTATGCACCTGACGAACAGCTTACCATGCAACAGCTTCACAGCGAACAGTTTCAGGGCATCCGGCCTGCTGTGGGCTATCCGTCATTGCCCGATACCAGTCTTAACTTTGTGCTCAACGAGGTGCTGGACTTCCACCAAATAGGCATCCGACTCACGGAGAGTGGTGCCATGCGTCCTCACGCCAGTGTCTCTGGTCTGATGATGGCGCACCCCCAGGCCCGCTATTTTGCGGTGGGGACTATCGGCAATGATCAGTTGACAGACTACGCCCGTCGTCGTGGACTGCCTGTAGAAGTGATGCGCAAGTTCCTATCCTCTAACCTCTCACCTCTCGCCCCTAACCCCTAACCTCTATAATAATGATAGCTCATTTTGCCATACCTTTCTTCATCACCGTGGGGTTCATCATTGTTCCCCTCCTGTTGTTTCTGCTCTGTCGCAAGTTCCTGCCCAACAAGCGCTACGGAACGGTTGTCGGCATCTTGCTGGCAGCATTGGAGATGACACTGGTGGGCTATGGCATGACGGGGGGCTTCCAACCCTTGGTGGTACACCATATCGAATATACCTCTGCCGACCTGCCTGAAGCCTTCGATGGTTATCGTATCGTACAGTTCTCCGATGCTCATGTGGGTACGATGACGGGTTCGCGCCAGTCCATGGTACAAGAGCTCATCGACAGCATCAATGCACAGGCTGCCGACATGATAGTCTTCACAGGCGACATGCAGAACATCTATCCTGAGGAGATGATACCGCCCATGCTCTATTTCCGTCAGCTCCTGGCACCTGATGGTGTCTATGCTGTGCTGGGTAACCACGACTATGCGGTCTATCAGACGTGTACGGACGAGGAAAAGGAGCGCAACCGCGAACTGACCAAGGACATTATCCGTAAGATGGGCTTCGACCTCTTGCTCAACGAGCACCGCATCATTCATCGCGACTCCGACAGCATCGTTGTGGCGGGTATGGAGAACTGGAGCAAAGCCGAGCGTATGCCCCGCAAAGGCGACGTTGCCCAAACTCTTAATTCTCCATCATCCATCATCCATCATCCATCAGACTTCGTCCTCATGCTCCAGCACGACCCCACCTGTTGGCGAGAGAAGATACTCCCTGAGTGCGATGCCCAGCTGACGCTTAGTGGACACACCCATGGTGGACAGTTCCAAATCTTTGGCTGGTCACCTGTTGCTTTCAGCTACGACGAGTGGCAGGGCATGCACTACGAAGGTTCGCGTGCCCTCTATGTCTCCACAGGCGCAGGCTCGCTCATTCCCTTCCGTTTGAATCAACCAAGAGAAATCGCCGTAATAACATTGAAAAGAAAATGAGAATACTCTACTGCATTTATCAGTTGTTCATCGCACTGCCTGTCACAGTGCTCATCACCATCATCACCGCCATCGAGGTGGGCGTAGGCTGTGCCCTTGGCGACGGCCATTTCTGGGGTTACTACCCTGGTCGTTGGTGGGCACGCGTCATCACACGTGTGTTCCTCCTGCCCGTCCATGTCGAGGGTCGTGAACACCTGGAGCCCAATCAGTCGTATGTCTTTGTGGCCAACCACCAGGGTGCTTTCGACATCTTCCTCATTTATGGCTTTTTGGGTCGTAACTTCAAGTGGATGATGAAGTACCAGCTCAACAAGATTCCCTTTGTGGGCTATGCTTGCCGTAAGTCCCACCAAATATTCGTCGACAAGCGCGGACCCTCAAAGGTCAAGGCTACCTACGAGGCCGCTCGCCATATCCTGCAGACGGGCAACTGCTCCGTCGTCGTATTCCCCGAGGGTGCCCGTTCGTTTACGGGTCACATGGGTGCTTTCAAGAAGGGTGCCTTCATGTTGGCCGACGAGCTTCAGTTGCCTGTTGTGCCTCTCACCATCAATGGCTCGTTCGATGTCATGCCCCGCATGAAAGACTGGCACTTTGCCCATTGGCATCCCCTGTCCTTGACCATCCACCAGCCCGTCTATCCCATTGGTCAGGGTCCTCAGAACATCCAGGCCACCATGAATCAGTCGTACGACAGTGTCATGTCTGCCCTCGAACCCCAATATCAAGGCTTTGTCGAGAATCCCGACCAGTAGAGTGGGGGTTCGCAGCACTTCTATATATAAACCAAAGATACAAAGTATGAATAAAATCGTATTGATAACAGGAGCGACAAGCGGTATAGGACTGGCTTGTGCCAAGAAGTTCGCAGAGAATGGTGACAGACTGATTCTGACAGGAAGGAATGAGCAAATCCTGGCTGAGATCCAAAAGGAACTGACTGCCAAGGGTACGCAGGTGATAACGCTGGCCTTTGACGTGAGAGACCACCAGAAAGCTAAGCAATTTATCGATGAACTGCCTAATGAGTGGCAGGAGATTGATGTGCTGGTGAACAATGCAGGACTGGCACTGGGGTTGGAACCTGAGTACAAGGGCGATTTCGATGACTGGGAAACGATGATTGACACGAACATCAAGGGACTGCTGACGATGACACGTCTCGTAGTACCAGGAATGGTACAGCGCAACCGTGGACACATCATTAATGTGGGCTCGGTGGCTGGTGACGCAGCCTATGCTGGTGGCAACGTATATTGTGCGACGAAGGCTGCTGTGAAGGCGCTGACTGATGGCCTGCGCATTGATGTGGCAGATACTGCCATCCGTGTGACAAACCTGAAGCCTGGACTTGTCGAGACAAATTTTAGCAACATCCGTTTCCATGGTGACAACGACCGTGCTGCTAATGTCTATAAAGGCATCCAACCGCTGACGGGTGACGATATCGCAGATGTGGCAGTTTATGCTGCCAATGCCCCAGCGCATGTGCAGATTGCCGAGGTACTGATACTGGCCACCCACCAGGCCAGCGGCAGTGTGATAGTAAGGAAGTAATTGATCAAGGCTGCGTGTAAGGCTGTAGAGCATGGCTATCTTTGCATGTGCAATGTGGCAATAACTGATCTCCATAGGTCAGTTATTCTTTTATTTTAACAACCATTCCAGTGCCGAAATGATATGTATTGTTTTTCCGTCAATCTCCACGTCGCGCGTTTGCGAGAATGCTATTAGTTATGTCAGGGGATCTGTCCCATGACATAACCTGTAGAGACCTGGTACAATGAGCAACTGGAGATTGTTGGTGGTGATGGCAACACCATAGAGCAGAAACGTTTGGTGATGCTTTGGAACTGATCTGTTATAATAACGACGATGAGGATAATCCTGACTATTTGCCCAAAAAAGACGCAGAATGTTTGAAAAATAAAAAATAATGTTTATCTTTGCAAAGTGATTCTAATTATTATAATATGAAGGATGATTCTGAGAAAATAGTTCAGTCGCCCGAACAGATAGCCGACCATCTGCGTGTGACTTATGTTCCCACCTATCTGTTGGCTGCGGCAGCAGCGTTGCTACTGGCAGCATTCATCGTAT
>Ga0310695_10012086_pt1 | contig 12171 bp, 7 predicted proteins | sample RumenRJG_04DNA_FD_203882 | JGI IMG/M metagenome (GOLD analysis project Ga0310695, IMG submission 203882) | Bovine rumen microbial communities from Lethbridge, Alberta, Canada - RJG_04 (v2) (version 2) | ecosystem: Host-associated > Mammals > Digestive system > Stomach > Rumen | place: Canada... | reverse complement strand
GAAAAATAGTGAAGACAGATGTTGTAATTGCCAAGAATTATCTTAAGGGAGCAGAGCTGGAAGACATGGGGCAGTTGGTGAATGGTGTGCTCGAATTGGCGGAACGAATGGCTAAGCGCCATATGCCAATGACGATGGAGGATTGGGCCAAACAGATTGACATTATCTTGGCAGCAGGCAGGAATGATGTTCTTCAGAATCAAGGTTCTGTGACAGCAGAAGAAGCAAAAGAGCATGCAGAAACAGAGTTTGAGAAATATCGTATTGTTCAAGATCGTCTGTTCCAAAGTGATTTTGATAAATATTTAGGAGAATCACCTTTTATTGACGAGATAGATTCATAACTATCGTTGAATCAAAACCGACGAAGCATTTATTCTGATTTCTCATATATAGGCATGAAAATCATTGCAGCGTGATGATTTTCCTGCCTTATTTTTTGCTTATTTCCAAATTTTTGTCTAAATTTGCAATCAAGTATCGCCGATATATCGTTAAAACGATGCTCGCCGATCAAGGCTTGATTCCCTGAGTGCAGGGTGGCGGTATGACTTTTGAGGGAATATAACAAGCGTTTGCTGTTATTCGGAATTGCTCTGAAATGTAGGAAGTTTCAAATATCAAACCGAATGAATAAGTCGCAAGCGCTCATGCGTTAAGCATGGGCGTGACTTATCCGGTTTGGTGGGTATCCTACAACCTCAGAGCATGGGTGAGAATCTCGTCCATGCTTTCTTGTTGTTGATGCCTACCCCGAAGATAAGCAATACGCACTAATGCATAACGTATGGCTAATAAAAACCTAAATGCAGCCAAAGAGGCTAAGAAAGACGAGTTTTACACCCAACTCGCAGACATTGAGAACGAATTGAAGCACTATCGCCCGCACTTTCGTGACAAGGTGATTCTTTGTAATTGCGATGACCCTTACGAAAGCAACTTCTTTAAGTATTTTGCCAACAACTTCAACGCTTTTGGTCTAAAGAAGCTTATCGCTACCTGTTACAATGGTTCTCCTGTACAAGGTTCTGAACTAATGATTGACTTTGGCGATTTCTATAATGAGACGAAGAAGATAGCTTATAAAGTGGAAATAACCGAGGTTACGGATGCGAATGGCGATGGACGTATAGACCTTGCTGATGTGCGTTACTTGATACAAAATAACAAAAATGTTCTCTCAATTTTGAAGGAGAATGGTGACTTCCGGAGCCCTGAATGCATAGAATTACTGAAAGAAGCCGACATTGTAGTTACTAACCCGCCCTTCTCATTGTTTCGAGAATATGTAGCACAACTCCTGAAGTACGAAAAGTTGTTTATTATCATCGGACACCAAAATGCAATTACATATCAAGAGATTTTTCCGCAGATAAAAGACAATAAGGTTTGGCTTGGATATGGATTCAAGGGTGGTGCAGCTCATTTTGTGTCACCTTATGAAGACAAGGCTACGGCTGGCGACCATCGCGAAGGAATGATAAGAGTATCTGGGGTTAATTGGTTTACAAACCTAGAAATACCCAAACGTCACGAACAACTTATTCTTTACCATACTTATTCTTCGGAAGAATATCCCAAATATATAAATTATGATGCCATAAATGTGAATGCAACGAATGACATTCCTGTTGATTATGATGGAGCAATGGGCGTTCCTATTACATTCCTTGACAAATATAATCCTGAGCAATTCGAAATATTAGGAATCGACGGAGGAGATATGGGTAGCCACTATGGAGTAAGTGCCAATCTTACACAGGAGCAATGCAACAATCTTTTTAGAGAACATAAAGGGTTTAGGAAAGGGAAATTATGCTATCGTAACAGTGATGGGAAGCTGGAAGTCTGTTACAGAAGAATTCTTATCCGCAAAAAGATATAAACTATGCAAATCGAGCTACAAAAGATTACAGTCCGAGAGCTTACGGTTGGCTATGAGGACAATGAGGAAATGGGAGTTCGAGGATATAATGGCAAACTTGACATTCGTCCTCCCTATCAGCGTGAGTTTATCTACGATGAAAAGAAACGTGCAGCAGTCATTACAACCATCAAGAAAGGGTTCCCGTTGAATGTGATGTACTGGGCTACACGAGATTCGGATGCCGATGTACCTTTCGAGGTGATGGATGGTCAGCAGCGTACCATTAGTATCTGCCAATATGTGAACGGTGATTTTGCTTACAACTTCCAGTATTTCCATAACCTTACGCAAGAAGAACAGCGACAAATATTGGACTACGAACTGATGGTATATGTGTGTTCTGGCAACGATAAGGAAAAACTCGACTGGTTCGAAACAATCAATATTGCAGGAGAGCGACTCACCGCACAGGAATTGCGTAATGCCGTTTATGCAGGGCCTTTCGTCAGCGATGCAAAACGCTATTTCTCAAAGTCGAACTGTGCAGCCTATAACATGGGTAAATATTTGATGAACGGCTCACCAATACGTCAGGACTTTTTGGAGACAACTTTAAAATGGAAAGCAAACAGTGAAAGTTCCTTTGGACACAAACAGACCATCGAGAGTTATATGGCCCAGCATCAGCACGACCCCAACGCTTCACAGTTATGGCAATATTTCTCTGCGGTGATAACCTGGGTTGCCGCTACTTACGATATCGGAAAACGTAAACAAATCATGAAAGGTGTGGATTGGGGGGCGCTCTACGATCGTTTCCAAGGGCAGGTGATTGATAAGGCTCAGTTGGATGCGGAGATTGGTCGACTTATTATTGATAGCGATGTTCAGAATAAAAAGGGCATCTGCTCCTACGTACTAACTCGCGACGAACATGACTTAGGCCTACGGACATTCCCTGATGATATTAAACTTGAGGTCTATGAGCGTCAGCATCATCATTGCGCAAATCCAGAATGCATGAACAAAGACAACGAGTTTGAATTCACAGAGATGGAGGGCGATCACATCACTCCTTGGCGTGATGGAGGCCGTACTGTAATCGAGAACTGCCAGATGCTCTGTCGTGAATGTAATAGGAGAAAAGGAGCGAAATAATGAAATCTTGAAAAATTCCTTTAGAAAATAGTGATTAACCAAATAAAAACGTAGATTATGAAAAAGTTATTCTTTTTGATGGCTGCCATAATGGTTGTAACCATGAGTTTTGCACAGAGTTCAACACTGGCTACGTTAAGCCATAATGGACAAATGTCAATCTTTTATGGAAGTGACGCCCTAAAGTCAGCACACGATGCAGCACAGCATGGTGATGTTATAACATTATCTTCTGGAACATTTAATGGGGTGACTATTACTAAAGCCTTAACTATTCGCGGGGCCGGAATGATGGCAAATATGGAGACAAAAACATTACCCACTGTCATTGCATATCCTTTAGACGGGTATTCTGTAGATATTAACATCCCTTCTTCTGTAAAAGAAAAATTAGTATTAGAGGGACTTTATTTTAGCACTTCAATAGTTCTGAGAAATAATCTCACAAATGCATCACTTCTGAAATGTTATGTACAAGGAATATATCTAAATAATAATATTTTTAATAATGTTTCAATAATTCATTGTAAAATACAGAATGCAAAATTGTCTGGTACTGGAGTTATAATGAATTCTTTTATTGAAACAGGATTTGAGGTTTCTCATTATGGTTGCGTATACGGTTTTGAATGTACGAATTGTGTTATTGCAGGAATCAGTTCGCCAAATGGTATATTAAAGAACTGTATTATATATATCCCGAGTGATAATTATTTAGGCAATGTTGTTATGACGAACGAATCCTCCGCTTATTATTGTATTGGTATTCATAAATTCGTATCTGACAACTATGATATGTTTAGAGATTTAGCTAATGGGCTGAAGAATCAAAATGTAAAAAAACTTTCAGAGATATTTGAAAGTTATGATGGAAAATATACTGATGACGAGACCTTTGAACTTAAGAGTGATGCAAAAACCAAGTATCTTGGGAGTGATGGAACGGAAGTCGGAATATATGGTGGAAATCTGCCTTTTAATCCAACGCCAAGCAATCCTCAGATAACGAAGTGCAATGTGGCACCAAAGTCTACAGCAGATGGAAAACTAAGTGTCGAAATAGAGGTACGCGTATCCGAGTAAAAATCCAACGATGTTTATGAAAAAGTATTTATTTTTCCTTTTCACCTTTTGCTTTTGTTGCGTAGCGAGAGGACAAACTGGTTACGATTATTACTATTGGTTTGACAATGATGATGTTTCTATACAGAGTGGACATACAGAGAGCAGTGTTTGGAGTATTGAGGCAGACATGAATGGTTTGGATGAATCGCTTCATGTATTTCATCTTCAGATAAAAAATGACAAAGGTGTAGAGAGTGCTCCTCTGTCATATTACTTTCTTAAGCAAAAAGACAATAGTGAATATAAAGGGTATTATTGGTTTGATGGGAATTATTCGAGTCGACAATCACTGGATACGAATCAGGGGTTGTTATCAATTGATGTGTCGAAGCTGTCAGATGGATTCCATACATTCTTTTATCAGGTTTTCGGCGATTCTCCTTCTGCGGTATTGTCCCGTCCTTTTGTCAAGATTCCCATGACTGAAGGCTCCGAAGCTTTGAAATGTATTTGTTATGTCGATGGACAACCCTTTCGTGAAGAAAATATCTCTTCTGGTGGTGGTATCATCAATTGGAACCTTGATGTAAGAAGTCTGTCACAGGGCTTCCATCGTATGCATGTTCAGGTGCTCACCCATACAGGAGCTGCAACTTCATCATACGAGGCATACTTCCTGCGTATGGAGACAAATGATGAAATGTTGCAGATGAAATGCTATTATGCCATTGACGGTTCGGAGTTCAAGAAAGAGGCAGTCAATATGAGTGGGAGTACATTCCTTTGTGAGCTAGATGTCTCAGATCTTACTGATGGACTGCATAGCATCTCATATATGTTGTCAAATGGAAAGGGGATGGACACAAAGATACAAAGCCAATTCTTTGTGAAGACTCCTGTGGGAGGCAATGGCATTACTGGGTATTGTTATTGGCTTAACGATAGTACCAACCAGATAACGAAGGTACAAGTGCCACAGCGTTCAAATCCGTTTCAACTGGTATCTCTATTACCTGTTCCTGAAATCCCAATTCGAACAAGGTTGTTCCATTTTGAGTTGACCGAAGGTACTCCTATGATCTACTCCAAGAATGAAATACATATCCGTTTTATGGATGCTACAGGACGTTTAACCGATGCCACAAAGCAGTTCACAGATTATCACGTAGGACAAGAAGTGGTACCCGTAGGTGAGTTGCAATCTACACAGATGTTTGACAAAGTTGCTGATAATGATATTCGTTGGTACACAATGCAGGTGGCACCTGGTGACACGGCGGCTTTTAAACTCAGTCAGCCTGCAACGGTGCAGGTCTTTGCGCCGAGTGGCAATGAGGTATTCAAGACATCAGAATATGAATCGGTCAATTGGAATGGTATCCATACTTGGGAGGATGGTACGTATTATGTGGCTGTGCATGATGTGACAGGTTCTCAGAGCACGATGACGCTCGACTATATGCACATGGATAAGTACGATGTGGTTGACTGGGATGTTCATACCGTCGGCAATGGTGGTTGCAGCACCATCACCTTCAAGGGAAATGGATTCCGTGACCTGTATGCAGTAGATTTGGTGATTGCCCCAGGCGACACTATACACTCTGTTGATGTAGGTCATGAAAGCGATGCCGAGACAGCAGTCACCTTCGACTTTACAGGTGTAACATTGGGTGATTATAATGCCGTGTTCCACTTCACAGAAGAGAACAAGCACATCGCCAATGTCGTAACGGTTGAAGAGGCAATTGACATCGAACTGGCGACAGACGTTTCCTTCCCATCGTCCTTCCTGCGAGGCAGCACAATAACATATACATACGCCATTACAAATATAGGAAATATGACGGCATACTGTGTGCCAATATACATCTATTGCGAGACACCTAATATTGGGGGGATAACACACTTAAAAATTGATGGATTAAACTTATCATCGATTATAGAGGGAGTTAATACTGAAAACTTAAACCCAACAGAAAGAAATAAATTAGAAGTATGGGCCAATCAAATAGGAGATGACCATTATTTTTTACGAATAAAAAAAGCAGATAATAATACTAACGATTCTGTTATTGTAAGAAGCAACTATTTTACAATAACACTACCTCCATATGGTACAAGAGAAATAAGACTGCAACTTACATCCAATCAGTCGCCAAATGTATGGTTCACGTCACTCAAAACACTCCCGCCTTTTTCTGTTATAACAAATAACTATTCCCCAGAGTATAATGGTTTTCCAAACAAGTACAAAAGCGCACCAAAAGGTGATGGTATTAAAGATTGGTATTGTTGTATTCGAGAAAGAACGGAATGTATGTTGGATAGAGTAGCTTTTTGTTTTAATCGTACATCTCTATTAGGAACAGATGGCGCAATAGGACTAGCTGCATCTGGTTTGTTTTTGGGTCCAGAAATGCTTGTACCTTCAGCTGTTGTTCTTGAAGCAGCTCAAGGTGTTGGAACCGCAGGTTCCCTACTTAATCTATTCTCAACTAATTCGAAGGTATATGGCAATGCTATTTGTGGTGACTCCAAAACCAATCTGTTGGATGCTTTTAAAAAATCAGTTTTTGAAGATAATAGACACTCCGTCACAAACACATTGGGGAATGCCATATTAGATGAATATGAAAACTTAACAGGGAATCCTGTTAGTCTCGCTTTCAATGAAGCAAAACATATTCAAGAAACAATGGTTGCTGCACAACAAGGAATCACATATGGCATGAATGCATACCTTTGGGGAAATGAAGATGGGAACCAACCGTTAGGATTGGCTCAATGTATGGCTTTTAAGGAAATAAGTCCCGATTGTGTTCCAGATGATCCAGAAGGCGGCAAATCCACTCCTTATGTACCAGGAGACCCGAACGAAATTTTTGGACTACTGTCTGAGGCAGGTAGCAAGTTCATTGCAGATTATGTTGAGAAGATAAACTACACTATCGAGTTTGAAAACGACACTACATTTTCAGAGGCTTCGGCTCATACAATTGTCATTAAGGATACACTCGACAGCAGATATTTCGACTTGAAATCATTCATGCCTACGACGATTAAGTTAGGTAGCCGTGAGACGTACCTTGATAAAGCTGATGTCGTGACTAACAACAACGAGACGAGCTTCGTCAAGACCATAGATATGCGTCCAGAAATCAATGCTATTGCTCAGGTGAATGGTGAGTTCAACCAAAATAATGGCATCGCTCAATGGACGTTCCGGAGCCTCGACCCAATGACTATGGATCCGACCAACAACTTGATGCAAGGCATTCTGCCTGTGAACTATGATGGGACATCTGGTATCGGTGAAGTAATGTTTGAGATTGGCGTGAAGCCGAACAAGCCTCATGGAGCGTCACTGTCAAATCGTGCATCCATTGTATTTGACTACGAGGAGCCAATTATGACTCCCACCTGGACAAACATCGTAGATAAGATTGCTCCAGTGAGCCATGTGACAGACATTGTTGTGAAGAACGACTCGACGGCACAGGTGCTGGCCGACCTATTCGATGGTCTTTCGGGACCATGGCGCTATGATGTCTTCGTTCAGTATGGCGAGGGTTCGGCTTGGTGGAAAGCGGCAGAGAACGTGCCTATTGACAGCTTGGCTGAGGTGCGCATCTACGAGGGCATCAATCACGGCTTCTATGTGGTGCTGACCGACTCGGCCGGAAACGTGGAGCAGAAAAATCCTATACGCGAATGTACGCTCTACAATGGTGAGGTGATAAATAACATCAACCAATCACCATTCAACGAGAACTTAGGCATTACTCTCAATGGCACTCAACTAACAGTGAATACCAAATGTGGATGGACACAACATCTCAATGTGGTGAATATGTCAGGCCAAATAGTGCTGAAGTCGGGTAGTTTCACAAATGGGAATAGCATAGAATTGGGACATTTGCCCTCAGGAGTCTATACCGTATCGGCTTATGGGTGTGGTGACAGATATTCACGAACTATAATGTTAGGTGCAAGTAGGGACAAACAATCGTCGGTTCTGATTGATCAATTTTGATTTAGTGTCCCCCACCAGAAAAGTGCAAAATCTCTTGAAATGCTAATGTACACGGATAATACGCAAAATTCTTCTTGATGTGATACTCAATTTTTCTCTGAGAAAAATGTTGAAAATTACTGAAAAACGTCACTCTTAGACTTATCGTGCTTATTATCAGATGGATAGCCTATGACGATGTGCTCAAAATAACATCACTATAACGTCACTTTAACGTCACTTTTATACTGTTTGACCCTCTCATTGACCTTTGATCACTGAGCGAAACAACTTAGTTCCCACGAGTTTCTACGGCGGGAACTGTCAGTTCCCGCCGTGGAAACTGTCAGTATCTGGCCGGGAACTGTCAGTATCTGGCCGGGAACTGTCAGTTCCCGCTATGGAAACTGACAGTTCCCGCCTTGGATGTTATTCGGAAACTCCCTTTATTTAAAGGCATTTCAAGCTGTTTTAGGTCTTGAAATGCCATGTTTTTGACTTGAAAATGACGAAAAGTGACGTTATAGTGATGTTATAGTGATGTTATTTTGAGCACATCGTCATAGGTTATCTTATTTATTTACAGATAGATAGCAACAAGAGTGACGTTATTCACTATTTTTCAAGATTTTTTTCCTAAGAGCGTGAGGATGCGGGTGGCCTCCTCACCGTCAGCTTTCGCCTTGCGCAAGTCCTTCAGGATCTCTTCGCCATGTTTGTCGTCGCTGATGGCCCGCTTCAGCCATTTCTTGGCTTCTTCCTGATTGGCGGCAACACCCTTGCCTTTCAGGTAGCAGCGACCCAACTGATACATCGCTTTGGCATAGTCCTGCTTGGCCGATTTCTGGTAGAGCTCAAACGCCTTCTTGTCGTCTTCTTTCACGCCGTCGCCCTTGTCGTAGCAGCGGCCTAAGCGATACTGCGCCTTTCGATGCCCTTTGTCGGCAGCAGCCTGAAGCTTAGGTACCGCCTCCTTATAGAGCTCTTGGTCGTACAGTTTCTTTCCTTCTTCATAGAGCTTGTCTGCGCTCTGTGCGCTCATCGTGATGCTACATATCAGCATCATGCAAAGATAAATCAGTCTCTTCATAATTCTCAATTCTCAATTCTCAATTCTCAATTTTCAATTCTCACTCTTCACTCTTCATTCTTCACTCTTCACTTCTAATATCGCTTCTCCCGAGCAGGCATTGGGCTGTTGGATGCTGAGCATCTGACAGACGGTGGGTGCGATGTCGTTGATATGCACCTCACGACTGGTGGCACCGTGATGGATATGCCAGCCGTAGAAGAGTAGGGGGATATGGGCATCGTGCGGGTTCCATTCGCCATGCGTGGTACCTACTGGCGATGACCATTCGCCGTACATATAGTGGTTGGGTTCAGTAATGATGAGGATATCACCCGAACGGCGTGGGTGATAGCCCATCAGCGCCATGTTCATCAGACGTTCCGGCAGACTGGATGTGCGCACGCGCTCATAGTCCACGGCATTGATGACGTGGTCTACGGTGCGCAGATACGCGATAATCACTTCCTTCACGCGCTCCAGATCCAGTCCCTGCTCGGCAATGGATGCGTGGTTCAGGTTTATGCGGAAGTCCAGAATGCCGTTGATGACGGGCTTTGTGGCTCCCAAAGTCTTGGCCACCCGTGCCTCTGCCTCTTTCTGAATATCGTCGTAGAGGAACTTGCCGCTGTTCAGCTTGTGATCCTGCATGAACTTCCAGTTATGTGCGCCACCGTGGTCGGCCGTGAGGAAGAACAGGTAATTGCCCTGTCCCACCTGTTCGTCCAGTGCTGTGAGCAGTCGTTTGATATCTTTGTCCAGTTCTATGTAGGCCTCGTCGATATGCTCGCCGCGTGTAGACCATTGATGGCCTATGGCATCGGTCTGTGAATAACTGACGCACAGCATATCCGTTGCATCGCCTCTTCCCAGGTTCTCACCCTTCAAGGCAGCGATAGCCATATCCGTGGTCAGATGTCCGCAGAGGGGATAGAGGGCTACATCACTTCCCACCTTCTTCAACTCCTTGTTCTTGGCCATCTGGGCGTTCACCTCCTTTGCATAGTCGGGCAGTTCCTGCATATAGTAGGTGCTGCTCACGAAGCACAGCGCCTTTGTGTCAATCCAATAGGCGGCATTGGCAGCGCGTCCGGCAGGGAGGATGGCGGCGCGGTCTTTATAGCTCACCCCGATGACCTTCGAGCGGAAGTCGGTATGCAGGCGCAGCTGGTCGCCGATGGTGGTAGAGAGCAGCAGGTGGGGCGACGACTGTCCTTTTGTGGTGTTGGAGCCTACGGTCTGCACGGTGGTGTCGGCAACGCAGCCTACCTCGCGTCCGTTCAGATAGAAGTTGTTGCCGCAGATGCCGTGATAGGCTGGGGTGGTGCCGGTATAGATGGACGTGTGGCCGATAGCGGTCACCGTAGGCACGTAGTTGATCAGACAGTTGTTGCAGGAGTAGCCGTCACTGATGAGGCGTTTGAACCCACCGTCCTGAAACTGGTCGTAGTAGCGCGACAGGTAGTCCCAGCGCATCTGGTCGACCACAACGCCCACCACCAATTTTGGTTTTTGCTGCGCCCCAACGGGGCTAAATGATAAATGACAGATGATAAACGATAAACATATTGTCATCATCCATCTGCTTCTCACTATCATTAATAATCTCTTACTCATTCCCCTTTTTCATTTATCATTTATCATTTCTCATTTTGGGTGAAGCCCGCCAGTTTCTTAGTCCAATAGGCACGCAAGTCGCTCCACTTATAGTAATATGGTGTGCTGGTAGCCTGGACGGGCAGCGTCACCTCACGCTCATTCAGCAGTGCCTTCACCAGGATGTCGCCCTCGCCTTTCTTCGGTTTGTAGAAGATGAGCTGTATGTTGCAGGCCATGGGGAAAATCTTGTAGTTCTGCCATTGCTGGTCGAGCGTCTCCAGGTCGCTGACGCTGACACCGCAGTTGCCCAGTTCCATAAGGCATGCCAGCGGCATCACGCACACCTCGTGACCGAAGCGCATGGTGGCCTGTGGCTTTCCTAATGCCACGCAGGTGTCGGCAGTCTCGATAATGTTTGTCAACAGGTTATACTGGCTGAACGGCATGATCTTGTCCGACTGTGGTGCTGCGCCGTAGTCCAGATACCAGCCGGTATTGCGCATCAGCCACTGGTCGTAGATCTCGTCATCGTTGAAGAGTGACAGCATATCGACCCCCTCTTCGTGGCTCTGCATATTGATGACCACTTCAAACAGGTTGTGCATCAGCGACCCCGCCCTGATGCTGTCGGCCACCCACTGCTGGTCGTTGAAGAGCACTGTCATCAGGCGTTCCGGATGGGTGTGGCGCTCGTTGAACGCATTGCGGTCGGGATGACTCTTGCGCGATGCCTGGCGCAGCTTGTCGCTCCATCCCTGGTTCAGATAGTATTGCAGGCTCTCGCTCACGTCATTATGGATGCGGGCAGTGGGATTGGCAGCCGTCAGTTCCTCACACTCGGCAATCATTGACAGGATGCAGCGGTTCACCGTGGTAGAACGGGCATCAATCCTGACTCCCTTGACCTTGAAGATCTCGGGGAAATGCTCGGCAATACGACGGCCGATGCCATGATGCTGACGTTCGCCCACGGTGGTCAGGTCGCCCAGGCGTTTGTTGGTGGTCTTGTTGAACTGCTCTATATGGCGCAGGGCCTCCTGTCCCTCACGCGTCAGCTTTCCCTCCTGGCGAGCCTTGCGTAGGGGGCGCAGCACGCGCTCGTAGTCATCCTTGCCAATGAGCCAGCGTGAACCGTGACGGCCGTAGTGGGTGAAATAGAACGGCACATAGCCCTTTGGGGCTTTGGTGTAATTGAAATCTGGAAGATAGCGGTCGTAGTCCAGATAGTTGGAACCGGCCAGCCAGGGATTGGCCTTGATTTCCTCACGGGCGGTCTGGGCGTTGATGGTCAAGGTAATGCCCAGCAGGAATAATGTCAGTATTTTTTTCATACAGTAAAAAATGTTTTTAGTCTTTCTTGCCGCAAAGGTACGAATAAGCGAGTAGAAAACCAAAATA
>Ga0310695_10012085_pt1 | contig 12172 bp, 6 predicted proteins | sample RumenRJG_04DNA_FD_203882 | JGI IMG/M metagenome (GOLD analysis project Ga0310695, IMG submission 203882) | Bovine rumen microbial communities from Lethbridge, Alberta, Canada - RJG_04 (v2) (version 2) | ecosystem: Host-associated > Mammals > Digestive system > Stomach > Rumen | place: Canada... | reverse complement strand
CGCAAACGCTGATGCCCTGATAGTTAAATGGATATAACAAGGCTCTCCTAAAGCTTAGTTCCGAGTTCGATTCTCGGTCGGGGTACTACAACATCTCACATGTCTTTTTTACTGCACCATAAAACAATACGAAAATGCGACAAACAATCTTTTATCTATTTGTATTGGCTGCGGTACTTGTCTTTTGCTCTGGAAACAAAGTGAAGTATCGTATCGGAATATCACAGTGTTCGGCTGATATCTGGCGTGACAAGCAGAATGCAGAGCTGCGTATGGGTGCTTATTTCCATGATAATGTGGAACTGAAGTTTGCTGCAGCCTACGATAGCGACGAGCGGCAAGTGGAGCAGATTGACAGCCTTGTAAATGATGGCATCGACTTGCTGATTGTGGCTCCGAACCAGGTGCAGACCATCTCGCCTGCCATCGACCGTGCGTATGACAAAGGTATCCCCGTGATTGTGTTTGAACGCAAGACCAGTTCACAGAAATATACCGCTTTTATCAGTGCCGACAACTACGAGATGGGGCGTGTGATGGGTGAATACATTGTCTCTCGGCTTCATGGACAGGGCAATGTGTTAGAGATAAAAGGACTGGAAGGCTCGTCGCCCGCCATTGAGCGGCACAACGGTTTCATGGACGCCTTGAAGGATACACCAGGCATTAAGATAGTGGGCTCGCTGCAAGGCGACTGGACGGAGCCGACGGCATACGAGACAACAAAACAATGGCTCACTAATAATAAAGATGTACGCGTAGACCTTGTGTTCGGTGCCAACGACCGCACAGCGATGGGAGCAAGGAAAGCGCTTGGTGATGGTGTGTTATACTGTGGTATTGACGGCCTACCAGGTGAGAATGGCGGCATCCAACTGGTGCGTGACTCTTTGCTTGATGCGTCCTATATCTATCCCACACATGGTGACCAGATTATCGAGTTGGCGGTTAATATTCTCGAAGGGAAACCATTCAAAAAGGAAACGCTGCTGATGTCGGCTTTGGTGACCCGCGACAATGCGAAGGTGCTGCTGATGCAGGGCGAGGAACTGATGCGACAGGCTGACCGTCTGGATCAGTTACACAATAAAGCCAACAACTACCTGCATGAACTTGACACCCAGCGCATCGTAAACTGGCTGGCCGTTGGTGTTATCATCCTTCTACTTGTGGTCTTCGTTCTTTTCTACCTCTATTATCTTAAAAAGATAAATATACAGCGAGAACGTGTGGTAAACACATTGTGGAACCTTAAACCAGAAGATATTCCCGTGTCATCAAAGCAAACAGAAGATATGGAGAGTGCTGTCATCTCTGATGAAACAGAAGAGAAGGAGCCTGTTGCTGTTTCGCAGTTTATCAGTCGTTTCAAGGAAGTAATTGAAGCTCGTCTGGAAGAAAGTGAGGTCAGTGTGGAGGATCTGGCAGCTGACATGAATCTGAGTCGCGTACAGCTGTATCGTAAAGTAAAGTCTGTTACAGGCTCGTCACCCGTAGAGCTACTGCGCACCGCCCGTCTGAACCGTGCTTATCATATATTGCTTACCACCGACAAGAGTGTCTCGGAGGTGGCCTATGCCGTTGGCTTCACTGCCCCCAGCTACTTCACTAAATGTTTCAAGGAAGAATACGGCATGGTGCCGGGAGACGTGAAGAAGATTGAAAATTGAAAATTGAAGATTAAGAATTATCGTTCATTCTATCGCAAAAATGTTACATTGCAACATATTTTGCACGGAGTGAACGATATTTTTAATGTCTGAGAGAAAATAGCCTGTACTTTTGCAGCAGATTTCTGTTACAAGAGTATTAACTAAAAACGTAAAGCAAATGAAACAAACGAAACGATTCATTCTGAGTTTCCTCTCGCTGATGTTGTGTACGATTATGTACGCGCAGGAGGAGATTAAAGGAACGGTGGTCGATGAAACCGGTGAAGGCGTCATTGGTGCCACTATCAAGGAAAAAGGTACGTCGAACGGTACTGTGACCGACTTCGACGGCAACTTCAAGCTGAAGGTAGCCAAGGGCACGCTGCTTGTGGTGAGCTACATCGGCTACAACAACATGGAAGTGGCTGCGGCCCCTGGCATGAAGGTGCAGCTGAAAGAGAACGCCTCAGAACTGGCCGAAGTTGTGGTGACGGGTTACCAGACCCAGCGCAAGGCCGACCTGACAGGTTCGGTGGCCGTGGTGAAGACAGACGAGTTGAAAACCTCGAGCGACACCGACCCCATGCGTGCCTTGCAGGGTAAGGTGCCGGGCATGACCATCACCAGCAACGGTTCGCCCGTGGGCGCAGGTACCGTTCGCATCCGTGGCGGCGGCTCTTTCAACTCCAGCCAGGATCCCCTCTTTATTATCGACGGCGTGCCTACGACCACCAATCTGAACACGCTCAATATGAATGACATCGAGTCGATGCAGGTGCTGAAAGACGCTGCTTCTGCTTCTATCTATGGTTCGCGCGCTGCTAACGGCGTGATTATCATTACCACCCGTTCGGGTAAGAAGGGCGATAAGGTGAAGGTGGATTTCTCGGCCAACCTCACCGCCCAATTCTACAACAAGCAGACCATGATGGAGCTGGCCAACACCGCTGAGTATGCCACCGCCATGGCTCAGGCTGCTATGAACGACGGACTGGACCCTGAGCAGTATGCCAACAACTACGGCCTGACACTTAACGCTGCCGCAGGCACGCCCATCTCGGCTTACGACCCCGCCACGGGCCAGATGCGACAGTTCACCGTGAATGGTCTCTACGACGGCTATATGAACTCGAAGAAGACCATGCGCTTCAGCGACACCGACTGGCTCGACGAAATTTCGCGCACCGGCTTCTCGCAGAACTACGACCTCTCTATCTCGAATGCCACCGACAAGTCGTCGGCCCTCGTGTCCTTCGGCTACAAGAAGAACAACGGCATTCTGAAATACACCGACTTTGAGAGCTTCTCAGGCCGCATCAACACCAGTTACAAGGTGAACAAGATCGTGACCGTGGGCGAGAATGCTACTATCACCTACAGCGACCAAGTAGATTGCCAGCCCTTGGAGAATGCCCTGAAGATGGCGCCCACGCTGCCAGTCTATGAAGAGGACGGTGAGACCTTCTCAGGTCCCGTGGGTGGCATGAGCGACCGCCAGAACCCCCTGCGCGAACTCTATCATAATAAGGACAACCGCCTGAAGATGTGGCGTGTGTTCGGCAATGCCTACGTCAACCTGCAGCCCGTCAAAGGTCTGACGCTGCGCTCCAACTTTGGTCTCGACTATTGGTCGGAGTTCATCCACAGCGTGACCTACACCTGGCACTCGGACGTGGTGAACAACTCTACTCCATCTGCCAACCTTGGCTCAAAGAATTCCATCAAGTGGACCTGGTCGAACACGGCCAACTACCAGTTCAATATCGGTGCTGATCACAATTTCATCCTGCTGGGCGGTATGGAGCTGCACCGCGACATCGACGAGCACTCGAATGCCTACGCCCAGATGTACGCCTTGGAGAACTACGACTACATGTGGCCCGATGCTGCCACCGGCACCCAGCGCGCCACCGGCATCCGCGAAGGCTACAACCTCGTCTCTTTCTTCGGTAAGTTAGACTATAACTGGAAAGACCTCGTACTCGCCTCGTTCACCATCCGCCACGACGGTTCGAGCCGCTTTGGCGAGAACAACCGCTATGGTACCTTCCCCGCCTTCACGCTGGGCTATCGTCTCTCCGAGAACCTGAAGCAGGACTGGATCGACGACCTGAAGCTGCGTGCCTCATGGGGTGAGACGGGTAATCAGGCCATCAGCAACTATGCCCGACACGGACTTTATGCAGCCACCTACGGCGGTGCCCGCAACGAATCGACGGCCTACGACCTCGCCCTGCAAGGCAGCGGCATCTTCCCCTCCGGCTTCCGCGCCACGCAGTCGCAGAACAACAACCTGAAGTGGGAGACCACCGAGCAGTATAACTTCGGTCTCGACTTCACGCTCTTCGGCAGCAGCGTCTATGGTACAGTGGATGCCTATATCAAGAATGTGAAGGACATGCTCATCAACCCCGCCTACCTCGGTTCGATGGGTGAGGGCGGCGCCTCGTGGCTCAACGGTCCGAGCCTGCGCAACTGGGGTATGGAGTTTGCCCTGGGCTATCGCGGCACTACCGATTTCGGCCTGCGCTACAACGTGAACGGCAACCTCGACTTCTTCCGCCAGCGCGTGACCTACCTGCCCGAGACAACCACCGGCTCATACGTACACACCGCCAAGGAGAACCTCGTGGAGGCCAAGAAGCCCTACGGCTCCATCGTCGGCTACGTGGTCGACGGCCTGTTCCAGAGCCGTGAGGAGGTGCTGGCCAGTGGTCAGGAGAACGCCCGTGTGGGTGGTCTGAAGTATGCCGACCTCGATGGCAACGGCATCATCAACGAACAGGACCAGGACTGGATATTCAATCCCGTGCCCAACTTCTCGTGGGGCCTGAACTTCGAGCTGGGCTACAAGGACTTCGACTTCTCGATGTTCTGGCAGGGCGTGGCTGGTCAGGACGTGTATAACAACCAGAAGTTCCAGACCGATTTTTACAGCATCACCGACGCCGGCTCGAACAAGGGCAACCGCATGCTCGGTGCCTGGACCACCGCCAACACCGGCAGCGACATCCCCGCACTGACCACCAACAACGTGGGCAACGAGAACCGCGCCTCGACCTACTTCGTGGAGAACGGCAGCTATGCCAAGCTACGCCAGGTGCAGATAGGCTACAACCTGCCCGAGAATCTGCTGAAGAAAGTCCGCATATCGAACGCCCGCGTCTATGTCTCCGGCCACAACCTGCTCACCATCAAGAGCAGCAGTCTCACTTGCAGCGATCCAGAGAACCCCAACTGGGCTTATCCTAACAGCACCTCGCTCTCGTTCGGTATACAAACTTCGTTCTAAGGCACTACTATCCAATAATAATAAAAACAGACGATTATGAAATACAATATCAAAAACATATATCTCGGTTTCGCAATAGGTTGCAGCTTCGTCGCAACGGCAGCCCTCACTAGCTGCAATGACTTCATTGATGTGGAGCCGCAGGGCGTCATCAGCGAAGGCCTCGCCATGAGCCAGCCTGAAGAAATGGTCACCGCCGCATACGCTAAGCTGGGCGATGACTGGTACACCTATCCGTTTAACCTCTGGCCCTACGGCGACGTTAGCAGCGACGATGCCATGAAGGGCGGTTCGGGCACCACCGACACTAACTACCACCCCGTGGAGGTGTGGAGCACGCTGACCGCCTCGACCCCCGACCACATGGACGAGCAGTGGTATCACTTCTATTGCAGCATCTCGCGCTGCAACCGTGCCCTCGTCTCGCTCGCAGAGGACGGCGTTGCCAAGCTGGGCGAAGAGACGGCCCGCATCCGCGAGGGCGAGGTGCGCTTCCTCCGTGCCCACTTCTACTTCAAGCTGGTGCAGATGTGGTATCAGGTGCCCTGGGTCGATGAGGATGTGTATAAGAACCACACTGAGGAACAGACACCCAACAACCAGTTCACCCATGAGGAACTGATGGACAAGATTGTGGCCGACTTCAAGTTTGCCTACGACGTTCTGCCCACCACACAGAGCGAGGGCGGTCGTGCCAACAAAATTGCCGCCGCAGCCTATCTGGCCAAATGCTACCTGACGATGGCTTGGGGCGACGGCTACGAAGCTAACACAGGCGTGAGCCACATCAACAGCCAGTATATGCAGGAGGTGGTGAAATATACGGATGATGTGAAGAACTCGCAGTACGGCTATTTAGAGGACTACGGCGACATCTTCCTGCCAGAGTACAAGAATTCGAAGGAGAGCGTCTTCGCCGTGCAGCACAGCGACTATCAGGACGACAACACCCTCTACGGACGCGCTAACTGGAGCAACATGCTCAACGGCTGCTGGCAGATGTGGTCGTGCGGATGGGACTTCCACAAGCCCACGCAGAACCTTGTCAACGCCTTCAAGACGAAGGACGGTCTGCCTATGTTCAACGACTACAACAATGAGATTGCCTATCCCATCAACGGCGTGCCTACCGCACAGAAATGGGACCCACGCCTCTTCCACACCGTTGGAATGCCCACCTTCCCCTACAAGTACGAGGTGGAATACACCATGACTAAGGACAACAGCCGCACGCCCAACACCTACGGTTACTACGCCTCGCTGAAAGAGGTGCCGCAGCGCTCGAAGGGCGAGACCTTCGACAACCCCTGGCAGGCCTTCGCCATGAACGACTATGTGCTGCGTTACACCGACGTGATGCTGATGCGCGCTGAGGCTCTCATAGAGACGGGACAGTTGGAGGAAGCCCGCACCATCATCAACGACATCCGTCAGCGAGCCAAGAACAGTGTCGCCAAGCATATCGGCTACGCTGCTGACCAGTGCGAAATCGCCCTCTATCCCGCCTCTTACTTCGCCTCGAAGGAGCAGGCCCGCCAGTGCCTGCAGTGGGAGCGCCGCTTGGAGTTGGCCATGGAGAACGGCCGCTACTTCGACCTGCGCCGCTGGGGCATCGCCTCGAAGACCCTCAACGCCTTCTTCGAGAAGGAGAAGGATGTGGTCTATGACGGTCAGACCTACGCCCAGTACTATAAGGACGCCCACTATACCACGGGCAAGAACGAGTACTTCCCCCTGCCTTACATCCAGCTCTACTACGTGCCCGGACTCTATACGCAGAACAAGGGATACAACTAATGGAGTTAAGAGTTTAGAGTTAAGAATTAAGAGTTAAAAAATTAAGAGTTATGAAAAAGATATCATTCATTATAATGGCGATGTTTGCCTTAGTCCTGACCGCTTGTCAGGACAAGGACATCGACCGCGAAGCCATGACCCTCGCTGCCCCCGACGCCACGCAGATCACCGGCCAACTGAACGGCGACGACTACACTTGGACGTGGCCCGCACAACAGGCTCAGATGCAAGTGACCATCTACCGCAACGGCACCCTTTCAGCCTCTGAGACCGTAAGCGGCACTACCTATACCCAGAAGAACGTTCCCACGAACGTGCCCTTCGAGTATGTCTTCAAGCTCACCGACGGCACGAACCTCTCCACTGGTGTCATCAAGACCTACACCCGCGAGGGTGCCACCAGCATTAGTGGTTTGCAGATGAGCCAGGTCGATAAGGCCGGTGGCTACGATGCCCTCGTCGAGTGGAACCGCGCTGCCGATGCCACCAGCATCAAGTTCAGTGCCACCAACGGCAAGCGCAACATCAGCGAGACGCTGCAAGGCTCGGCCACGAGCTACACCATCGCCGACGTGCAGACGGGCGAAACTTGGGAAGTCACGCTCACCGCACAGAACGACAAGGGCACCGCTCTCTCGACCCGCTCGTCGCTCCGCATCGGTAAGACGGCCATCGGCTTCCTGAGTGTCTATGCCACGCCCGAACAGTTGGTTGCCGACGGCGACGATGACGAGGCATCGGCCTGGCTCTGGTTGCATGAGACCTATCCCACGGCGCAGTTCGTGCCCTTCGCCAGCATCACCTCTGCCGAGGTCATCGAGCCTTTCCGCGTGCTCTTCTGGCTGCGCGACCTCGAAGGCGTAGGCGAAGGCGAGGTGTTTGGCCTTACCCCCGACGTAGAAGCCGCCACGCCTATTATTAAAGAATGGTACAAGCAGGGCGGCAGCATGTTGCTCTGGAGCCACGCCACCGTCTATGCCGGACACCTGGGCCGCATCAACCTCGATGACATGAAGAACAACGACCGTGCCATCGGCACCGGCGCAGGTGGCATCAACAACGACGTGTGGAAGATGGCCGTGCAGCTCAACCCCGGCGGGCGCTTCTCGAAGGATCACTCCACGCACCCCATCTACAAGGGTCTCGAAGTGGAATCGACCGACCGCACGAAGCTCATCGCCTTCAAGGGCCCGGGCTGGACGGAAGACCACAACTGCCTCTTCTTCAACCTGCCCTCGCTCTATACCGGCATCGGCAATCAGGAGGAAGCCTGCTACACGCAGCTCACGCAGACCTACGGCATCTATCCCCTCGGCACATGGGACAGCCAGATTGACTGGGTCAGCCAGATGAACGTCTGGGAGGCTCAGCAGGGCAACACCGAGTTTCAGGGCACCCTGCTCTGCATCGGCAACGGCGGCTGTGAGTTCTCGATGAAGAACGCCGACGGTACGCCCGACAAGAGTGCACACCCGAAGAACAACATCTATCAGGACAACGTCCTTACCCTCGCCAAGAACTCCTTGGAATATTTGAAGACAAGATAGTTTCATAGTTAGTTATTAGAGTGTTAGTTATGAAGAAATCATCGTATTTCTTTCTCGTTGTAATGGTAGCCGTCGTGATGTCGGCTACCATTATGGCTTGTGGCAGCGACGACCCCAGGCAGGACTACAACCCGCTCATCGATGACCCGCAGTCCTCCGAGCAGCCCGCCACGCCCGAAGTGTCAGCATCGAGTAGAACCGAGCAGTACCGCCCTCAAATCCACTTCACCCCCGCCAAGAACTGGATGAATGACCCCAACGGTATGGTCTATATCGATGGTGTCTATCACCTCTTCTACCAGTACAACCCGCAGGGCAACGACTGGGGCAACATGTCGTGGGGTCACGCCACCTCTCCCGACCTCATCCACTGGCAGGAGCAGCCCGTCGCCCTCACCCGCGACGAACTGGGTGACATCTTCTCCGGCTCTGCCGTCATCGACAAGCAGAACACCGCAGGCTTCGGCGCCAATGCTATGGTGGCACTCTACACGTCGGCCAGCAGCGTGCAGCAGCAGAGCATCGCCTACAGCACCGACGGCGGCAAGACCTTCACCCGCTACAGCGGCAACCCCGTCATCCGCAACAACGACGACAACCTACGCGACCCGAAAGTCTTCTGGCACGAGGCCACGCAGAAATGGGTGATGGCCTTGGCCAAGGGCTGGCTTCGCGGCATAGAGCTCTACGGCTCCACCGACTTGAAGAACTGGAGTCACCTGAGCACTTTCGTTACCGACCTCCCCGGTCGTCCCAGCCTACAGTGGGAATGCCCCGACCTGATACAATTCGGCAACAAATGGGTACTGCTCGTCAGCGTCAACCCCGGTGGCCCCATCCTCGGCTCGGGCACGATGTACTTCGTGGGCGACTTTGATGGTAAAGAGTTCAAGGCTGATGCGCTCGAGTATCCGCTCTGGCTCGACTACGGCATGGACAATTACGCTGGTGTTACTTGGTCGAACACAGGTGACCGCAAACTGATGATTGGCTGGATGAACAACTGGCAATATGCTGGCAGCGTACCCTGCTCGCCATGGCGCTCCGCGATGACCCTTCCACGCGAACTGAAGCTCACGGAGTACAATGGTAAGCCCCTCCTCTGCTGTCCTGTCATTCCCGAAATCGATAAGATTGCCGGCCAGTGGCAGAAAGCCGTTACCACCCTCGACGTGAAAGCTGCCTACCAGCTCCGCCTCACCCTCAATCTTGACAAAAACTCGACCATCACCCTGAGCAACAATGCCGACGAAAAATATGTCATCGACATCAATGCTGCTGCCCGCATGCTCACCACCCACCGCACCGCCGCCTCGGGCAAGACCTCGTTTAACGGCAGTTTCTCCATCCCCTCGATGCAGGCTCCGCTAAACGTCTCGGGCAACGCCGTCACCCTCGACCTCTTCGTCGACCAGTCGTCCGTAGAACTGCTCACCAACGACGGCGCCATGTCGATGACCAACCTCGTCTTCCCGCAGACCATCTACGACCGTCTCTCCGTCACCGGTGCCGACTTCGAAGCCCAGTACCGCTCCCTATCCAGCATCTGGAACTGACTCTGTTTCATCATTACTATAAATAGGTACCTCAGGTAAAAGATTGTTTTTCAGGCCCCCGCCCCAGTCTCCCCTTTCTCGGAGGCTGGGGCTTTTTTTTGTTCCATTATTGGCAAATTTGTTGCAATGAACGTTTTTTCTTAGTGTTTGTATCATTAGTTATAGCGTAGAAGGGGGAAAAAGAGTAATTTTGCAGCAGATTTTTTAATAACTAAAAACAAATGAGTATGAAAAGACTGTTGATGACAATGATGGCGGTGATGACGCTCACGATGGCCAAGGCACAAGTGACGCCGATGGTGCTGGGCGACAACCACGCTATGGTGCGCGTAACCAAGGACGCGAAGTATCTGCTGCTGCCCGTGCAGGAGAGTGAGGAGAACGCGAACATCGCGGTGCTCGACGAGCGTAACGAACTGGTGAAGCGGCTGAATGTAAAGCTGGCTGTGAACAAGGTGGACTACTGGGTGCCTCTGGAGCTGAAGCGTGGCTACAAGCTGCTGGACATCACCTTCCATGGTGACCGTAGACAGACGGGAGCCGTGAAGAGCTTTGTGTGCTGGAAGGAGATAAAGTTTTCCGACACTTTCGATACGGCAAACCGCGAGCGTTTCCGCCCGGTGTATCATCATACACCGCTCTACGGGTGGATGAACGACCCCAATGGAATGTTCTATAAAGACGGCGTATGGCACCTTTATTATCAGTATAACCCCTACGGCTCACAGTGGGAGAACATGACGTGGGGACACTCCACGTCGAAAGACTTGGTGCACTGGGAGGCACAGCCGCTGGCCATCGAAAGCGACTGGCTGGGCACCATCTTCAGCGGTTCCTGCGTGACCCGTGGCGACGAGGTGGTGGCCATTTATACCTCGGCAGGGCATCATCAGACGCAGTCGATAGCCATCTCGAAGGACAACGGCCAGACGTTTACGAAGTATGAGGGCAACCCCGTGCTGACCAGCGACGTGCCTGACTTCCGCGACCCGAACCCCTTCTGGAACGAGGATATCAAGGCATGGAACCTCATCCTCGCCGTGGGACAAGAGATGCGCATCTACTCGTCACCAGACCTGAAGGAGTGGAAGGAAGAGTCGCGCTTCGGTTTGGGATATGGCAACCACGATGGTGTGTGGGAGTGTCCAGATCTGTTTAAGATTGATGAAAAGTGGGTGCTCATCTGCAATATCAATCCTGGTGGTCCATTTGGTGGTAGCGCCACACAGTATTTTGTGGGGCAGTTCGACGGACATAAGTTCACTTGTGAGTCGAAGCCTGAAGTGACGAAGTGGCTCGATTATGGCAAGGACCATTATGCCACTGTCTCGTTTTACAACGCTCCAAACAACCGCCGCACGGTGCTGGCCTGGATGTCGAACTGGCAGTACGCCAATCAGGTGCCGACAATGCAATTCCGTAGTGCTAATTCGATAGCCCGCGACCTCGGTCTCTTTGAATATAATGGTGAGACCTACGTCAGCGTCACACCCTCGCCGGAGATGCTGGCCGTGCGTGGCGCAAAAGTAAAGCAGCCCACGGAGGCCTGTGAGATAGTTATCGACGTGAAGAAGCAAGCGGAGATTGTACTCTCGAACACGAAGGGCGAGCAGGTCACAATGACCTATGACGCTGCGAAGCAAACGTTTACGACGGATCGCACGAAGAGCGGTGACGTGGGCTTCAGTCAGGACTTCCCCTGCGTGACGAAGGCTCCCACTTACGGCACTATCAAACAACTGCGTATCTTCATCGACCGCTGCAGCATCGAGGCTTTCGATGCCGATGGCAAGATGGCGATGACCAACCTCGTGTTCCCCTCAGAGCCCTATAACAGTATAAAGGTCAAAGGCGGGAAAGTAACTATCTATGAGATAAAAGTAAAAGAGTAAAAAGGTAAAAAAGTAAAAGAGTAAAAAATAAAGATATGGGTCAAAACAAATCTATTTATCTCGTCCCCGTAATGCTCTGCTTCTTCTGCATGGGCTTCGTGGATCTGGTGGGCATCGCCTCCAACTATGTGAAGGAAGATCTGGGGCTAACGGACTCCGTAGCCAACGTGTTCCCCTCGCTCGTGTTCTTCTGGTTCCTCATCTTCAGTGTGCCCACGGGTATGCTGATGAACAAGATTGGTCGCAAGAAGACGGTGCTGCTGTCGCTTGTAGTAACTGTCTTGTCGCTGCTGCTGCCGCTCTTTGGTGAGAACTTCGGCATCATGCTCGTAGCTTTCTCGCTGCTGGGTATTGGTAATGCCTTGATGCAGACCTCGCTTAACCCGCTGGTGTCAACAGTGATGGGCGGTGGGAATCTTGCCTCGACGCTCACCTT
>Ga0310695_10012084_pt1 | contig 12172 bp, 6 predicted proteins | sample RumenRJG_04DNA_FD_203882 | JGI IMG/M metagenome (GOLD analysis project Ga0310695, IMG submission 203882) | Bovine rumen microbial communities from Lethbridge, Alberta, Canada - RJG_04 (v2) (version 2) | ecosystem: Host-associated > Mammals > Digestive system > Stomach > Rumen | place: Canada... | reverse complement strand
GCTCTTTCAAGATGCCGTCATATCTTTTAAAGCAAGGGGTGCCCTGCCAGGTGTTGCGCTGAAATCTTACACTTGACAAAAGGTCACTTCATATCAGTAATTTGCGAAAATCGGAAACAGACGGGGTTCTTTTCCGCGCTTGACAGAAGCGGTGCCACGGTGATATTGTAATTTTTGCAGAAGATATCTGTTCTGCTGAATAAATAATTATATTCTGAATTCTGTCCGGATCGGACGCAAAATCATCATACATAAAACTGAATATTTCGGAGTCTGTATTTCTGTGTAAAAATCCCGATAAAAAGAAGGCTTTTGCAAAGCATCAGAACGGATTCCGCAGGAAATAATATCTAATTCATATTTATTGAAAATTTATATGATTTATTTGTGATGAATGATTATTTCACCGGCAAAAGAAAAAGCCGGGTTGCCTGTATCTTCCCATGGCGTGAAAAGCAGGGGATCAGCGGACAGTCACAGAGGGATTCTTTGGCTGTCCGGGTGAAGGCAGAAGGAGGATATTTTGAAAAAGAGCAGAATGAAAACAGGCGGGGAGAGACTGCGGTACAGGTTTTCTGCGCTGGCTGTGGCCGGAATTCTGGTCCTGATTCCGGTTCTGGTTTCTCTATGCGGTATAGGAGAATTCCACGGGGCAGATGTTTATGCGTCGGAGCGGACTGAAGGAGAAGAGGACGCGGGAGATGGTAGGACGTTCGCGGCAGAAGTAACTCCGGCAGGCAGTACATCAGGAATCAGCAGTCCGGGGGACAGCAGTTCCGGAGATGAGCAGTCCGGAAATACGTCCGGCAGCGGGACTTCATCAGGATCGAAGGAGGAAGGAGAGAACGCTGGAGGCGGCGATACATCTGCGGCAGGATCTCCGGGCGGCAGCGGATCCGGGGACGAAGGATCCGGGAACAGCGGTTCCGGAGTCGGACAGTCCGGGGAGACGTCCGGAGGCGGCACTTCAGCGGGATCGAAGGAGGAAGGAGAGGCCGCGGGAGGCGGCGGTACATCCTCAGAAGGATCCACAGGCGGCAGCGGGTCCGGGGGCGGAAAGCCCGGGGACAGCGGATCCGGAGACGGGCAGTCCGAAGAGACGTCCGGTGGCGGCGGGGCTTCCGGATCGGCAAAGGATGGAGGCAGTGAAGCCGGCGGCAGCGGAAGAACATCCGGCAGCGGGTCTTCTGACAGCAGTTCCGGCGATGTAAGGGGAGGCAGTTCTCCCCGCCCGGAACAATCGACCGGGGAGGAATCTGCCTCCGGAAGAAACGGGAACGATACACAAAAGGAAACCGATACACAGAAAGGAACCGATACACAGAAAGGAACCGATACACAAAAAGGAACCGATACACAGGATGAAAGCAGTCCTGGTGCCGGTACAGGCGCTACGGCGCAGACAGAAGAGGATGCTTCCGCTCCCGGGGAGATTACGGAAATTACGGGAGAAGACTGGATGACAGCCGGGGAGTTTGAAAACGCATATGAGAGTGTGACCGAGGGCGCGGCAGGGGCAGCTTCTACACTGTCAGACGCCAGAATCGTGAGTAAAAGAAGCGAACTGGATTATGAGGAACTGGGACTTGGAGAAGAAATGGCCGGCGTCGTTAATCACACGACTCCGATCGATATCGAGGACGGGGAAGGAAACAGTTACTACGGCGTGTGTGTGTCCCCCAACGACCGCGGATGGCCCAAGGGGACGGTTCTTCCCAATGTAAAAAGGGTCACTGATGCTGTGATGATCAAACTCTATTATTACACGGTGTTTGACAACTATGGGAAACAGTTGGCTTCTTCCAGAGGATACGGAGGAAATGCGGAACAGGTTGCAGTCTGTGCCTGCCATGAGGCCATGTCCCAGCGGTATTCGGAGCTGGGAGGAGTTGAATATTACCGGCCCAATCTGGACAGTGATTTCAGATCTCTTGTCTCGGCTTACCGCAGCGGGGTATCTTCAAAGGCAGACCCGGATCCGGACAAGGTCATTGTGTATATCTGCGCCCGGACACAGGGCGACGGACACTGGAGGCAGGCTTATGTATTCGGACGCATCGAGGAAGAGGAGCCGGCAAATATTGTTCTGATGAAGACCTGTTCGGACCCGGATATGAGGCCCAGATACACGGCCTATTCCCTCTCGGAGACCGCGGAAGGCAAAGAGGTCGTCTTCCGCCTGTTTTCCGATAAGGAATGCACCCGCCAGGTCAAAGTCTACAAGGATGCCGAAATGACGGTAGAGCTCCCGTCGATCCCGGTAGGAGCCAACGGAAACACGGGATTGACCAACCGCACGTATTTTTACTGCGAACCCGGAACCTATTACGTGAAGGAAATGAATGTTCCTATGGGCTATGAACCGCATCCCGAGCCCTTCGGTCCTTTTACATTCGAAGAAGGAAAGGGCAAGACGATTAAATTATCCAATAAACCTCGGTACGGTCTGGCCGCTGTCCTTAAAAAGGACGCCAAGACGGGGAAAGGCCTGGAAGGAGCAGTTTTCAACATGTATTCATCCAAAGAGGATGCCATGGACAATGCGTCTCCGGAGGGCAGGTTCGTGACCGGGGAGAACGGAAGATCCAATACTCTTCCGGTCATTCTGGGAAAAGGATACTACGTGCGCGAGGTATCCGCACCTGAAGGCTATGAGCTGTCTACAGAGGTCCGGCTGCTCAAACTGGCGGATACTTTCATCCATATCAGCTGGACAGAAATCTCAAATGAAGCCGTTATTAAAGAGGGCAGGGTCCGGGTGAAGAAAATATCCGCGGACCCCGCTGCGAGCGGCGGCCCCTACAGCCTGGAGGGCGCTGAGTACACTCTGTATGACAGTGACGGAAAGGCCGCCGGAAAGCTGAAGACAGGAAAGGACGGAACCTCTGATGAGCTTACAGTGCCGTGCGGAAAATACACTCTGAAGGAGACCAAGGCTTCCCCGGGATTTGAACTGGACATAAAGACTTATGATGTCACAGTGACAGAAGACAAGCTGACGACCGTGGAATCTGCGGAGATACCCAAAAAGGGGAAGGTCACCCTGGTCAAGTATTCGTCCGAGGAAAAAGAGAAAAAGGAAGCGGACACAATGCCGATCGCGGGAGCTGTCTACGGCCTTTATAAAACGGAAGAAGACGCGGAGGAAATGCGCTCTGCCGCGGGCACTTTTGTCGTGCAGGCAGACGGCAGCTCAAACGTGATCGAGGTGCTGGCGGGAAGGACCTGGTATATCCGCGAGATAAAGACGCCTGAAGGATATCTGCCCGACCAGAAGATCCATGAGGCCAGGGTCGTATCATTTACAGAGGTCGTGACCGTCCGCAGTGAAGATAAACTGATATTCGGCGGAGTGAAGGCATGCAAGCTTGATCTGGAGACAAATGAGGGAAGGCCCCTGGGGGGCGCCACACTGCAGGGCGCTGTCTTCCGCATATTTAATGACGGAGACAGGTCTGTCTATGCAGGCGGAAAGAAAGTGCTTCCCGGGGCAGAGGCGCTCACGCTGGAGACAGACGACAAGGGAGTGATCCTGACTGCTCCCCGTGCTCTCTCCTACGGGACATACAGGATCGAGGAGGTGTCGCCTCCGGACGGATATACGATGACGGGGGCCAAAGCGGTCCGCTTCTCGATCAGAGAGGACGGCGCCGTCGTCGATCTGACGGGCAATAAGGACACTTCCATCAGAAACCAGATCATGCGGGGAGATTTTTCAATCCGCAAGCTTGACTCGTATACACAGCGGAAAATGGCGGGCGTGACATTTGAAGTCACGGCTTTGGATTCTGAGGGAAAAGAGATTGAAAAGCATCGTTTTACGACAGACCGGAACGGATTTTTTGACAGTACGGCAGTATGGGCCTACGCACAGAAAAATATTAAGAACCCGATCAGAGCTGACATGCCGGCGGACTCAGAAGGCGGAACCGCACAAGGCGGAGAAGCACAAGGAGGAGAAGCACAAGGAGGAACAGCACAAGACGGGGAAGCACAAGGCGGACGTATTTGGTTCGGAGCGGGCACAGAACCGTCAGATTCAATGGGAGCCCTGCCCTACGGAGATTACATCATCGAAGAAATTGAGGGAGAGAATAACCGGGGCAGAAAAATGTTTTCCGACCGCTTCTCTGTCTACGCGGATAAACAGATGATCATGCTGGGCAATATTGAAAACACCTTGAAGCCGGTCCTGGGAACAGAACTGGAGGACGAAGACGGCGACCATTACGCAGACAAAAACGGAATCGTCACGCTGACAGACACGGTGGCCTATGGCGGAATGGAAGAATATATCGGCAGGGAGGTCGTCTTCCACGGAGTCATTTATGTCAAAGAGACCGGACAGCCGCTGGTCATCGGGGGGAATAAGGTCCAGGCAGTAAAAACAAAAAAGATCCTGTCCCCCGCAGGCACTGTTAAGCTGAGGTTCACTTTTGACGCTTCACAGGCGGAGGGAATGACACTGGTATGCTTTGAATACGCCTCGGAACTTCCTGAAAAAGCTGAGCCGGACAGCGGACAGGGGCAGGGAGAAAACCCGGATCAGGCTTCGCAAGGAGAGACGGGCCAGACATCGGACGGACCCGGGGGTCAGACACCGCAAGGTGAGACTGGCGAAAATGACCAGCCCGGTGGACAAGGCGGAGAGACGGCAGAGACAGGCACGCCGGAGACGGATCCGGAGGAGGATTTCCACGACAGCACAAACGGAGGAAAAGACATCGCCTCACATACTGATCCTGAAGATGAGGCGCAGACCGTCCGTCTGGTTTCGGTAGAGACTGACGCGGAGGACAAACTGACCGGTACCAAGACCGGATTAGCCCGGGAAGGCGCAGTCACTGTGGACCACGTCACCTGCAAAGGTCTGATTCCCGGATATTATTATCAGGTGTCAGGGACTCTGGTTGACAAGTCTGTCGGCCATCCCTTAAAAGATGCTGCAGGAAAACAGATTGAGGCCCATGCTTCTTTCAGGGCAGAGAAAGAGGAGCAGACCCTGGACCTGATATTTACTTACGACGCTTCTGCACTGGAAGGCACGACAGTTGTCGCATTCGAAAAACTATATTTCAAGGGTAAGGAAAAACCGCAGGTACCGGACGCCCCGGACAATCCGGATAATCCGGACAATCCCGATGATCCGGACAATCCCGATGATCCGGATACTCCCGATACTCCCGGTGGTCCTGAACCGGATAATCCGATCGCAGTCCATGAGGATCCGGACGATGAAGACCAGAGCATTCATTATCCTTCCATCAGGACTTTTGCGTCAGCTAAGGACGGGGAGACCAAAACTTTTACGATCGGAGAAAAGCTGGTCCTGCAGGACCGTGTGATATGGAAAAACCTGATCCCGGGAAAGACTTACGCCCTTCGCGGAAGTCTCATGAGAAAGGACAACGGAAAAGCCTTTGAGGCAGGGGGAAGCGCGGTGACCGCGCAGACATCCTTTACGCCCGCAAGGGCAGACGGGGAGACGATCCTCGATTTCACATTTGATGCCTCCTCTCTTACAGATAAAGAAGAAAAAAAGACCAGTGCTTCCTCCGGCAGCACTGCAGTAGAAGAAAGCATGAGTTTCAGAGTTGTCGCTTTTGAAGAACTGTATCTGCTGCCCGCGGAGACGGATGGAGGACCGGATGATCAGACGGATGATTCTCCGGATACCCCTTCCCCGGGAACAGGCAGGGACGACCCGGATCCTGAAGAGGAACAGCTGGTCGCGGAACACAAAGACCTTGAAGATCCTGCACAGACAGTACTCCTGAAAGCGCCGGAGGAGCCGGAAAAGCCAGAGGAACCTGAGAAACCTGAGGAACCTGAAAAGCCGGAGAAGCCGGAGAAATCCGAAAAGACAGAGAAAACAGAGAAGACAGAAAAAACGAAGGTGACAGAGAAAGAAAAGGACTATGAAAAGCGCACAACTGTAGAAAAGGAGAAAGAGAAAACAGAGACTGGAAGCAGCCGCAAAAAAGTGACACCGGCTTCGCCCGATACCGTGAGGGTATCGGGATCGCCGCGGACAGGCGATGAATCCGGGGCTGCTGCCTTCGCGGCCTTGATGATTCTCGCCGCAGGCGCAGTGGTTTTCATCCTTCATTCCGGCATTTCAGGAAAGAAGCAGGGAAAAGACCACGGGACAGACAAGGACGGAAGATAAGCACCGCGTTTTCTGAGCACACAGCAGCGCAAGGGGCTTTGACAGCAGTGGCAAGTGTGCCGATTTAAAAAACAGCGTCTTCCGGCTGCCCGCATGAAGGGATACACCTGGCAGGTGTCTCTTTGTGCGGGCTTTTTTCTTGTGACACGGCCCGTGTAATGAATATTTCCGCCTTACCGCGGACACGGGCGGACACGGGCCGGTCGGGGGTAGAGAGCGGCGCGGCCGCCTCGGCCCTATTCCAAAAGAAGACGGTAAAAGAAAAAGAAACATCTGCAGCGGATATGTTTTTTCCATTAAAGGGGGAAGAAGTGGTATACTAGAAAAGTAAAATTTCGTTAATTGATCGGATATGTCAGCGCGGAAAGAGGGAATCCGGCATGGCCGGGAATGAGGCACTCTGATCACTGCGTTTTTCCTCCAGTATCAATGCGGTACAAAAAGACATCACAAGAGGAATGCTATGGACAAAGATAATAAAGGCGCACGGCAGGCCGGGCATCACGCAGGCCGCGCCGCCCATGGGAAAGGGTCTGCTTCCGTGTGGACAGCAGTTATTCTGGCTGCGGGGATGCTGGTATTGTCGGGCTGCGGAGGACCGAAGGCGGGCACGGTATATGAACCGTCCCATCAGGAGGAAAGCCTCTACGTGGACATGACGGCATTTCAGGCTCAGGAGCAGGAGAAGGAAGAGAAAGAACTCCCTCAGGTGGAGATTCTCGACAGCGGATATACGATCACTCAGATCGATGAGTCGGATGTCTATCCTCCTGTAAAAACAGATGATTACGGAAACGCTCTGCCGGCCTACAGGCTCAACTACGCGGCCCGCATTTCCAACAGGGGCAGTGATAAGGCCATGATACGGCCCACCATTGTCGTAAAGGTAATGGACGTGAACGGAGAACGCATTGGCAAGAGCAGAAAGACATTCCGCACCTATGTGCTGCCCGATGAGGAAATTGCCGTTGCGGGCGATATGATTATCCGGGGGGAAAATCCTTCGGAGATCAGCATTACCGCGGAGAGCGAGGATCCGGAGGACTTTTATCCCACTGAGGAGGAACTGAGGATACCGGGCTCAGACAGCTACAGCGCATCGGATGTCATGGTAGAGGTCCTTGAAGAGTACAAGGATAAGGCGCCTGCGGCGGGCAGAGAGAGTTCGGAGGGACTGGCCAGGGGATATTTCCGCTTTGGGGAACTGCCGGCTCTGTCAGGCAGGATCAGCTGTAATTCAACTGAGGACCAGGAGGCTTTTGTCACCATTCTTTTTAAAGACGGGGATAAGCTGCTGGGAGGTGAGACGGGCCGGGTAATGATTCCGGCGGGAAAGGAGGCATTTTATACTTTTTCCGCAGGAGGGCCTGTTCCGGCTGAAACGGACAGCTATGAGGTCAGTGCTTTTTCCATCGCGCATTATTGACTGCGGGGCGGATCAGAAGGCATTGCGGATCATGAAGAAACGATCCTGCAATTAAGAAGAAAAAAGAAGAAAATTGTTACTGGTAGTTGGCATAGGAAGCTGTTGCATGCTGGGAGCGGTCATATTCCGGTCTTTCCGGACAGGACGTTCCCAAACGGGAGGTAGGTTATGGATATCGACAAGAAACCTCATGGCAGGGAACGACATGTAGAAGGAAAGGGAAGCGGTCTGAACCGGAGAGGCGACGGCCTGGGAACAGGACCTGTCGGCGATAAGGACGGCTACAGCGGACGGGGAAGCGGAAACGGCGGAGGCGGCAGCAAGGTCACCCGCGGCGTCGGACTCAGTCTGCCGGTCATTATCATTGCGATCATAGTCTATATGATGGGCGGCGGGAATATGCTTGGCGGCTCGGGCGGCAGCGGAGCGGACTATGACTACGGCGGCTCCAACCAGAGCTCCTATGGAAGCTTCGGGGGATACTCGGACAACAGCCCGGCGGAATCCACACCCGGAGTTCCTCAGCAGTCCCAGGAAACACAGGGGAGCTGGGCTGCTTCCAACAGCGGGGGCGATGCCGATACCCAGGTGGCTGCCGAAGCCAGGGAAAAACGCACTGTGATCAAGGGAGGCGGCAAAGATATCGTGACGATCATGGTCTATCTGTGCGGCACCGACCTGGAATCCAGGAGCAAGATGGCGACTTCCGACCTCCAGGAGATGATCTCCTCCAAAATCTCGGACAATATCAACCTGATCGTTTATACCGGCGGATGCAGCCGCTGGAACAACAATGTGGTCAGCAGCAGTACTAATCAGATCTATCAGGTAAAAGAAGGCGGGCTGCTTCTTCTGGAGAAAAATCTGGGATCCAAGCCTATGACGGATCCCAATACACTGGCTTCGTTCATCCAGTACTGCAAAAAGAACTTCCCCGCCAACCGGAACGAACTGATCTTCTGGGATCACGGCGCCGGTTCCGTCAGCGGATACGGATATGACGAAAAATTCAAATCCAGCGGTTCCATGAGCCTTGCCGGCATCAACAAAGCGCTGAAAAGCGGCGGAGTGACCTTTGACTTTGTGGGCTTTGACGCCTGCCTGATGGCGACGACAGAGACCGCCCTGATGATGGACAGATACGCCGACTACATGGTGGCCTCGGAGGAGACGGAGCCCGGAATCGGCTGGTACTATACCAACTGGCTGACGGCTCTGAGCAAAAATCCTTCTATGTCCACACTGGAACTGGGCCAGCGCATCGTCGATGACTTTGTGACCACATGCGCCAAGAGGACTCCCGGACAGGGGACGACTCTTTCCGTCGTAGATTTGGCAGAACTCTCGGCAACAGTCCCGTCAAAGCTGAGTGCTTTCTCCAAATCCGTCACAAAATCCATTGAGGACAAAGACTATTCCAGGATTTCCAGAGCAAGGAACGGATCCCGGGAATTTGCAAGATCAACCGGCATCGACCAGATCGACCTGGCACATTTCGCAGAGAATGTCGGAAGCACAGAAGGCAATGAACTCGCAAAGACCATCCGGGACGCGGTCAAGTACAACCGCACGTCCTCGAATATGACCAATGCCAACGGTCTTTCAATTTATTTCCCCTACCGAAGCGTCAAAAATGTGGTCAGGGCTACACAGGACTACGATGAGATCGGTATGGGAGAGGAATACGCACATGCGATCCGTGCTTTCGCAAGCCTGGAGATCAGCGGACAGGCGGCCTCGGGCGGCAGCTCCTACGGCTCCCCGATTCCCTCCCTGTTCGGCACGCTCCTGGGCGGATCTCCCTCAGGAGGCTCAGGCAGTTCAGGTTATTCCGGCTATTCCGGAGGAACGGGCCAGTCCCCTTACGGGTCTTCCGGCGTGAATGAGGAGCTCATAGGACAGCTTCTGGGAAGCTTCCTGGGCGGTGACTACAGCTCGATCAGCGGGCTCTCTTCCTCCAATGCCGGATTCCTGACCGACAGGGTGCTCAGCGACCAGGACACGGTCCAGTATATCACCGACAACCACATTGATACTTCCGCCCTCTACTGGACGGAAAATGAAGACGGCCAGTATATCATGACCCTTCCCCGCAGCCAGTGGGAGCTTGTTCAGAACCTTGTGCTCAATCCCTTCTACGATGACGGCGAGGGCTTCATCGATCTGGGATACGACCAGATCTACAACTTTGACGAGGACGGAAACCTGGTAGCGGATGAGGGAAAACACTGGCTTGCCATCAACGGACAGATCGTGCCCTATTATCATCTGGATTCTGTCGAGGACGGGGACTACTGGAATATCACAGGACGCGTTCCTGCCATGCTCAACGGACAGAGAGTGAACCTGATCATTGTCTTTGACAATGACCATCCCTCAGGATACGTGGCCGGTGCCCGCAATGATTATCGGGATGAGGAGATCGAGGCGATCGCCAAGAACCTCACAGAGATCAGCGAGGGAGATACTCTGGACTTCCTGTGTGACTTCTATTCCTATGAGGGTGAATACCAGGACAGCTATATGCTGGGAGACCGTATGACCGTGCGCGGGGATCTGAAAGTGAGCGATGTGGAGCTTCCCGAAGGAAGAGTGCGGCTCAGCTATCGTCTGGATGATATTTACAATCAGTCCTACTGGACAGAGAGCATAGAGCGCTGACCGGAGGCGCACAAGCCACGCTGACCGGAGGCGGACAAGCCGGGCTGACCGGGTCAAACAGACATAAAAGATCTTTGGATCGCTCCGTGCTCCACGCTCCGGAACGGAGACGGAACCGGAAGCAGAGGATTTGCGATAAATGATAAGAAATGTGCTGAAATGGGCAGGCGGGGAACGGAGCAAAAAAGCAAAGTCCCCCGCACAGACAGGAACCGGAGCACAGAGGCAGTATACAGAAGGGGGATCCGGGAAATGGATCCCCTTTGCTTCCTTTTGTACGACCGGTCAGTTCATGAAACTGGGAAAAGGATATGTACAGCACTGCGGACCTACAGCTGCGGTGAATCTGATCAGGAGCCTGGAAAAATACGCCGACCGCAATGCCGGCCAGAACGCCGATCGGAAAGCAGACTATTGCGCCGACGGCAATGCAAACCGGAATGCCGGCCAGTATGCAGACCGGAATACAGGTCAATACCCTGGCCGCAATGCCGGCAAGTACGCCGACAGATTAGCCGGCAGCGGAAAAAGTGCTGTTCCCGGGAACAGAGACAGGACGGACCCCGAGAATCTTTTTCTGATGTGTGCGGAGATTGGACGACGGACACGTATCTACTGGAACACAAAAATCCTTGGACGTTTCGGGGGAACCTCTAACCCGCTGACAGGAATCTACCTCCGCAGATGTCTGCGGGCGTCGGGAGATGCTTCTTTAAAGGTAAGAATCCGCTTTCATGTCCGGATTACCCCTGACGCGGTCGAGGAGGCTCTAAGAAGCGGAGCAATCGTTTATCTTCAGGTATATGGTCATCCTAAATATAAGAACCACCACATGCTCTGTTACGGTTTTCGTTATAAGGGCGGCAGAAGAGAGTTCCTCCTGGCTGATGGATGGTCACCCGGTCCTGCCTGGGTGGGAGATAAGGAAATCGGCCACGGTCATTATCTGACGATACACTGCAATTGAACGATGTTTAATGCAGCGCGTGGCTTCAATCATCTATGTTTGTGAACACCTGATTATGGGCACAAATATATAAAAAAGTGAAAACCGGCGCATTCTCATGACTTCATATGGTCATGAGAATGCGCCGGTTTTATGATACGGCAAGTGAAAGGGTGCTGCCCGGCAGAAAGAGAAAACGGGAGAACAAGTTATGATCCTGAGCTTTTCAGCCCGGCCAGCTGTTCCATAAAGAGTTCGTAATAGTCATCCTCCCCCGTGAGAAGAGGTGAATTCTCTCCGCCTCCATTTGTGGAACGACGCATGGCAGCATAGTAATCCTCCCCTGCGGAGAGCAGATCCATCTCATAGAGCGGCAGTCCCAGTTCTGTGCTCAGACGGCAGAAATCAGACAGGGGAGTGCGGCTCTTAGTGGTTTTAAGAAGACGAAGCCGCAGCGCCTCATCTTTTTCCGCCATTTTCAGAAGATTGTCTAGTACATCATTTACATTCATAATGAACCTCTCTTCCCAGGTTAAAGAGTATTATCTTCAAGACACGCCTGCGAGTCTTATTTTCCTTTTTGCGAGAGTAACCCAAGACTGAAGTCACGGGTATTGCGCAAAGGAGAATAAAAAAAATCCCTGAACCGGCAAAGACCATGGCTTTCAGGGATTTTCAGAGCTGGCAACGAGAATCGAACTCGTGACCTCCGCACTACCAATGCGACGCACTACCGACTGTGCTATGCCAGCATTTTGTTCGCTGCTGTTTTCCGCAACGAATGTATATTACCACGCCTGCACTGGTTCTGTCAATGAGTATTTGAATAAAAATTGCAACGAAACAATACGACTTCAATTGCAAAACTAAATTCCACCCGGAACATCCGTTCCGTGGAATTTACTTTTTCCAAATAAGGGGGTGGAGTTTAGTCTTACAAATGTTTATGATGGATATCTGGCTTTTTCCG
>Ga0310695_10012082_pt1 | contig 12173 bp, 12 predicted proteins | sample RumenRJG_04DNA_FD_203882 | JGI IMG/M metagenome (GOLD analysis project Ga0310695, IMG submission 203882) | Bovine rumen microbial communities from Lethbridge, Alberta, Canada - RJG_04 (v2) (version 2) | ecosystem: Host-associated > Mammals > Digestive system > Stomach > Rumen | place: Canada... | reverse complement strand
TTCCTTCGATCGCCTCCCGGGGTGTCAGATAGCGGCTCCTAAACTTACACTTATTGATATAATTGCTGATCGCTTCATCTTTGGACCCGGCGTACCCATAGCGTGCCATCAGATTTCCCAGATGGGGTTTGCCCGGGTTTTCAAGTGCAAAAAGGCCCTTGATCTCTTTTTCCGGAAAGTCAAATCCATATTCATCCCTGAGGAAATCAAGACGGGCATGCACCTTTTCCAGCCTGTAGGAATGTGATTTTTCCACAAGACTCTGCACTGCTTCCGCCTCCGGGTCATATCCGTATCCCAAAATGTGGTACTTCCCTTTTTCGTCCTTGCAGGAAAACTCTACGCCTGTCACAAAGGCGGGATCTCCTTCTTTTCGAAGACTTCGGATCACCGGCCCCGCCTTAAGGGCATCGTGATCTGTGATGGAAAAAAGATCCAGACCGATTTCCCTTGCATGCTCCAGGATCTGTTCCGGCGTGTCCGTGCCGTCAGAAAACGTTGAGTGTATGTGCAGATCGATCTTTCCGGGGCAGAGTCTATTGTCTGTTTTTTCTCTGCTCATATTCTCCCCTTTCCCGAGTGATTTTTATTCGAACCGATAGATTTCGCAGTTCCCGACCTTGCAGGCCGCAAGCTCTTCGTTTGTCAGATGAAATATAAATATCCCGTGTGTGTATCCTCCTATCATTCACAGTCATCATAACACATCCGCAGGGTAAGTATACTTCAGAATTTGATCCGGCTTCTCCGGTGCCCATGGAACCCCGGTTCCCGCCCGGTCCGCGGATATTCCTCTCTGCAATCCCCTTTCACATGTGGTAATATATAAATGATGTTGTGCTCAAAAGGTTTGCGATGGCTCTGCGTCTCCTTTTACCAACTTTTGGCCTTTACATCATATAGCTGTCTTGAATACCTGGAAGTGTTTTCCGGAAGTGCATTTAGAGATGGAAAGGATAGACTATGGAAAAATATACGAACCTGGAAGAGGCGGTCCGGGACCCTTCACTTGTCATAATAACCGATCAAATATCTACACGGACAGAACTCAACCGGGCTTTTATAAAGTATAAAACTCTTCCGAAAAAACAGAGACGTTATTCCAACTATTACTCAAACGAATTTCTGGGGCATACTGTCCCGGATATGTATGTTCTTGTCAGAGAGAAACTGATTGCTGACAACATCAGCATGAAAGAATTGCAGCTTCCCAACGAAAAATACATACTCTCAGAACCGGATCTTTATTACAAGGAAGACAGCTTCAATTCCGGCAGGACAAATATATGTTTTATCCTCGGTCATTCGGGGAGCGGCAAATCACAGATGGCAAGAACACTTGAGGGAGACGAGATCGATCATATCGAGCTGGACGACCTGCTCCTTGCCAGGGACCATTTCACACCGGATGATCTGAAGGGCTATTCTGATATGTTCTTCAGTTTCTTTACCGGCGAAGGGGCAAAATACTATATCGGTCTTGAAGAGAGAAACAGCATTCCCAAGGAAGAATATGAAGATAAGCTTTTTATAGACTTTGTCAGGTATGCAATGGACTACTCCAGGCAGCACACGGAAAAGAAATATATCATTGAAGGAATCTGGATCTACCTCTATTTCGATGATCCTTCTGTATTTGAGGAGTATTCGGTATTCATCAAGGGAACTTCTTTCCTCAAATCCAAAATCCGGGCAATGAAACGTGAGATGCAGAGGGACAGGGAAACACTGCAGGACAGGAAGCAGATGTTTGGAAGAGAGACCCGAAACTACTTTCTTGATGAGGATAAGATTGACGTCTATCGAAGCTTTTATGGTGATAAACCTGAAACGATTCTCCGGCAGGAAACAGATGAATCCGCCAAAAAGAATGAAGAAGTAGTAAACGAGCTGAAAAACATTGACAAATGCTTCGTAAACAATGACGCTGACGGAATCAGCGAGATCAGAAAAAAAGCGGAAGCAAATACAGAATTATCCAATTGGAATAAACTGAGGATCATCAATGAATGCACATCTGCTTTGTTGGATCTTCGTATATAATTACCCGTAATTCCCCGGTGAACACACTTCAAGACTCGCTCGCGAGTCTTGCGCGATGAAGAATAAAAATGAAGCGCCTCAGGGATCTGACTGACTGTCAGATTCCCGGGGCGCTTCATTTGGTTGTGCCGGATCCTCTTCCCAGCTTTTCATTTCTTTGCTTGTGTTAAGGCTCTAAAACCCGGGATTTTCGCGCATAGGGCGCGCGAAAACCCTCGCGGCTGGTGCAGGTGTGACTTGTGACTGTTTTTCGTTTCTGGTCCCTAGTTCTGATGATCTTTCACCCACTGCCTGATGTTCTGTTCTTCGTCCGATACGCTTCCGCCCTGGACGGCAAGTCCTTCCTGAACCCGGGCATCAGGTTCCAGGCCCTGGATCGTACCGACGGTATTGGAAAAGCGGCTTCCCTCATGTGTGACAAAGACGTTGACAGTCTTACCGGCAAGGTCGTGCGCATCCAGGAAAGAATAGACAGGCATGGGCAGATCACCCCACCAGTTGGGGAAGACAAGATAGATGTTGTCATAATCCTCAACTGTCTTTTCATCGGCTTTCAGTGCAGGCCGGACCTCCTCGCTCTGCTCCTGCTTTGCCTGATCGACCGTCTCTTCGTAGCTGACCGGATAGGAATCCTCTGTCTGGATTTCCATGGTTTCGCAGCCCGCTTCCTCCGCGATCCAGGCAGCCATCTGACCGGCATTGCCCATAAGGCCATTCTCATCGACCCGGATACTTGCACTGGAATCCGCATCAACGTCCGCGGGGAAATCCGTGTTGCCCACTCTGCTGAAATAGATGACCAGAGTATTGCTCCCGGGGGCGCTTTCCTCTGCTGCCGCGGCATCCGCAGCATCCGCAGCGGTCATATCAGCCGGAGCTGCTTCAGCAGCACTTTCCTGCCCTGTGCCGGCCTGCGCAGTCTCCGCCGCCTCTTCGTTTGTTTCCTCTTCTGCTGCTTCCGGAGCATCCGCTGTAGTTTCCTGGGGAGCAGGCGAATCCTGTCCGCCCACAGCAGGCTTGTTTCCACAGGCAGAGAGCCCGAGAAGCAGGACTGCCAGTAACATGCACATTGGTAACATTCTCTTCTTCATAGATACCTCCTTGTCTTACTCAGCTTGTCTATTTAAATGATGATATTTATCTCAGTCAGGGAAGGCCATATTGAGGACCAGCCCCAGGATCACTGCCGCCGTGATGAAGACAGCCGGAAGCAGGGGATTCTTCTTTTCACCCTCTTTTCCGGTGGTCTTTCTGCAAAGCATGGCTGCCTGGGCACCGGCAAAAGCCCAGAACAGCAGCATCAGGACATTCTCCAGAAAGACCAGGACTGCCGGCTTCTCGTAGTCCAGGAAAGCAAACAGGACCCGGAAAAACAGATAGTCCGGCATCCCGTTTCGAAGAAAGAGATACAGACCGATTCCGGCGGTACAGCAAAAGATCGCGGAAAACAGAGTTTTCTTTTTATCCGACAGCCTCCACTTTGCCGTCATCACCGGAAGGTGCATGCCAAGATGCAGCCCCATCAGGACAAAAGCCCAGTGCGACATGGCAAGGTGCATTTTTCTTGCAAAGGAAATATCCGCCATCCCGTACAGGAAGGGCACCGCATGTCCGCTCATGGACATCCCGCAAAAAGCTGTCAGGGCAAATGACAAAAGCAGCAATATATTCACTGCCGTCGACAAAAAGCGGTAGGCTGTGTACCTGCCCTTGAGTATCACGCCGTACCATCTTCTGTTTAAAATCTGATGGACGATGACAAGCACTGTCATTCCAATGCCGATCCATTCATGAGCTGCCTCGCCGGTCACCTGATAGGCCATAAGGCAGAGCATGAGGACGGTCATACAGACATCGACGATTCTTTTTTTCATACTGTTTTTACTTCCTCCCGAACATGGTGCTTACAGGAGCGGCAGCCTGAAGCGTTTTCGCGCAGGCAATTTTGACGATGAAATCCAGCGGAGATTTGTGTCGCTTCGACGCAAATCTCCGGAGTAAAAAAACGCTGTCGAGCTTTTTTTCACTCTGTCGCTGAAGTAATCTTCTGGTCTCCTTTTCCCGGAAACGGATTGCATTCATCTTTCTTTTGCAATCCTTTTTTGCGCTTCTCTTTTGTTAACACGCATTTACTTAACTTCAAGCAGCTTTGCAAGATAGCAGAAGATCATCTCTTATTTAACTTCAAGCAGCCTTGCAAGACAGCGGAAGGTGATTTCATAAGCGGATTGATAGTCATAGTCCACATGGGCTTCTTTCATGGCCTGCTTCTGTTTCTCCGTTACCGCGGAGTAGGGATAAATGCCGAACATAAAGGGATAAAAAACATAAATAAAGTTCTGCTTGTCCTCATCACTCATCCCCGTGCAGAATTTGTCGAGAATACCGCGTATATTCCTCATGGATCTTCCGTAGGAAGCCTTAAAGCCTGTCAGCATCTCCTGCCGGCTGTTGGCCTCCATGTCGAAGTTGTTCATGGACAGAAGCTTTAAGAGCTGCTGCCTGTTCTCCAGAGAACGGGCGATTTTTTCCGCAACCTGTTTCCTCGTGAGACTTTCATTCTCTTCTATGATGGCTTCAAGTTCTTCGTTCCAACGGTCATACTCCCGCTGGAAGAGCGCGAGAAAAATCTCTTCTCTGGTTTGAAAATAGTTGTAGATGGTCGGCCGGGAGAAGGATGTCACTTTACCGATTTCCTTGAGTGTAATTTCCTTAAAACTCCTGGTCTGATAGAGCTGTTCACAGGCATTTACGATCTCTTCTCTTCTTTCCGCGATCAACGCGGGGGTCCCTTTGATCATCTTCGTTTCCTCCTGATTATGTACACGAGTCAACTGACACCGTGTCAATACGTGCATTATATGCTATCGCTGACACTGTGTCAATACATCCGCATCCCTTTTTCTGTTTGCATCTGCCTTCCTTTTTCTGTTCGCAAGTCTCCTCCCGCACGACCGGCCTTACGGCATTCAGCCTGTAAGTCCGTTAAAATGATACACGCCGGGCGCGTCATCAATTTCCGCTGCGGCTATAAAATGTATAAAATTCCTGTTGTATAAAAAACCTGCTGTCACAAACCGAAAAAAATCCCCTGCCGTCTGATGCAGCAGGGGATTTTTCAGCAGGGGATTTTTCTATACATATCCTCCAAAAAGCCATGTATAAAACCTTTCTTAAAAACCGCAGGATTCGATACGCTTTTCAGAAGATTAGATCCCGATCCGTAAATATTATTCCAGAGGCTCCTCCCCGTATTTGTATAAAAGCAGGTTGGCCTCGTCGACACCTGCCTTCTGGTTGATTGCAACAGTGAGGATGATATCCCTTCGGTTCCGCGGATAGAGCACTGCGTTTTCGCTCAGTTCCAGCGCCCGGGTCGTTTCCTTCATATCCAGTCCCGCAGCCAGGCACAGGCGCAGAACCTTGTCCCGCCCGGGACTTCGCCTTTCCTTCATCACCTGATAAAAATAGGACCTCTCCAGGCCGCTTCTTTGAATCAGTTCCCCGTTATCCATCTGCCGGACGGAAGGCAATGACTGGAAATAGCGGGAGAAGCTCCGGAAGCTGTCAACGACCTTGGGATGCTCCATATACTGATCCATCTTATTTGTTGAATCTATATCTGCCAGTATCTCCGAAAGTTTTCCGGTAGTGGATTTATCCATGATGTTTGAAGCTCCATTCCATCGAGGCTGCCATTGATTATATCAATTATAGTGAACGTCAAATAAAACTTGTCGTTCACGAAAACAATACTATTGTAACGCATCCCCGGAAAACCATGAATCTTTTGGGTGTAAAAATGGAAGGTTTGATTGTAAAAAATGTAAGTCTTTGACAGGGTAGAGTGCTGCGGAACTCGATGCTTTTATCCTTTTCTTTAATTCAACGGCTTTTCCCCGTACCGGAACAGGAGCAGGTTGGTATCATCCACATCCGCCATCTGATTGACTGCCACTGTCAGGATGATATCGCGCCGGTTCCTGGCATAGAGCACTGCGTTACCGCTCAGTTCCAGAGCACGCGTCGTCTCCCGCAGATTCAGACCGGCCGCAAGACACAGGCGGAGAACCTTGTCCCGCCCGGGACTGCGCGTCCCCTTCATCACCTGATAAAAATAGGACCTCTCCAGCCCGCTGTTGCGGATCAGTTCTCCACGATCCAGCTTTTTTACAGCATCCAGAGACTGGAAATATTCCGCAAAGCTCTTAAATCCGTCCGCAACCTGCGGAATATCCATATATTGTTCCATTTCGTTCGTCGAGTCGATCTTTGACAGGATCCTGGCAAGATTGGATGTAGTGGAATCCTTCATAATTCATCTCCTTCATCTCCCTATTGCAAGGTCGAAACCCGGAGCAGGTTTTGATCCGCTTCTGTTGATTTACAAATGTCCTGCCCCATTATAAATGATTTCCTGCCTCGAGTTGTGGGCTCAGAGCCCACCAACTCGGATTGTTAAAAAGATAGAATATTTGCAGATACAATCTTGTAAAAAAGAGGAGGCTATGAATATGAAAAAAAGTACCCCTGTAATCATTCTGATTTGTATGATTCTGCTTTTGTCATCTTGCGGAAATGTAAACTCTTCCCAGAAACAAGCAGAGGCTGAGACCGGTACTGAAACTGCAGACAATAATAATGAGAGTCAGGCTGAAGAAGCGGCTGAAAGCGGACAGAGCGATGCTGCCGATTTCTCCGATTCGAATGGAAATCTGGTCGTCAAGGATGCCGTTAAAACGTCTGAAAACAAAATGACGGTTGAAGAACTGGAAGAAAAAATCAGCGAGCAGCCGGTCAGAGTTGTTGAAGCAGAAGTAACCAGCGGATCTGACGAAAGGTTTGGCAGCTCCTATAACGCAGATATGATCGTTCCAAAAATCCTTAATGAATCCGAGAAACCTGTAAAAGATATTAATGTCTATTTTGTGGGTTGGGACGAAAATAATCTTCCTGTTGTTCTGGAGTCAAATCTTACACAGTATAAAGCCGGCTATGTGTCCAACCTGATTCTGGGAGGTGTAAATCTGCCGGTTGGTGAAACCACAAATCCAGATGATGCGGATGTTTTTCAATTGATCCCTGTCAACGAGACATGCGGCATTCATAAGGCAAAAGCAATTGTAGCGGTCTATTCGACATTTGACGGAGAAATCTGGAAGAACCCGTATCTTCAGGACTGGATCGACCTGTATGAAGGAAAGCCTTTGGATTAAAAACGCCTATCTGATCAATAGAAATCAACGAAAGGAGAATTACCAAAATGAAATGTTCCGCTTGTGGTGCACCGTTGGATGATGACTCTTTATTCTGCGCAGTATGCGGAAACCGTATTCATCAAGTTGATGCTTCCGCCAAAATGGCCCCGGTAGTATCTGCCATTACAGGATTCGCCGGCCAGACCAAAGAACCGGAATCTGTTGAAGAAGAGGCAGACAAACCCGACGCTGTCGAAACGAAGTCGTCCGGCTCAGTGAATGCAGAAAGCCAAATCGGTGCGCAGGAGCAGGAAAAAGCAGGACCCCAAAAAGAGCCTGCAGCAGCGACTCAAATTGAGAAAGTGTCGAAATGGACAATGCTCCGTCTGGGTATCGGAACCCTCTTCATTATTCTCGGATTGATCCGGATCGTTTCTGCCGGCACTTCCATTTCCTCAACATCCTTCGGAGGAGACTTTTATACCTATACCTACCAGGGAATTGTTGCCGTAGCGGAGGGTCTTGCATCTATTGAAGTAACTCTGGGAATGATCCTCACTGCAATCGGCGCAGCAATTGATTTGCAGGCCATTCATTCCTGAATTCTGCAAAATGAGAGAGGATTATTATGCGATTTTGTAAATACTGCGGTGCGAAGGTAGAAGACACAGCAGCCATCTGTCCCGCTTGTGGTAAAGAGATTCGAAACGGCTCTCAAACAAAGGAGTCCGGTCCGCCAGTTTCATCCCTCCGGACTTCTGTAAACAAGATTGTTGGCGGAAGCCGCCGATGGATTTACATTGGGGCAGGTGCAGCCGGAATTCTCCTCCTGATCGTCCTTGTACTGTTTTCAGGAAAGTGCAAGTCAAGTGGATGCAGAAACCGAAAGGCCCCGGGATCCAATTTTTGTTACAACCACAAATGTGATGTTCCGGACTGCCGCAAGGAACGTCTTGCATCCAGTAACTACTGCTATGAACACTATCTGAAATATGACCTGGAAGATGAAGACACCAGCTCCGGTGCATATTCCTGGGAATTGAAAATCTCTGACGTGAAAGTTTATTCCGAGTACAGCTTTACTTTTGCGGAGGGTTCACTGACAAATAACAGTACCTCAACGGTCAAATATGTCAAGCTGAAAGGATCCTTCAAATCAAGGCTGGGAACAGTCATTGACACTGACTGGACATATGCCGTAGGAAGCGAGGGACTTGCACCCGGAGAAACATGTAAGTGGAAAATGTCGGTAGCAAAAGATTACGACATCACAGATTGTGACGTGACCATTCTGGATAATGACTAAGTTCAGATCAACAGGAAGGCGGTATGATATGTATTGTAAATATTGCGGAGCAGTTCTGGATGACGATGCTAAATTCTGCGAGAGCTGCGGGGCACAAGTATTACCCGTAAAGAATACGGACCCGGACAATTCCTTTTCACAAACTTCAGATCCTATAAAAACCAGTCAATCCTCTGGCAACCAGAATCAAGCCTTAAGCACAACGGAACACAAGAATAATAACAAAAGCAAGCCTTTCATTATTGGATTGTTCTTTCTACTGGCTGCCGCAGCTCTTGTTTTTGCTGTCCGAAATTCCGGAGACAAAGACTCCGATTCTATTCCGGACATCATGGCACAGAACAATTACAATAATGGCGGTATTTTTGCCTACGATGAGGCGCATTTGTATTTACTGGCTCCCAAAGACGGTGAGGACCAGACGGTCTACTACCTTTTTTCCACAGATTATGACGGTAATAACAAGAAACTATTGTCTTCCACAGAGCATATTGACAGTATCAGAGTAATAGGCGATAAAATCCTGTTCAATATCTTTGATAATGATCATGAGCTGTACTCTCTGGGAATCATAAACAATGATGGTACAGAGGAGAAGACGATTCTGACAGCAGAAAAAGAAATCAGTTCTTTTGACAAATGTGGGGATTCGATTTTATATCTTACAGATGGAGAGCTCCATTCCTGTTCTCTGGAGGGCAAAGAAGATCAGGTCCTGCTTTCCGGAGTACAGAGGTTTCTCAATGCAGGATCACTGATCTACTACACTTCTGAAGAAGGTACATTCTCCTATGACAGGAAAACAAAAAAAAGCGATAGGCTCTTTGACACCGAAGCGGAGGAATTATGTTCCGACGGTGACACCTTATACTACAGAACTGAGAATGCATATTATCGGATGAACCCGAACGGAGAAAAAGTCAAACTGGTGGAAGACAGGCTTCTGCATTACATGTTGGTCATCAAAGATTACATTTACTTTGTCCGCATGTTCAATGCCGACGATTTGGCAAATCACCTGGGAAGCGATTGGATGGAGAAGAAAAACAGTTTGTATATGGTCGGAATAGGTGCTCTCGTCAGACTCCCCAAAGAAGGAGGCGATCTCGAAATTATTGGCACAAAAGATGATGAGAACATAATCCTTGGTACAACTGCTTTTGCCTACCCCGGCGGTTTGTATACAAGGCTTTCCCTCCTGCTGAAAAATCTGGAACCTGTAGAAACTCTTCCGCCTGAAATCAAAAACTGGTAGAATCAAAAGAAAGTCCTATTAAACTAAGATACTTCCTGAACAATCTAAAGGAATAACACATGACGGAACTTGAGAAACTCTGTGAGCAGGCACTCTATGAAGAAATACGGGATCTTGGCGACGGAAAGTCCATCGTCAGGGATGTCCCGACCGGGCGGCTTTTTTACAGAAAAGAGCTTGCGGTCTACAACCTGCAGGTTTTTTCCTGGCTGAAGGACCACAAAAACCGCTCCGTCCCCAGGATCGATTCCTTCCGCGAGGAGGAGGGAAAGCTGATCGTCATCGAGGAATATGTCCAGGGCAGAACGCTGGAAAACTTACTGGAGGAAGCGGAGGATCCGCTTCCTTTTCACGAGCGCATCCGGATCCTGACAGAGATCTGTGACGGACTCTCCTTTCTTCACAGCGCCCTGCCCCCGATCATTCACCGCGACCTGAAGGCCTCCAATATCATGCTGACCGAGGACGGCGTGGTCAAGATCATTGATTACGACGCCGCCAAGGTCTATGTGCGCGGGGAGAAACAGGACACAGTACTGATGGGAACACACGGCATCGCCGCCCCGGAGCAGTACGGTTTTGCGCCTTCGGATGTCCGCACGGACATTTACGGCCTGGGCAAACTCATCGAGCGCCTGCTGCCGGGCAACGTGGACGCAGACAGGGTCGTTGCGCGCGCCACCCATATAGATCCCAAAAAGCGTTATGCTTCTGCCGCCCAGATCCGGGAGCAGATCCTGCGGATCCGCGAACATCCCTCCAACCTGGACACCCGGCTGGAAAAGATGATTCCGGGTTATGACCCCCGCAGCAAGGCCCACCGGGTATCGGCCCGCGCCGCAGCCGCCGTGCTCTGTGTCCTCATCCTGGCAGCCGCCGTTTTTTCTGTCTGGAGGTTCGGTATCTATCCCGGGCAGCGCCGGCAGGCGATGACGTCACAACTGAAAGTCATTCAGTCAAAACAGACACAGCAGGAGGATCTTCCGGGACTGATCGAAACCTATCTGACCGATTATCCCTATGCAAAAATGCATGAGAAGGAGCAGCAGCAATTCCAGACTTCCATGGAAAAGGTCCTCTCCCGCTTTTCACAGGAACAGGAAATCCGGCAGACGATCCTCGACACACTCTCTGCAAATTGCGGGGAAGAGGCTGCAGATCGGATCCGGACCTATGCAGGGGTGGAAAAACTGCTCTCCGCCGGCCAGTACGAAAAGGCTTTTGAGGATATCCAGGCACTCCGGGATTCTGACTATCCGGGTGCCGGAGAAAAATGGGCAGGTGCTCTTAAACGCTGCTATAAAAAAGCCGCTGCGCTGGAGCAGGATTATCAGGATCAGGAAATGATCAGCTACGCCAACAGGGCTTTGAAACTGTATGGATTGATCGCTTCCTCCGCGAACGCAGAAGATCCCGAAGAAAAAGAAATACATGACAAGACTGTGAAAGCCTTTGAGCAGCTGTTTGTGAAAGTCCTGGAGCAGGCAGACGAAAAAAGCAATTCCGGAAACTTTGAGGAGGCAGAAAAGATTTATACCCTGCTGCAGGAGCTGCCCGCTGTGGGAATCGCAGACCAGACGGATCTTGAAGAGAAAAAGCTGGAAAACAATTACAGAAAAGCAGAATCCCTGTTTTCTGACGGGAACTATACCTCCGCCCTGAATATATATAAAGACCTCGGGGACTACAGCGATTCGTCTTCCAGACTTCTGGAGTGCCATTATCTGAACGCAGAACAGTATATGGAGGAAGAAGAATACAAAATGGCTGTGCTCTCCTATTCTTCCTGTTCCGGCTATAAGGATGCAGACGAAAAAATTCTGCAGGCCAAGCTTCTGCACTGCAGGTCCTGCGCGGAAAAACCTGATGACGAAGCCTACGACTATATTGAAGAACTGACTGCGGCAGGATATCCCGGTTCAAAGGACGTAAGGGATACCATGTATACGTGGCATGTGGAGATCCTGAACGGAATCAGTCTTTTGGCGGGATCCCAGCAGTCCTCCCACATCCGGGTCAATCTCTTTGGCGGAGCACCAGGTGCCTCAACGCATCTCCGCCTGGAAACGATAGACAATGTGGACGGCAGCAGCACCTCCTGGACCTCCCCGGAGGCTGTTTCGCGGGGCGGACATGTGGATGCCAGCTATAACGCCAACACATTTGAATACAGCATTTTCGAGCGGGAACATACCGTCAAAGTCTACTCGGACGACGGACAGCTGATCGGCACCTGGACCGGGGTTTTTTCAAAGGAATTCATGTAAGGCACCTGATCAAATACCTGAACGTATATCAAAAAGAATGCGCCGGAGAATCTGTGCCAGCCAGACACAGACCTCCGGCATATTTTTTATCTTTCTTAACAGGT
>Ga0310695_10012080_pt1 | contig 12174 bp, 6 predicted proteins | sample RumenRJG_04DNA_FD_203882 | JGI IMG/M metagenome (GOLD analysis project Ga0310695, IMG submission 203882) | Bovine rumen microbial communities from Lethbridge, Alberta, Canada - RJG_04 (v2) (version 2) | ecosystem: Host-associated > Mammals > Digestive system > Stomach > Rumen | place: Canada... | reverse complement strand
TAGAAATTTTATGAACAATTAATAATAAATGAAGTGAAATTAATGATAAAATAGAAAATAAAATTATACTCAAAATACCATAAATTATTCCTAAAACTTTTATACAATATGCCATTTGAACTAAAGATGTTTTAATCATACAATTCATTATTTGTAAAAGTGTCATTATCATATTATCAAAAATTTCTAATTCAAAAGGAGATAAAAATTCAGATTCATTTGATTTATATGTTATATCTGATTTTCTTTTTAAAGATTTTTTACTTTCTCTAAAATTTAAATTTGAATATCTTTTTATATGAGTTTTTATTATTTTTTCTTCTATTGAATTTCTAATTGAATTTTTTCTTATTGAATTATTTCTTAATGCTATTTCATTATTTGTTGAAATTCTATAAAAAGGATTTTCTAAATTCATTATATCTTGAATTGTATTTATTTGAATAAAATTTGGCTCAAATATATTTTCATCAATCTCTGAATTTAAATCTTCTTCTTCTAAATTTTGTTTTATTTTTTTTATTTCTGATTCTTCATTTTTCGTATTATATGTATTTCTGTTTGGAATTAATAAATATTCATTTAAATTATCTTCATGAAATAAATTATTTGAATTTCTTTCCTCTATTTTATTATTATTGTTTGATTCATTATTTAATTGTAAAGGTTGAAAATTTATCTCTTTCATATATTCAAAAAAAAAATAAAAATATTTATTTATATTTATAATTAATAATATTGTTTTTATTAATATATTAATATTATTATTTATTATATATCAATTTATTATTTTTTATTTATTCAAAATTGTTTTTATTTTATTTATTTTTTGTTCTTCAATTGGAATAAATTTCTGATTATTAGTGATTTTTGATATATAATCAATTTTAGAGGAAAGGAAAAAAATTAAATTTTTAAAAAATCTTATTCCACTTTTTAAATTAAAATTAATTATAATATCTTTAAATAAATATTCATCCAAAAATTCTTTAATATATTCTTCAATATATTTATAATTTTGTTTTATTTTCAATAATTTCAAATTTTCTTCATCATTAGATGCATTTTGAGGAATTTTTAATTCTTTTTTTAAATTACTAATATTTCTATATCTAATTTTTACATTATAAAAATTTTCATCTTTTGGAAATATAAAAACATAAACTTTACTGTAATAATTAAAATTATTTAAAAATTCATTTATATGTTGATTTGGATAGTCCATAAAAATAATTTCTAATTTAATTGAAGATTTAAGTTTTTCTATTTCCTTTTTTGTTAAAATATCATATAAAGATAAACTTATTATTTTATTATTTTCTTCAAAAATTATTTTTATTTCTTTTGAATTTTTATCAATTTCAATATCTCCAAATTTATTTATAAAATTTAAAAATTCTTTTGAAAATTTCTCTTTTTTATTATTATATATCATATCTGTATTTATATTTAAATTTAAAGAAGGAGGATTATAAATAATATTTATATTAAAATCTGGTATAGAAAGTTCAGATAATAAATAATATAATGAAGAAAAATCTTGTGGTGTTATTTCTTTTATTTCATTTAATATTTTATTATAACCTATATTTATTATATATTGTAATAGATACTTTGATAATTTGTTCTTTATTATTGTTCTATTTGGATTATAATTTTTACAATTTGTTTTAAAATTTATTTGTCTGTTTTTTTTTTTATTTAATATTGATGTTAATTCTATTATTTGATCTTCTTTTGTTAAACTTTGAAAAGAGGATTTTGATATTTCAATTAAATATTGAAAATTATAATAATTATTTATTATAAATAAAATAATTAAATTTTCACTTTCTGGATATGATATTAACAAATTATTTTTATATAATACATAATATATTTTTTCTTTCATTTTTGTTAAAATATCTTTAATTTTATTTAAGGATATATTATCTTTTTTTATTATATTTAAATCATTTTGTAAAATAAATAATTTGTTAAAATTAGTTTCTGAAATTGAATTATTATTTGGGAATTGTTGAAAAATTTTAATTAATTCATTTTTTACTTTTGAATGTGAAAGATAATATAATAATAAATGAATACCAAAATTTTTGGTATATATTATTTGATCGTTATTAATACTTTCAATTGTATTTTTTTTGTTTCTATAATTTTCCTTTTCTTTTTCAGGTAATTTAATATTATATTTATTTAAAAATTCTTTTATAAAATAAGATTCATTTTCAGGGAAACAAATTAAAGAAATTATTAAAACACTTTTATAAAAAAGTGCATCATAATTTATTATTATTTCTTTTAAAATAGAAAAACTATTTAAAATATTTATTAATATTAAATAATCATTTTTATTAACATGAAAAATATTTATTAAAAAATCAATAAATTGTTCTAAATATAAACAGAAACTCTCTTTAATTGCGTTTTCATACAAAGAATTTATATAAAATTGATAAATTGAAATTATTAAATTTAAATGATAATTTAAATTAATATTTTCAATATTATTTAATAATATTTCTAATAAAGAATCTTTTTTTTCTTCAAGGTTATTAAAATAAGAAAATGAATTTATTTTTGACCAAGAGAAATAATAATTTAAATTAAAATAAATATTAAGTAAATTTTCCAAATTTAATTTTGAAGTATATATAATTTGATTTGTAATTATATTATAAATTTTTGAAATTGAATTTTGATTTAAACTAAATTTATTTTTTATTTGTTTTGATATTATTTTTAAAAAATCGTTATTTATATTATTCATATTTTTGCTTAAATATTTATCAAAAATACTTTGTATATCAAAAAAAATAAAATTACTATTTTTATTATTTTTTATATTTAAAATTGGAATAGGGCTAATCTTTAATTTATTAATTAAATTTTTTTTATTTTTAATAAATACTAAACCATCATCTGTGATATTAATTTTTAATAATATTTTTTCAAATATCAAATTAAATTTATCTTCTTCTAAATAAATATTTAATAATAATTTCATTTTATCTTTTTGAAAATTATAATTTAAAATCCAAAAAATATCATATAAAATGCTTTGGATCATACAATTATATTTTTTATATTTATCTAAAAATAAAGTATTAATTATTTTAGATAAATTATATTCTGAAAAATTCATATTGATTATAATTTTTAAAAGATAAAATAAAAAATGTTCAAGATATTTTTTTTGTATAAATATATTGTCAATAAATTTTTCAAAATTTTGACAAAATATTTTTTCAAATATGATTTTTTTTTTATTTTTATTTTTTTTTAATTCCTTTTTTATTTTATCTAATATTAAAAAAATAAATGAACTTTGATATTCAATATCTTTAATAATCAAAAAATTGTTAATTAAATTATTGATATCATTATCAAAGTTGTCATTTAATTTTGATATTTTATAATCAAATATGTAACCAAATATTATAAGTGAATTAATAGGAATTAATTCAAATAATTTAATAATTTTATCATTATCTAAATTCAAATTATTATTATTATTAAGAATATTTTCAAATATTAATTTTTCAATTGAAATTAATTCATTTAGGAGATACTTATTTAAATTATTTTTACTTATAAATAATAAAATATCTAAAATATCATTCCAAGAATTTTTTATTTCATTATAATAATTATTATTTTCAATAATATTAAATAAAAAAGTTAATAAATAAGAATAATATTTTTCTTTTAAATAAGAATTTTTATCATAAATCAAATCTTTAAATTTGGATATTATGAATGAAATTTGAAATTTTTCATTTAAAAATTTATTATATAAATCATCAGAAAAAATATCCAAAATTCCTGTCAATATTAATTCTTTAATATTATATTTATTTAAAAAATTTTCATTTTGTAAAAACTGATAAAATAATATTTTGGATTCTTTTATATTTTTTTCATAATCATTTTTGAAAAAAAAATTGTTATAATTAACTGAAGAAAATATAATAAAATTACGATATAAAAGAAAATTTGAACAATTATTATTATCTTCTTCTGAATTTATTGAGCTTGAAAAATCTCCAAATATTATTTTTAATAAAATTTGGTTTAAATTTAAAGATAAATTTAAAAATAAGTTAATAATTATATCTTTTATTTTAGAAGATAATTTTATATAAATTTCAATTTCATTTTTTTTTGTTTTATCATTTATTAAATCTTTTATTTTTTGTTTAATTTCCAAATTTTGTAAATCAGAGAATTTATAAATAAGAAATAACAATATTAAATTTAATTTTTTTAATTTTAAATTTCTATTTTTTTGATTCAAAATAAAATATTCAATATTTTCTGTTAATAGAAGAATAATTTCAATAATATTTTCATTTTCAAATATTTTATTAAAAATACAATAAATAAATTCATTAAGACAATCTAATAAATAAGGATTATTATTATCCTTTAAATTATTAATTGTTTTTATCCCATTTATAATATTTAATAAAACATATATTTTATTTTCAATTTTTTTCATTTGAGAAAATTCATTTGATAAAAAAAATAAAATAATTGGAATTAAATTAATTAAATTATTTGAATATTCTTTATTATTTAAATTTTGAATATATCCTTTTCCAAATATTTTTGATAAAAAAAAAACAAATTTTTTACATTGTTTTATAAAATCTTGATCTCTTGAATTTTCAAATTTATATTCTAAAATATATTTTATATTATTATCAATATGAGCAAAAATTTTGTATATTTGTTTATCATATTTTTCAAGATAAATAATTGTTAATTCCAAATATTCTTTTTCTTTATTCTGAGTTCTTATATAATCTAAACAATTTTCCAATGATTCTGCATCTTTTATGATTTTATCTATATTAATTTTTTCATTCTTCAAATAAATTGTTAATTTTTTTTTCATATTATTTATTTTGTCACCATCCATATTTTATAAAGATTAAAATGAGCAAAATTTTAAAAGTAAAAATTATAAATAAATATATAATAATTATAAAAATGAATATCAACGATGAACTTATTAATGATAATAATGAAGGTTTATTTTTTGAATATGGAGCACATTTTAAATTTAGAGATTTATATGATAGATTATATATATTATCTAAAAATATAAATAATGAAAATTGGAAAAAAAAAAAATCAAACACAATTGTTAATAAAATGAATAATAATTCTATAATAAAAAGAGTAAGTAGAAATCCAAAAAATATATATAATAATAAAGTTTCTTTTAATAATGAAAGTATTATTTTATATTTGAAAAAAATGCATAATATAACATTAAAAAATAAATTAAGTGATTCTTATAAAATGATTTTTAAAAACTGTGAAAATAAAATAAGCAAAAGTGAAACAAAAAATAAAAATAAAATAAATAATAAAAGAAATAATGTTTTAAATGTTTTTCTAAATCAAAAAATAATAGTTAAAAAAAATATAAATTTAAAAAAGACTATAAATAATGATTATTGTCCAAAAAGTTCTTCTCAATCAAGAAATTTATCAAGTTCAATAAGTAAAAAATTACATCATAAAAATTTATTTAATGAAAATAAAATTAAAAGTAAAATTTCAAATTATTTAAATTTATATTTTTCAAAAATAATAAATAAGAAAATTAATAAGAATAAAACATCTAATATAAAAAATAAATCATTTAAATCAAATATAAATATTATAATACCAATTTCAGGAAATTGCAAAAATAATTCTGAAAAAGGAAGTAAGAAAAAAATAAAGGAATTCTTATCAAAAAGCAATATTAATGAATCTGAAGAGAAAAAACTAACAAATAATCAAAATAATATTATTATAAAACAAAAAAAAATAAATCAAAATCATTATAATTTATATTTTCAAACAACTTCTGAAAATTTGTCCAAAACAAAGGGGAAAAATACAAATAATAATCATAATGTGAATATAAATAATAATAATAAAAGTTGTAAAAATAAAAAATATAAAGATAATGAAATTTTAATTTTATTATTAGAAAAAAAAAATAAAAAAAAAAAATTATCAAATAATATTTCAATTTCTAAAGAAAGAAAATTTTCCAGTTTAAAGCATTCAATTTTCCCTTCAAATAGAAATTCCACAATGAATACAACACAACAAAATAAAAATTCAAGTAATTCAAATATTAAAAATCCTTATTTTAAATAAAAAAAATATATAAATATTATTTATTGAGAATAAATAAATAAATATTATTATAATAAAATTTTATTTATTTTTATTTCAATTTATTTCTTAAAAAAGATAAATCAGAATTTCTAAAAGTTTGATGATGTGTTGTTAAAAAACTATTTCCTTTATTTGATAAACTAGTATATTCAGGAAGAGTCGAATGTAATTTTTGAATAAAAGAATTTCTATTAAAAGAAATATTATTATTATTATTATTAATAAAATTATTATTAGATGAATTATTATTATTTGAATATTGTAAATCAGTTTGTTTCAAAAAACGTTTAAATTTTTTTATATTTTCTTGTTTATTGGTTTTATAATTTAAAGTATTACTAAAATTTGGATTTGTCATATTATAACTTTGATTATTAATTTGATTTTGATTTTTATTTTTATTTAAAAATGAATGTGTATCAATATTTCTTCCTGTTATTAATTGATATCTAGTTGAATATAAAGCATTTTTCATTGGATTATTATGAATATGAAAAAAATCTTTTGAAGTTTGTTTTTTTTGTTTTTCATTTTCATTATTTCCAAATAAATTTTGATTATCTAATAATTCTTTAAATATACTTTGATATTTTAATAAATGTTTTGGTTTTGTATTATAAGAATTAAAAAGATTACTTTTATCTGAATTCATTTTATAAAATAAAAAAAAAATAAAATTAAAAACAAATAATATTTTAACCAAAAAAACATTTTTAAAACTTTTCAAAAAAAATTCAAATAATATTTAAAAAAAAAACAAAATAAAAAACCCATTTTCATAATAATCATACAAAAAAAAAAAATGGATGCTTTTTCAATACAAGTATCAAACGAACTAAATCAAATACGTACCTCCCCAGAAGCCTATGCTAAAAAAATCCGTGACTACAAAAAGTATTTCAAAGGAACAATACTTCGTTTTCCAAATTCAAACATAGGAATCCAAACTCAAGAAGGATCATCAGCATATGAAGAAGCAGCAGAATTTTTAGAAAATCATAAAAAGATAAATTCTCTTCAATTAAATTACCCATTATGTTTAATAGCAAAAGACTTTTTAAAAGAAGTACAAAAAACTGATATTAATAAAGTAAATGAAATAGATTTAGAAAGTATAATATCAAAATATGGAAATTTCACAGGAGCATTTTCAAGAGCAATTGATTTTGGTGGAACTGAGCCTGAAATGGTAATAAGTAATTTATTAGTTAGTGATGGTGATGAAAGCAGAAGTCAACGTGTTAGTATGTTTAATGAGAATTTAAATTTAATTGGTGTTGCTTCTGGGAAACATAATCAATATGGTCAATGTACTATTATTTTAACTTGTACTAAATTCAATTCTAATAATCCTGATTATGATAAATTTGAATTTGAAGATTATAAAAATAGTTTAAATAATCAAACTGAGAAATTAAAAAGTAAAAATACTCATCTTCAAAATCTTGAAAAAAGTAAAAATACTCATCTTCAAAATCTTGAAGATCCTGATTGCCCTGAAGGTGTTAGGAAAGTTGTTAAAAGTGAAAGTGAAGTTGTTGAAGGAGGAAAAAGAAAAAAAATTATTAAAACTGTTAAATATATGGAAGATGGTAGTGTACAAACTGAAATTGAAAAAGAAACTATTGGGTAAGATATGGGATTATATTTATATTTTTTTTATTTATTTTTTTCTTTTTTTAAAAAAGTGTTTTTCGTTTGGTTTTTTATGGCAAATGAAATTTTTTAATATATTTTTTTTTGTTTTTATTTAGGATGTTTGTGAAAATTTTTTTTATTTTGGTGTTTTGGTTAGTAAAAACTAAATTTTTTATATTTGTTTATTATAATATATTATTTTGATTTATTCTGAAAAAAAAATTATTTTTTATTTTCAGAAATTATTATAAATTATTTTATATATTTCAAAATTCATTATGTCTAATTTTGTTTTTTATTTTTAAATTTAAAAAAATATAAAAATAATTTTTCTTATTTTTATACTTAATTTTTATTATTATAATTCTTATAAAGTATATTCCTTTTGGAAAAAATAAATTAAAATAAATATATTTTTTAATTGAGAAATATAAGTTAAATATTTTTATAATTGAAAGGTAAAATTTATTTGTTATTATTTCAAATTTTTATTGTTATAGATTTCTGTTAGTTTGAATGATTTTTCTTTTTACTAATTTTTAAAAAGTAATTTTATTATATAACTTATTTTAAATTAAAGAGAATTAAACAAAAATTTTACTTATTTTCATATTATTGTTAAAAAAATAATTTGAATTTCTTAATATTTTTTAAAATTCCTAAATGAATTTTATTATATTTTATTAATTAATAAATTATATTATTTTTAGATTGTATGAAAAAATATTTTTTCAATATTTATACCTTAATAGAAAAAAAATTTAAATAGTTTTAAAAGTTCTTTAATATTAATATATATATTATAATTACTTATTATGACAAGAAATAAAAAAATGATACAATAAAGACTAAATCTAAGATATGACAACAAAAAAAAATAATTTTTTAAGATTTTTTTATAAACCTTCCGTGAAGTCTTGGTTTCATTGAAGCAACTTTTGACCTCCCAGAAAATTTTTTGATAATTGGTATTTTTTTCATACGATTTATTAATTTTAATTTATACCTTATAATTTTTAAAGCCCTAATTTTCCAATGATATTTTCCAATATTATTTTTATATATATCTTTAAACATATATATAATTTCATCACTTTTATCTTCAGTTGATTCTGTGTTTAAATCATAAGAATTTTCTATTTTTCCATTATTTTTTTTTACATTTTTTGTCAATAACTCTAATAAATTATTTGTATGTTCTATAGAACCATTAATTACATTAAAAGAATTCATTAAATAATTAGATAATAGACTTATTTTATATTTACAATCTGAAATTTTCGAAAATATAAAATTTTCATTTATCAGATTATTGTTTATTTCTTGCAACATTTTTTTCTTTTGTTTATTATGGATTATTAACCAAGTAAAATGAGTAAATGATGAAAAAAAAATTTATTCTTTTTTTTTTGTTAAAATCTTTCGTGAAGTAAATCTTAATTTCTTATCATATAAATTAGTTTAAGAAGTAAGTTTTATAACAATTCTTCTTAAACTAACACATTTAGTTTCGTGTGGATAACTCAAAAAATAATTAATTAAAATAATTAAATTAATTAAAAAAATGTGAAGAAAATTGAGAAATACAAAATGTAGGTCAAAAAATGTGGTTAAAAAGGATTTTTTTATATAATAAAAGATTATAAAAAATGATAAATAATAAATAATTGATTAATAATTAATACATTTAAATAAGCAATAAATTAATTAAATTATTATATTTTTGATATTTGTTATAAAAAAATAAATTATTATTTTAATGAATTGAATTTTGTTCTTTTATATTTGTTTTTTTTTTTTTGGGTTTAAAAAATTTCACAAAGTTATAATCGAAATTATTATTGTCCTTTTTTTTTGAAGAGATTTCTTTTAAATTGTTTTGTTTTACATCAAAATCACAAATTAAAATAGAATTATTTTTTCTTGAATTTTTATAATTTAATAATGTTTTTTCAGTTATTGGATTATTTTTTAATATTAAAAGTTCAAAGTTTTCATTTTCTCCTAATTTTGATAAAATATTACTTTCAATAATATCATCATCTTTTAAAAAATTATTTGACAAATTCAAAATTGAAGGACAAAAATTATCAATATTATTGAATAAAGCTTCTAAAGATTTTTTATTAATATTTGTATTTTCTAATTCTAAAGTAAATTTTTTAGGAAAATTTTGTCCATTAATATTAAACATTATTCCAAAATCATCTCCTTCCCTATTTTTATTTAATGAACTATTATTGTTTAAACATAAAGAAAAATTATCACTTTTTACTTCAGGTCCTCCTTTAAATTCAATCAATTCATTCATTGTATTAAATAATAATTTTATTGTTTTTTGACTTTCATTTGTTAAATCATTATTTGATATATCAAAATTTTTAATTAATATTTCTTTTTCTTTAAATAAATTTACCAATTTTTCAAAACTTTTATCATCGATAGAACAATTTGATAATATTAAATTGTCTAAATTTCCAAATTGTAAAAGAAAATCAATTAATAAATTTATACTTTCTTCATCAGCTAAATACATTCCACTTATATCAAATACTTGAATTTTTGATAAAAAATTTACACTTTCATTTGTATTTGAAAAAACTGCATGTAAAAAAGATTCTATTAAATTAGTATTTCCTTCTGAAAAATTTTTTATATTTGATAATCTTAAAACATTTAAATTTTGTAAAATACATATCTGACCTAAAAATGATAAATCATTTTTAAAATTTTTATCTTTCTTAAATGAATTATATGATAAATCTAAATATTGAATTTGATTTTTTTTATTATCAACTAATGCTCTAACAATGGATAATAATGAACTAAAATAACAATTAATATTTCTTAATGATAATTCTTTTAATGTATTATTTTTGTATAAAAAATATGAAAATTGAAGATAAATATTTTTATCCATTTTTATTGAACTTAAATTTAATTCAATTAGATTTGAATCAAAATATAAATAAGAAAATATTGTACTAAAATAATCAATTTGAAATTTATTTCCTATAAAATTTAGTTTTTCTATTTGATTTTGTTCTCCTTGAAAATAATTTTTAAAAATTTGCCTTATAATAATATCAATATCTAATCCAATTAATGAAATATTACTATTATTTTGAATAAAATTTGTTCCTGATGATAGTATAATTTCTGCATAATCTTTTGTTTGTTCTCTATTATTTCTAAAAAAAAAGGATTCAATATCTTTATAATCAGTATAAGAATAAGAACCAATTTTTAATCCTAATAAATTTTCTAAATTACTTTTGGTATAAAAAAAGTCAGTACAATCAACATTTAAAAAAGGATTTATTAATATTGCTATTTTATAATCAATTAAATCTTCATTATAATATTTTCCATCTAAATTAAAATCATGCTTGTTTATTATTACAGGATTTGTACTATTAATAAATGAACCAATAATTTGAAAATTATTTGTAATAATTAATCCTTCTCCCATTTGATCAATTTCATCAGTTGAAAATAAATAAATATTATTAGATTCATCTTCTTTAAAATAATTTTCTAATAAATCAATTAAATAAATACATTTTTTATTTTCACTTTCATATAAAATATTTCCTTTAATTTTATTAGATTTTTTACATAAATATAGTAATTTTAATTCAATATTATTATCTTTTTCAATAAAAACATTATCAAATGAATTCATATTTAAATAAGTATTAACACAATTATTTATATCTAAAAGTATTTCACCTAAAGAATTTGATATAGTACAAATTCCAAAGTTTGTTTCATTCCATTTACAAACTGTATAATTTTCTGATTTTTTTGACATTCTTAAAAATGTAGGTATTGATGATTGATACATATTACTTGTTAATTCTTTATTTTTTATTGGAAAAAATTTAAAAAATGTTGAATCATTATCAATAATATCTTGGTCTAAATTATAAGGAGTTGTTAAAACTAAATATGGAGAAACTAAAACCCCTAATTTATCAAAATCAAAGTATTTGATTATTTTTTTATCAATGTATGAAAAATTTATAAAACCAATTGTATGTTTAAATGGATTTTTTTTATCATTACTAAAAGTATTTAATTCTTGTTCAATTATTATTTCATCATCAATCTCCATTATATATTTAAATATGACAAAAAAATAATAAAATATAAAATAAAAAAAATAAAAAAAATCATTTTTAAAAAAATAAATTTTTAATTAAAAAATTTTTACAGAGGAAAAAAAGAAAGTAAAAAATAATATAATTAAAAAATAAAAAATAAAATTTTTGAAAAAATTTTTTTTGAAAAAAAATAATGAATAAAATATTAAAGTATTATTTTTAATATAAAAAATTTTAATTTTAAAAA
>Ga0310695_10012079_pt1 | contig 12177 bp, 8 predicted proteins | sample RumenRJG_04DNA_FD_203882 | JGI IMG/M metagenome (GOLD analysis project Ga0310695, IMG submission 203882) | Bovine rumen microbial communities from Lethbridge, Alberta, Canada - RJG_04 (v2) (version 2) | ecosystem: Host-associated > Mammals > Digestive system > Stomach > Rumen | place: Canada... | reverse complement strand
TGCCAATCGGCAATGAAGAACATGCAGTCGTATTCATCTTGCATTTTCACGAAACTCTTCACCGCACCAAAGTAATTGCCAAGGTGCAGGTTGCCGGTAGGTCGGATACCACTTACTACTTTTTCCATTTTTCTTTCTGTTAATGTTTCCAATTTGAGGGGATGCTCCCCATTCATTCTGCAAAGGTACGATTAAGCGAGAGAAATGCCAAATTTATTTGAGCATTTCCGAGCGTGAGTACCTTCGCCACGCAGTGGCAAAGCCGATTAAGCGAGAGAAATGCCAAATTTATTTGAGCATTTCCGAGCGTGAGTACCTTCGCCACGCAGTGGCAAAGCCGATTAAGCGAGAGAAATGCCAAATTTATTTGAGCATTTCCGAGCGTGAGTCCCTTCGCCACGCAGTGGCAAAGCACGATTAAGCGGCCAAAAATGCTCAAAAACATCTTTTTGGAATAAAAAACGGCCGAAAATTTTGTGGATTCACAAAATATCCTTACCTTTGCATCGCTTTTCACAAAAAGGGCGTTTAGCTCAGTTGGTTTAGAGCATCTGCCTTACAAGCAGAGGGTCGGCGGTTCGAATCCGTCAACGCCCACTTGGGGTGATACCCTGTGGCCTTTCGGGGCTGCAGGGTTTTCTTTTTTTTGTATAAATCAATTTTTCGCCCATTTTATAAAACTTTATGTTTTTATTTTCGTTGATATATTGATATTTTCGTATCTTTGCATACCAATTTAGGATATACGCACACTTATACATACATTATTAGATTCTATATATAGACTTTTAAGAATGATCGGGCTTGATTCGTTGACGGCCATATCTCCTATCGACGGCCGCTATAGAGGGAAAACAGTGTCATTGGCAGAATATTTTTCAGAATATGCGCTTATTAGATACAGGGTACGTGTAGAGATAGAGTATTTCATCGCTCTATGCGAATTGCCATTACCCCAACTTCAGGATTTCAACCATTCTCTTTTCGAGGATCTCCGTGCTATCTATGGTTCTTTCTCCACTGACGATGCGCAGCGCGTGAAGGATATAGAGCGTGTCACCAACCACGACGTCAAGGCCGTGGAGTATTTCATCAAGGAGAAATTCGACAAGATAGGAAACCTCGACAAGTATAAGGAGTTTATCCACTTCGGTCTTACTTCACAGGATATCAACAACACATCCGTCCCCCTTTCCATCAAGGATGCGCTGACTCAGGTGATTTGTCCGGCCATAGAGGAACTCATTGCCCGACTCCAGGCCTATGCCGATGAGTGGCGTGAGGTGCCCATGTTGGCCAAGACTCATGGTCAGCCTGCTTCTCCCACCCGACTGGGGAAGGAGATCATGGTATTTGTCTACCGCCTCACCGAGCAGCTCAACCAGCTGAAAGCCTATCCCATCACGGCCAAGTTTGGTGGCGCCACGGGCAATTTCAATGCTCACCATGTGGCTTATCCCGACTACGACTGGCGTGAGTTCGCCAACACGTTTGTGAGCGAGAAACTGGGATTGCGCCGTGAGCAGTACACCACACAGATCAGCAACTACGACTGCATCGGTGGCGTGTTCGATGCCCTTCGCCGTGTCAACACCATCATTATCGACCTCGACCGCGATTTCTGGATGTATATCTCCATGGAGTATTTCAAGCAGAAGATCAAGGCTGGTGAGGTAGGGTCGAGCGCCATGCCACACAAGGTCAATCCCATCGACTTTGAGAACAGCGAGGGTAACCTGGGCATCTCGAACGCACTGTTGCAGTTCCTCGCCGCCAAACTTCCGGTGAGCCGCTTGCAGCGCGACCTCACCGACTCTACGGTGCTCCGCAATGTGGGCGTGCCCTTCGGACATACCGTCATTGCCATCGAGAGCACGCTCAAGGGTCTGCGCAAGCTCATCCTCAATGAGCAGAAGCTGCGCGCCGACCTCGACGACAACTGGGCTGTTGTGGCCGAGGCCATCCAGACCATCCTCCGTCGTGAGGCTTATCCCAATCCTTATGAGGCACTCAAGCAACTCACCCGCACCAACCAGAAGATGACGGAGCAGACCATTCACGACTTCGTGCGCACACTCGATGTCGACGATGAGATCAAGAATCAGTTGTTGGCGATAACGCCACATAACTATACAGGTATTTAGTCATTTTATTTACTAACCAAGCCGGGAGGCTTACAAAAATTTTAAATTATTATGGATTTTGAAAACGAGAACAAACAAGACGGACAGTTGTCCGAGCAGGGTCAGGGTGGCCGCGAAGGTTATCAGTCAGACTCAGGGAACTATTCTAAGGACTATCGTGGCGGTCAGCGCATGATGCGTCCTCGCATTCACACTCAGCGCGCTTATTCCAGCGAAAGAAACAATGACGATGAGGGCGGATTCCGCCCCGAGGGTTTCGGGGCAGGTCTTCAGTCGGGAGGCGGACAGCGTCCCTACCGTCCTCGTTACAACAATAATATGGGCGACCGCCAGCAGGGTGGCTATCAGCCCCGCCAGCAGGGTGGTTACCAGCAGCGTGGCGGCTATCAGCCCCGTCAGCAGGGTGGTTATCAGCCCCGTCAGCAGGGTGGCTATCAGCCCCGTCAGCAGGGTGGCTATCAGCCCCGTCAGCAGGGTGGCTACCAGCCCCGTCAGCAGGGTGGCTATCAGCCCCGTCAGCAGGGTGGCTACCAACCCCGTCAGCAGGGTGGTTACCAGCAGCGTGGCGGCTACCAACCCCGTCAGCAGGGTGGTTACCAGCAGCGTGGCGGCTACCAGCAGCGCGGATACAATCAGGGTGGCTATCGTCAGCACAATCCCGGATACGATCCCAATGCCAAATACAGTTTGAAGAAACGTATTGAGTACAAGGAGGAGCATATCGACCCCAATGAGCCCATCCGCCTCAACAAGTATCTTGCCAATGCCGGCGTTTGCAGCCGTCGTGAGGCCGATACCTATATCCAGGCAGGTGTGGTGACCGTCAACGGACAGGTAGTGACCGAATTGGGCACCAAGGTGTCGCGCTCCGACGAGGTGATGTTCCACGATCAGCCCGTACGCCTTGAGAAGAAGGTCTACGTGCTGCTCAACAAGCCCAAAGACTATGTCACTACCAGCGACGACCCACAGCAGCGCAAGACTGTGATGGACCTGGTGAAAGATGCTTGCCCGGAGCGTATCTATCCCGTTGGCCGTCTCGACCGCAATACCACCGGTGTGCTCCTGCTCACCAACGATGGCGACCTCGCCAGCAAACTTACCCATCCCAAGTTCCTCAAGAAGAAGGTCTATCACGTGTTCCTCGACAAGAATGTCACGGCTCACGACATGAACCAGATTGCTGAGGGCATCACCCTGGACGATGGTGAGATCAAGGCCGATGCCATCGAGTATGCACACGAGACCGACAAGAGTCAGGTGGGTATCGAGATCCACAGTGGAAAGAACCGCATCGTGCGCCGTATCTTCGAGAGCCTGGGCTACCGTGTCGTACGCCTCGACCGTGTGCAGTTTGCAGGCCTCACCAAGAAGAACGTACGCCGTGGCGACTGGCGTTTCCTCACTGAGAAAGAGGTGGAGATGCTGCGCATGGGTGCTTTCGAATAATCAACATAATATTACGTATAGCAAAAAATGGACACAATTCGTAGGACAAAAGTCATCGACGTGCTCCGTCGTACCGACTTTGGTGCCATCGTCAATGTGAAGGGTTGGGTGCGCACGCACCGTAGTAGCAAATCAGTAGACTTCATCGCCCTTAACGACGGTTCTACCATCAAGAACGTTCAGATTGTTGTCGACCCCTCGAAATTCGATGCTGCCTTGCTCAAGCAAGTCACCACCGGTGCTTGTATCGGTGTCGATGGCGTGCTTGTGGAGAGCCAGGGTGGCGGACAGGCTGTGGAACTTCAGTGCGAGAACATTGAGGTCTATGGTATGTGTGGTGCCGATTATCCGATGCAGAAGAAGGGCCAGAGCTTTGAGTATATGCGCCAACATGCTCATATGCGTCTGCGCACCAATGTCTTCGGCGCCATCATGCGTATCCGCCACAACATGGCCATGGCCATCCATACCTATTTTCACGAGCATGGCTTCTACTATTTCCATACACCGCTGATTACGGCCAGCGACTGTGAGGGAGCGGGCAATATGTTCCAGGTCACCACCAAGAATCTCTACGACCTGAAGAAAGACGAGGATGGAAAAATCATCTACGACGATGACTTCTTCGGACAGCAGACTTCGCTCACGGTTTCCGGACAGCTCGAAGGCGAACTGGGTGCCACGGCATTAGGTGCCATCTACACCTTCGGACCAACCTTCCGTGCCGAGAACTCCAACACGCCTCGACATTTGGCAGAGTTCTGGATGGTGGAGCCTGAAGTGGCATTCCTCAACCAGGAGGAACTGATGGACCTCGAGGAAGATTTCATCAAGTATTGCGTGAGATGGGCCTTGGAGAAATGCAAGGACGACCTTGAGTTCATCAACGACAACAAGTTCATCACTCCGAAGCACGACCTGATTCCACGTCTGGAAGGTGTGCTCAAGGAGACTTTCGTCCGCTTGCCCTATACAAAGGGTATAGAGATCCTGCAGGAGGCCATCAAGAATGGAAAGAAGTTCGAGTTCCCCTGCAACTGGGGCGACGACCTGGCTTCCGAGCACGAGCGCTACCTGGTGGAGGAGCATTTCAAGAAACCTGTCATCATGACCGACTATCCTGCCAGCATCAAGGCTTTCTATATGAAGCAGAACGAGGCGCAGGGCAATGGCTCGGTGGGCTATCAAGGCTGTGTGGCTCCTGGTCCCACCATGCAGGGCACCGATGTACTCTTCCCGCAGATTGGAGAGATTATCGGTGGCAGCGTGCGCGAGGAGAACTACGACAAACTGATGGCTGAGATTAACAGTCGGCAGATGGAGACCGATAAACTCTGGTGGTATCTTGATACCCGTAAGTACGGCTCTTGCCCGCATGCAGGTTTCGGCCTCGGCTTCGAGCGACTGATTCTCTTTGTCACGGGCATGCAGAACATCCGCGATGTCATCCCCTTCCCCCGCACTCCGAAGAATGCAGAGTTCTAAACATAAGAAGGCTTCCTTAGTGGGAGCCTTTTTTGTTTGACAAGACTGTGGGTGCCAGGAATGGAAAAAAATTGGGGACACTCCTCACGGAGTGCCCCCGTATGCCCTCTGTCGGATAGATATGGCATTAACTCTCATAGAGGGCGTTGTCTTTGCCATATATTGTAGGGTGATATTACTGCGCAAATATAACCATTTTTGTCTAAACCGTGACTGCTTTTAGCTCTTTTTTTTCTAAATGGTCACATTTATGCGACAAATTTTCTCATTTCTTGTCAATTATCCGTTGACGTGAGACGTATGCCATCGTCTTCGATGATAATCACCCTGTGCTTGTATAGGTCGCCAATGGCTCGCTTGAATGTTTTCTTGCTCACGCCAAACACTTGCCTGATGGTCTCGGCATCGGTCTTGTCGCCATATTCGCACACCCCGTCGTGGGCAATGAGCCAGTCGGTGAGGGTGTCGGCGAAATCCTTCGTCTGCTGCCGGCCCGATGGCTGGAGCATCACGTCAATCTTTCCATCTTCCCTCACTAGGTCGATGTAGCCTTTCATACGCTCACCCGTGTGGATGTTCCGGTATATCTGATTGTTGTACACCAGACCCGCATATTGGTTGTCGACAATCACTTTGTAGCCCATTTCGGTGCGTTGCCACACCAACAGGTCCACACTTTCGTTGTGGTAGTAGTCGGCATGGTCGTGCGAGAGATATCGCTCCACTCGTGCCGAAGCCACGATGCGGTAGCTCTCCTCGTCGATGTGCACATGCACCACATGGTGCTCGCCTACCGACATTTTCTTCTTCTGCTCGGCATACGGACAGAACAGGTCTTTCATCAGGCCCCAGTCGAGAAAGGCACCATATTGGTTCACCCATGCTACTTTCAGCCAGGCAAACTCGCCCACCTTGGCTAGTGGACGCTCAGTGGTGGCCACCAGACGCTCTTCCTGGTCGAGGTAGACAAACACGGTCAGTTCGTCACCGGGCTGTGTGCCTTCGGGCAGGTATCTCTCTGGCAAAAGAATGTCTCCTTCTTCGCCACCGTCAAGATAGGCGCCAAAGTCCACCATTCTCAACACTTTCAGGCGGTTGTAGTCGCCAAGTAATATCTTATTCATTTTCAGTGGGTTCTGAGGTTGCTGTGGTCTCGGTAAAGTCACCTTGGGCATTCTCTGGAGTGCTGGGAGAGGCCTTGCGCGTCTCGCCTACGATTTGGCCGTCTTTCAGCCGTATGGTGCGGTCGGTGAGCTGGGCCAGACCTTCGTCGTGGGTCACGATGATGAACGTCATGCCGTATTTCTCGCGCAGGTCGAAGAAGAGTTGGTGGAGTTCGGCTTTGTTCTTGCTGTCAAGGCTTCCCGAAGGCTCGTCGGCAAGGATGACAAAGGGTTCGTTGACCAGTGCTCTTGCCACGGCCACGCGCTGTTTCTCGCCACCCGACAGCTGGTTGGGCTTGTGCGAGGCACGGTCGGTCAGTCCCATGAACTCCAACAGCTCAGTGGCTCTTTTCTTGGCTGCCGACTGCGATTTCCCTGCGATATAGGCTGGAATCATCACGTTCTCGATGGCAGTGAACTCTGGCAGCAGTTGGTGGAACTGAAACACGAAGCCGATGTGCTGGTTACGAAATACCGACAACTTGTCGGTCGACAGCTGCTCCACGTTGGTGCCGTCGATGATGATGTCGCCAGTGTCGGGCCGGTCGAGTGTGCCGATAATCTGCAACAGGGTGGTCTTTCCGGCGCCGCTGGGCCCCACGATGCTCACGATCTCGCCTTTGTTGATGCTCAGGTCGATGCCCTTGAGCACTTGCAGCGAGCCGAAACTCTTGGTGATGGATTTGATCTCTATCATCTTGTGTTGATGTTATGACGTTTCTTTTGTTTTCTTCTTCTTGCGAAACCAGTCGATAAGGATGTTGTAGGCACTCTTCTCCTCGGTATGCTGTGGCTCGGCAAACGACATCGAGTCCATCAGGTCGCCATACTGGTCGGGGAACACGATCATCAGACTTTTCCCCTGGTAAAAATGCTCTATCTCGAACGGCAGTTTCTCGAAGGCGGTCTTGTAGGAGATGTTGCCCTTACGCGATGTCACGAACACAATCATGTGGTCGTCGTTCATGTGTGTGGCCAGGTGGGGCAACTCGTTCCAGTGCTCCATCGGCTCGTACTCGTCTCTCACGCTGGGATGACGGAAACGGATGAAGTCGCGTATCAGGTCGCTGCAGTCGTGGCGGGCATGGAACACGATGCGGCAGTCGAGGTTCTCGGCCATCCTCACCAGGCGTTCCAGCCATCGGTGGAACCCTGCCTCGAACTCTGCCCTCGATGGCACGGCCACCCTGATACACCTCAGTGTGTTGATGGGCTGTTTCAGCCTCACGAAGATAATCTGACGGCTCAGTCCGTTGTAGAGGCTCTGTGCGAACTCACCCCAGAACTTGGGCGAGATCTCATGGTGGATGTGCAGGCCCATGATGATTTCCGAGGCGTCGAATTCCTTGAAGGCGTGCTTGATGCCGTTGGCGATGTTGGCGGCTATCCTCACCTGGGTCTGCATCCTCACGTCGGCGGCGCTGGCCGTCTTCACCAGGTGACTGAGGAGTTGGCGTCCGCGCTCTTGGTTCTCCTGCCGTTTGTCATCGTCGTAGACCACGTTGAGCGCCACCAGTCCGCGGTTCAGCTTCTCGTTGCGCATCATCAGGGCCACGCTCACCAGACCTTCTGCCAGTTCAGGGTATTTCACGGGCAGCAATATCTTCTCGTCGTCGATGTCCTCAGTCGCTTGTTGTGGTTTATCGTCAATCACGATTTGCTTGGCGGTATGCTCGGTGATGATGGTGCTGATGATGCAGGTGAATAGAATCATGATCACCACACCATTGAGCATGTTGTCGTCCACCAGTTGCACACCGGGCGACACCTCGGTCTTCATGCCCACCATCACCATGGCGATGGCACCGGCGGCATGGGCCGATGTGAGACCGCACATCATGTGTCCCCACTTCATCGGCATCCTGAAGTGGAAACTGGCCATGTAGGCGGCCAAAGCTTTTCCCACTGTACCCACAAGCACCATGAAGAGCACCACCCACACGATGTCGCCTCCGTTGAAGAGCACGCGCACGTTGATGAGCATGCCCACACCGATGAGGAAATAGGGTATGAAGAGTGCGTTGCCGATGAACTCGATGCGGTTCATCAGGGGCGAGAGCCGGGGGATGAACCTGTTGAGGATCAGTCCGCAGATAAAGGCGCCCAGGATGCCCTCCAGATTGGCGAACTCGGCGAGCGCGGCACAGAGGAACATCATCGAGAGCACGAAGATAAACTGCATCACCGCGTCGGAGTAACGGCGCAGGAACCATCGGGTGAGCCGGGGGATGAGGAAGAAGAGGATGGCACAGAATACCACGATCTTGATGAGAAACAGCACCCAGAACATTGCGTCTCCCTTGCCCGAGAAAGCCCCCACGACGGCGGCGAGGGTGGTGAGCGAGAGAAACAGGGCGACCATCGTCGACCCCACGCTCAGCGCCACGCTGGGATGTTGTTGCAGGCCATACCTGCACACGATGGGGTAGGCCACCAGGGTGTTGGATGCCATAATACAGCTGAGCAGCAGCGAGGCGAAAGTGGAATATCCCAGGGCCCATGTCGACAGCAGATAGGCGATGACGAAAGGCACAATGAAGGTGAGCAGTCCGAAAGTGAGCAGTCGGTCCTTGGTCTTCTTCATGCTCTCCTTGTCCATCTCCAGTCCGGCCAGGAACATGATGTAGAACATGCCCACCTTTCCAAAGAGCTCGAAGGAGTCGTCGCGCTGCAGGATGTCGAAGCCATATTCGCCTATCGCCACACCGGCCAGCACCATGCCCACGATATGGGGTATGCGCAACTTGCCCATGATGATGGGAGCAAGAAGGATGATGCACAGTACGACGAAGAAAATCAGCGTCGGGTTGGCAATGGGGAAGTAGTGCGATAGGTCAGGCATGTGAACACAAGGTTTTTGGGCTAGGGCCAGACTGGCGGTCACCACAATGGCAAAATTACTTTTTTTTATTCAAAAACCCTACTGTTCGTGCGAAAAAATCCTGCCATTTCCCTTCCAATTCCTATTTCAGTCTTACAAACACGTGTTTCACGTGGCTGTTCTCCACCTTCCGCTTCTCTATCTCAAAGTATTTAGGACACGATTCGATGAGCGGAGTGAGCCGCTGGAAACCATAGTTGCGTGGGTCGAAGTCGGGTCGTTTCTTCATGATGAGACTGCCCACCTCGGCCATCGACACCCAGTCGTTGTCGTCGGCCAGGTCGTTGATGGTATGGCGCAGCAGTTTGATGAGCGCATAACTGATCTTCTCCTTCGGGGCTGACTTGGGCTTCATCTCCTCGGTCTCGCTGGCCTCTTTCTTTGTAGGTGTCTCCTCGTCGTCGTTGCCCAGGTTCTCGATGTAGATGAACTTGTCGCACGACACGATGAAGGGGCGGGGTGTTTTCCGCTCGCCCATACCGATGACATATTTGCTCGACTCGCGCAGGCGGGTGGCCAGACGGGTGAAGTCGCTGTCGCTCGAGATGATGCAGAACCCGTCAACCTTGTTGCTGTGCAGGATATCCATCGCGTCGATGATCATCGCCGAGTCGGTAGCGTTCTTGCCTGTGGTGTAGCTATATTGTTGTATGGGCGTGATGGCATTCTCGAGCAGCACGCTCTTCCATCCGGCCAAGTTGGGCTTGGTCCAGTCGCCGTAGATTCTCTTGATGGTGGGGACGCCATATTTCGCAATCTCGTTGAGCATTTCTTGCACTTGAGAGGATGGCACGTTGTCGGCGTCGAACAAAACGGCCATATTGAAGTCTTTCTTTTCCATTTTCTTATTCTGAATACATTCTTCCCCTGCAAAAATGATGCCGTTTTTGCTACGGGGCGTTTTTGTGGTTGTGTTATGTGGGTTGGCTGTCCATGGTGTGGGCTATCTTGTCTACGTTCATGCTCCGCGCGCTTGCATCGAAGATGTCCTTGTAGATGCCCCCTTGCTTGTAAACCTCATCGGGTGTGCCGCCTTGCACCACACGGCCTTCCTGCAGCACGTAGATCTTGTCGGCATCGATGATCTGACCGATGTTGTGCGAGATGATGATCACGGTGCGCCCGGCCTTGATGGCGTCGATGCTCGACTTGATTTGCTCGGTGGCGATGGCGTCGAGACTTGCTGTGGGCTCGTCGAGGAAAATGATGGGTGGGTTCTTGATGAACATTCTGGCGATGGCGATGCGTTGCTGCTGTCCGCCGCTCAACTGCAGGGCGTGGGTGTCGAATCCATGGGGCAGTTGCATCACTTGGTCGTAGATGTAGGCTTTCTTGGCGGCTTCCACCACATCGTCGTGCGTGGCATTAGGGCAGCCATACTTGATGTTGTCTTCTATGCTGCCGTCGAAGATGTGGTTCTTTTGCAGCACCAGACCTACGTTGTCGCGCAGCCAGTGGGTGTCCCAGTCGCGCAGCTCCACGCCGTCGAGCCGTATGCTGCCTTTCCCGGGGTGGTAGAACTTGTCGAGCAGGCTCACGATGGTGCTCTTTCCCGCACCGCTCAGACCCACCAGGGCGGTGATTTTCCCGCTCTCGATGTGCATCGACACATTGTGAAGGGCTTGCGTGCCATTGCTGTAGGTGAAGTCCACTCCCTCAAGTTCGAAGTCGCCCCTCACCACGTCGGGGTGGTGGGTGCCGGTGTCTTCCACCTCGTCCTCGGCATGCAGGATGCCGAAGAATCCCTCGGCATAGATGAGTGCGTCGTTCATGTCATCGTAGATGCGGTGCAACTGTCTGATGGGGGCGCTCACGTTGGCGAAGAGCATAACGTGGTACATGATTTTTCCAATCGTCATTCCTGGGTAGTCGATGAGCACCAGGTAGGCGGTGAGGATGATGATGAGCACCGTGCCTATCTGCTCCAGAAAACTCTTCAGACCATTGAACATATAGCTCTGCTTGCGGGTGTTCAACTGCAGGTCGGTCATCGTGCGCTGGATGCCTGCCTGGCGGTCGGCCTCTGTCTGCTCGCGGTTGAACGACTTGATGACAGTGATGCTCTCGATGATGCCCAGAATACCCTGGCTCACAGCCTGGTGGCCGCCGAAGATGCCCCTGCGCCCGCCTTTCATGCGCTTGGCCTGTATGTAGGTCACCCAGAAGTAGATGGGCACGATGCACAGGGCCACCAGTCCCACATAGACATTGGCCATGAACATGAGTGCGAGGGCAAGGATGGCGCTGGTGAAGAGGGGCAGAATCTCGATGAAGAAGTTGTTCACGGTGTTGCTCAGACTCATGATGCCCCGGTCGATGCGCGACTGCAACTTACCGGTCTCGTTGCCTTCGGATGTGAAAAACGACATACGGAACGAGAGCATCTTCTCCACCACTCGAAGCGACAAGTCGCGGCTCACCAGGATGCGCATGCGCTCGCCGTAGTAGCGCTGAAAGAAGGTGACGAGCGAACCCACCACCTCTTTGCCCAGCAGGATGATGCTGATGGTGGTGAGAATGCGCAGCGCACTGCTCCATTCGAACGTCGGCTGCTGGATGAGGGCGTTGATGGCGTCGACGGCGCGGTCGAGCACCACGGCGTTCACCTGGGCCATCAGCGACCCCACGAGGGTAAGCACCAACGTGATGCCGATAAGCCATTTGTAGGGCCGCACGAAGGGAATGATATTCTTCAGCAGGTCTAGCAGGTTCATCTTCTCACCTGCGGTCACGTTCTTGTTCTCCATATTGTGGTCGTCGTTGAGTTGGTAGCAAAGATATCATTTTTTTCCGAATGGCACAACCCTTTTGGTGATTATTGATGGATGGGGGTATGCTCATCCTTGTACCTATAAGTATATGTCCGAATTAGAGATTCTTCGTATTCTGATACAGAGGTCATGACAATGCTTACACCTCTGTAAGCAGAAATGCCATGTAAAAGGGCAAGGTGAGAAGTGGACCATTGCGCCCTACATTGTAATCGCCTACCTTCAGTGCATGGTACACATGATAGTGCTCAGGATGCTTCAATACCGTCTGCAATGATTTGGCA
>Ga0310695_10012074_pt1 | contig 12182 bp, 7 predicted proteins | sample RumenRJG_04DNA_FD_203882 | JGI IMG/M metagenome (GOLD analysis project Ga0310695, IMG submission 203882) | Bovine rumen microbial communities from Lethbridge, Alberta, Canada - RJG_04 (v2) (version 2) | ecosystem: Host-associated > Mammals > Digestive system > Stomach > Rumen | place: Canada... | reverse complement strand
CTTTGCAGACGGAGAGGATTCTCCTCAGTAGGACACGATTTAAATCGTGTCCTACTGAGGAACTTGTATAATAAAGGATTTAACCTTGACACAGTTCTGCTTACACTCCCCAAGTTTCTAAGGTTTCTGGTATTGTTATTTCGGCAGAAGACAACGAGCCTGTTGTTGGTGCTTCGATAATGGTAAAAGGAACACACTTGGGAACAATTAGTGATTTAAACGGAAAATTCAGTCTTACAGGAATTCCGTCAAGTGCAAAGAGTCTCGAGGTTTCATATCTCGGTATGAAGACTCAGGTAGTTCAAATCAAGTCGAACGTTAAGGTGGTTCTTGAACCAGACAGCAAGGTTATCGACGAAGTTGTTGTAACAGGTATGCAGCGCATGGACAAGCGTATGTTTACTGGTGCTACATCACAGCTCAAGGCCGAGGATATGAAACTCGACGGTATGGCTGATATCAGCCGTTCGCTCGAAGGTCGTTCAGCTGGTGTGTCTGTGCAGAACGTATCTGGTACATTCGGTACTGCTCCAAAGATTCGCGTTCGTGGTGCTACTTCTATCTACGGTAACAGCCGCCCTCTTTGGGTTGTTGATGGCGTGGTTATGGAAGATGCCGTTGAGGTTAGCGCCGATGCCTTGTCATCAGGTGATGCCGAGACTCTTGTCAGCTCTGCAATCTCTGGTCTGAACTCAGACGATATCGAGAGCATGCAGATTTTGAAGGATGGTTCCGCTACATCTATCTATGGTGCTCGCGCCATGGCTGGTGTGATTGTAATCACTACAAAGAAGGGTAAGGCAGGACAGAGCCATGTTAACTATACTGGCGAGTTCACTATGCGTCTGAAGCCAAGCTATCGCAACTTCAACATCATGAACTCACAGGAGCAGATGGCTATATACAAGGAGATGGAAGAGAAGGGCTGGCTTAACTTCAACGATGTTTACCACGCTGAAGGTAGCGGTGTATATGGTAGAATGTACAAGCTCATCAATACTTACGACCCAACAACTGGTACTTTCGGTCTTGAGAATACTCCAGAGGCTCGCGCTGCATATCTCCGCGAGGCTGAGTATCGTAATACCGACTGGTTCGACGAGTTGTTTACAAACAGCATCATGCAGAACCACTCTATCAGCATCTCAACTGGTACAGAACGTTCTTCGCTCTATGCCTCTCTTTCTGTAATGACCGATCCGGGATGGTACAAGCAGAGCAAGGTTAACCGTTATACTGCTAATATCAACTCTTCTTACAACATTACCAAGAATCTTACTCTCAACCTTCTTGGCAATGCATCATACCGTAAGCAGAATGCACCGGGTACACTCGGTCAGAACATTGATGCGGTAAGTGGTGAGGTTAAGCGTGATTTCGATATCAACCCTTATTCTTACGCGCTGAATACATCAAGAGCTATGTCTCCAACCGAGACTTATACTCGTAACTATGCAGATTTCAATATCCTCAAGGAACTTGAGGAAAACTATATCGAACTCAACGTTGCCGATATGAAGTGGCAGGGTGAGTTGAAGTGGAAGCCTGTCGGCGAACTCGAGCTTGGTGTTGTTGGTGCGGTTAAGTATTCTACTTCTTCACAGGAGCATTATATTACCGACGAGAGTAATCAGTCTTTGGCATACCGTGCAATGTGGGATTCGCAGGTTCGTGATGCAAATAACTATCTGTACAAGAATCCTGATGATCCTTATGCGTTGCCTATCTCAATATTGCCTGTCGGCGGTTTCTATATGAGAGACGATTACAAGACTCTTGGCACAGACTTCCGTGCTACAGCAAACTGGAATCATGTTTGGAGCGAGAAGCACTTTACCAACCTCTTCGGTGGTATGGAGACAAGTGCCATCGACCGTTCAAAGAGCCACTTTAACGGTGTTGGTATGCAGTATTCTATGGGCGAGACTCCTTACTATATGTACGAACTTTTCAAACAGGGTATCGAGCGTGGTACTGACCCATACTATTCTTTGAAGCGTACTCGTATGCGTAGTGCTGCATTCTTCGCAAACCTTACTTACAACTACGCTGGTAAGTACACTCTTAACGGAACTGTCCGCTACGAGGGTACAAACAAGCTTGGTAAGAGCCGTAGCGCACGCTGGTTGCCTACTTGGAACGTGTCTGGTGCATGGAACGCACACGAGGAGAAGTTCTTCGAGGCTCTGAAGCCTGCATTCAGCCATGCAACAATCAAGGCTTCTTACTCTCTTACTGCCGACCGTGGTCCGCAGGATGTAACTAACTCAATGGTTGTTGTAAAGAGCAAGACTCCATTCCGTCCTTTCACAAACATTCAGGAGAACTGTTTGTATATCGACGATTTGGAGAATAGCGAACTTACTTACGAGAAGAAGCACGAGTTCAATATCGGCGGTGAGTTCGGTTTCATCGACAACCGTCTGAATATCGCTGTAGACTGGTACAAGCGTAACAACTTCGACCTTATCGGTATTATCAACACTATGGGTGTTGGCGGTCTTACCCAGAAGAAGGCAAACGTGGCTTCTATGAAGTCTCATGGTGTTGAGTTCACTATTTCTTCAAAGAACATCAAGACTAAGAACTTCTCTTGGAACACAGATTTGATTTACTCACTTGCTAAAAATGAGGTGACAAGCCTAAAGTCAAATTCTCGTATCATCGACCTTATTACAGGTTCTGGTTTCGCTGTAGAGGGCTATCCTGTTCGCGGTTTGTTCTCTATTCCATTTGCAGGTCTTACAGAAGATGGTCTTCCTTCATTCTACACAGATGTTGACCGTACAGAGACAACTATTGATGGAATCTACTTCCAGGAACGTGAGGAAACAGAATTCTTGAAGTACGAAGGTCCTACAGACCCTACATTTACAGGTAGTATCGGTAATACATTCAGATACAAGAACTTGAAGTTGAATGTCTACATCACTTACTCTGGCGGTAACGTTATTCGTCTCGACCCTGTGTTCAAGGCTAGATATCGTGACCTCGACCTTACCTCAATGACTAAGGATTTTATGGATCGCTGGACATTGCCGGGCGATGAGAACATAACAAATGTTCCTGTACTGTTGAGTGCACGTCAGTACAACGCTAATAACGATTACCAGTATGCTTATAATTCATACAACTATTGCGACCAGCGCATTGCAAAGGGCGATTTCGTAAGAATGAAGGAAGTTTCACTCTCTTACGATTTCCCTAAGTCATGGCTCGAGAGCATAAAGATTAACAATCTTTCACTCAAGTTACAGGCTACCAACCTGTTCCTGATCTACAGCGATTCTAAACTGAAGGGTCAGGACCCAGAGTTCTTCAACTCAGGTGGTGTTGCTGCACCTGTGCCAAAGCAGTTTACATTTACAGTTCGTGTAGGTTTGTAATAATTTAAAATGAAAATTAAGATGAAAAAAACATACTATTTAATGGGAGTCGTAGTTTCGGCACTGATGTTTGGTTCATGTGATAGCTATCTCGACGAAACTCCAGATAACCGTACCGAGGTCGACTCAAAGGATAAGATTTCAAAATTGTTGGTAACGGCATATCCTAAGAATAATTTCCAGATGATTGCCGAGTTTGCCAGCGACAATATCGACGATAACGGTTCAAAGTATTCTCCTTATCACCGTTTCCTTCAGGATGCGTGGGAATGGAAGGATACAAAGGAAGAGGATAATGACAGTGAACAGAATTTATGGGATGCCTGCTATTCTGCCATTGCAGCCGCAAACCTTGCCCTCGAATCAATCGACAAGTTGGGCAACCCTGAAGATTTGAATCCGCAGCGTGGCGAGGCTCTTATTTGCCGTGCATACAGTCATTTTGTCCTAAGCTATATTTTCTGTAACACTTGGACCGAGGCTGGCAAGGACAAGGAACTTGGTATTCCTTATATGAAGGCTTCTGAAAAGACTGTATCTCCAACTTATGAGCGTGGAACATTAGGCTCTGTTTATGAGAATATTGCAGAGGATATCGAGGCGGGTCTTCCTCTTATCAGCGACGATGCTTACTCTGTGCCAAAGTATCACTTTAACAGAAGTGCAGCATACGCTTTTGCTACACGTTTCTTCCTGTATTATGGTAAGTACGACAGAGCTATCGAGTGTGCAAATCAGGTTCTCGGTTCTAATCCGACATCTGTGCTTCGCGACTGGCAGTCTTATGGAAAACTTGACAGAAATAATATGATTCAGCCAAACGCGTATTTTGATGCAGATGATAAGGCAAATCTGTTGATCTATGATACTTATTCAACATGGGGTAGATATTGTTATCCTACTTCAACCAACGAAAAGTACACTCACAATGAGACTATAGCAAAAACAGAGACATGCCAGTCTACCGGAGTATGGGGCTCTTCGTCAGTGCTTTATCATCAGGCAGCAAACTATTCAGATAGTCCTAAGTGCATTATGCGCAAGGTCGGTCAGTATTTTGAGTATACTGATGTTGCGGCAGGTGTTGGTTATGTGCATACTCTTGTCAATGCCTTCAATACCGATGGCGTTTTGCTCGATCGTGCCGAGGCGTATGCTCTGAAGGGCGATTTTGCAAAGTCTATTGCCGATATGCAGGTATTCGAGAACAACTATACAAAAAGTAAGGTTGTTCTTAGTGAGGATGTTATCAATAATTTCTATGATAATATAGAATATTATGCCCCAGAAAAGCCGACAATTAAGAAGGAACTTAATCCTACTTTCGCTTTGCCTAAGGGTGCTGACAACCTTATTCAGTTCATCCTTTACGCTCGTCGTATTCTTACCCTTGACGAGGGCTTGCGTTGGGGTGACATCAAACGATACGGAATTGAGGTTAGACACCGTATTGTTGAGAACAATACCGTTCTGGTTGTTGACTCTCTGATGAAGGATGATCCACGACGTGCAATTCAGATTCCTTACAATGTAATGACTGCAGGTCTTAAGGCTAATCCACGAAACAAATAATAAGATTTTAGCATGAAAAGATTTTTATTATATACAATGATAGGTTGCATGAGCCTCGCATCGGTCTCATGTAGCGACGATTCGCTCGACAACAGAAGTATCTTTGATACAGCAAGAACAGAGCAGAACGACTTCGACAAATGGATTCAGAAGAACTTTACTGACCCATATAATGTCGATATTGTTTACAAGTTGAACGATAACATCAGCGACTACGATTACGACCTTGCACCGGCAGAGTATAGCCAGAGCGTAAAGCTTGCAAAAATCATCAAGCATGTATGGTTTGGCGCATACGACGAGGTTGCAGGTGTAGACTTTACTCGCCAGCTTGTTCCAAGAACTATTCATTTTGTTGGTTCTCCAGCCTATAAGGGTGATGGTACAATGGTTTTGGGTACTGCCGAGGGTGGTCTTGTCATCACTCTGTACATGGTAAACAATATGAATGAATACCTTTCGAAGGAAAATTATATGGATTACTTGAACGAATATTACTTCAAGACCATGCACCACGAGTTCGGTCATATCCTGCACCAGAAGAAGCCATACGATACTAACTTTCCAAAGATTTGTGCGGGACTTTACATTGGTGGCGACTGGTATTTGCATAGTGAGACTGAGGCTCATCAGCTTGGCTTTATCTCGCCATACTCACGCAATATGGAATATGACGACTTTGTTGAACTTATTGCAAACTACGTTACCCACGATCAGGAGTGGTGGGATGCTGCTGTAGCAGATGGTAATTCTACAGATAAGGATGGTACAACTCACAACGGTGGCGATATTCTCGAAGAAAAGCTTGCTATCGTAAAGGCATACTGCCGCAACAGCTGGGGCTTCGACCTTGACAAACTCCGCGATGCTGTACAGCGTCGTAGCAAGGAACTTTCAACAATGGATTTGACAACCCTTAATTAAGCACAGGTTTTATGAAAAAAATATATTTGTTTTTAATGGTTGCGGTGCTCGCCCTCGCACAGACATCATGTTCGAGCGACGACAGAGTTTTCGACGACTCTTCTGCAAACCGTATGGAAAATGCTCTGAACGAGTACAAGGAACTTCTTGTCTCTGCAGAGAACGGCTGGTGTCTCGAAATGTTCCCGGGCGAAGCGCAAGAGTATGTAGGCGTAAGTATTTATCTTAAGTTCGACAAGGACGGAAAGGTAACAGCTACAAGCGATTTTCCTAAGATAGATGGTTTCGATTGTGGAGATTTGTTTGAATCACGCTACGAGCTTATCAAACAGCAGGGACCATTGCTCTCTTTTGTAACATACAATCCATTTATTCACGCTTGGAGCGAGCCTTCAAACAGCGATGTTGATGGATATGAGAGTGATTATGAGTTCGTTGTAACAAAGGCTTCGGCTAGTGAGTTCGAACTCAAGGGACGCAAGCGTAATGTTACTCTGCGTATGTATGCACTCGACAAGAGCGTAGATTGGAAGAAGAGTTGCGAGGAACGCTATGCTATGCGCGAAAAGTGCGATTCTCTTAAGACTATTGCTCTTTACTCAGGCTCTAAGAAGTTAGGAAGCGGAAGAATAACAGGTACGTATTTTAGTGTTTCCGGTGAAAATGGGGTGTATAAGGCTTCTTTCCTTACAACAGAAACTGGTATTAAGTTCTATGCGCCAATCAATATCGACGGTAATTTCGTAAGTGAGTTTACTTACGATGGAATGGCAAAGGAACTTAAGGCTGTTGGTGCAGATGTGAAGATTGTATTCGAAAGACCTGCTGATTACATTTCTCTCGAAACATACTTGAATGGTAATTGGACATTCTCTTACCAAAACTCAAAAAAGAAGGTAGCAGAGAAGGTTAGTTTCGTTTTGAATCAGGATGGAACTCTTTCGATGAAGGGTGATTCTTATCCTCTTGTATTCGAATACGATAAAGATACTGGTATGTTGAGTCTTACAACTCAGTATTTGGGTATGTATTCAAAACTATATTATATGTATCTTATAGGTACTGATGGTTACTATATCTACCCGGGTGATAGAGTTGGAATGGAATCAAGAACAGTTCTTTTAGACGAAAAGCAGCAGACACTTCGTTTTGTATCAAATGGCGTTTCTGATATCACATACTTATTTGTTTATGTTTATGAAAAAGAAAACAAGGCTGGAGGTCTTGGGTATGTGAATTACTATAAGGATATGACTCTTACATTAACTAAATGATTGTGACAATGAAGAAATATATATTAGCAATGTTGCTGGGATGCCTCTTTTTGGCATCCTGCAACGAAACCGATTGCAGTTACCTCAACGAGTTCAAACTTGTTGAGTCTACTACAAACTATTCGGCTAAGGCATGCAGCGGTTATATTTTGTATGACGGTGGTCAGGGCGATGCGGTAGTTACCGCAACATCATCAGAAGAGTGGTGTAAGGTAAGCGCAGAAGCGTCTAAGGTTTACATCAGCCTCGACGACAACTATTCTATCGACAGTCGTACCGCAATGGTTACACTTACATGCGGCAACCAGACAAAGCGCGTTCCTGTAACTCAGCTTGGTCGTGTAACTGAGTTAAGCGAAGAAACATTGTATAGCTCAGAAAATACTGCAATGAGCATCGATTACAAGGCATGCAATACTTTCGGTTTCGAGATTACAGGACTTCCTGAATGGGTAAGCTATACATTAACCGAAGATGGCATACATTTTGATGTTCAGGCAAACAAGACTGGTTCTCCTCGCAAGGGTACTGCTATCATCAAGGCAACAAACACCGATATTGTTAAGAGTGTAGATTTCGTTCAGTTCGCTTCCGACGACTTGTTTGGCAAGTGGATTGCAGTGTATGATGATATGTTCAAAAAAGATAAAAATGGTGTATATGCGAAGGATACAGTAGAGGTTGAGGTTGCTTTGGATAAAGCCAATTCAAAAGTTTCAATCACTGGCTTGTGCGATACTGAGTTAGGCAATTTCCCATTGGTTGGTAAACTAACAAAAGATGGTAGTTACGAGCTGGTAGGTTGCGAGGTCATTGGCAGCATCTTCGGCGTTTATAATGCTATTCAGTATCCTATAACTGCAAAGGGACAATATTTGGAAGAAGATCCATTGACATTAAAGTGCGCCTTTGATTTTGAAGGAAATGTACCTGTTTGTACGTTTGTTGATAACAATGGCATAAGTGCCTATAAATTTGTTGGTATTCTTGTTGATATTGTTGATTCAAAAGGTGAGTCGGCAGGCTCTTTAATGGCAATATCTAACCTGAAATTATACAAGTCTTTACCAAAGTAAGATAAATTAAAAAGCCTCTGGTTGAACTCGAAAATCAACCAGAGGCTTATTTTTATTGGCATCTATCACAAAACTTTTACATCCTCTTCCAATTGCAGAAAAGATGGCGACATCTTTTCTGCAATTGGACGTACCTTGGACGTACCTTGGACGTACCTTGGACGTACCTTGGACGTACCTTGGACGTACCTTGGACGTACCTTGGACGTACCTTGGACGTACCTTGGACGTACCTTGGCGCTATTTTGTATTTACCAAAAGACAAAAAAGTCTGCTTTTTCTACAAATTTGAATTCTCAATCATGAATTGTCAATTGTGAATTGTCCATTGTCAATTGATTTTCCAATTTTCAACTTTCAAGTTTCAATTTAAATAATTGTCAATTGTGAATTGTCAATTATGAATTATGAATTATGAATTTTGAATTGTCAATTCTTCAGCATCCCTTTAACACGTTTTATGTCGCCATCGTTCTTGGCAGGCTTTATGCCCAGAAGATTGCATAGCAGCGGATATATATCCACATTGTAGAAATCGGGCTGCTTGTAGCCCTTCTTAAAGTCAGGACCGCAAGCCTTGAAGATGACGTGCATGTCCCTTTCCGTAGGGTCGTATCCATGCTCGCCATAGAGGTGTGGCAGATAGTTCACGCAGTTGTAGCCCTTGTCGGGAGCAACGATGATGTCGCCGCAATTAGGGTGCGTGCCATAGTGCAGATGCTCAGGCACTTCCTCCTTCTTCCACACCTGAACGTGCTCAATCTTCTTCAGTTCCTCGTAGACCGTGTCGCGATATTCAGGCTTGGTGTAGATGTTAGTAGGGATGGCAACAGCAATCTCGTTGTACCATTTCCTCTTCAGATACTTCTTTATCAGGATGCAGGTGTGGTCGCTTATTGCAGCCGTGCCGTGGTCGGATGTAACGATAAGGTTCACCCTGTCGCCTATCGGCAGAGTCTTTATCTTCTTCCACAAGTCGCCTATGATATTGTCGAGTTCAGCAATCTGCGACCCGATGTCGCGACACTGCGGACCGTACAAGTGACCAGTGTGGTCGGGCTCTTCGAAGTAGCACATAATCAGCTGTGGACGAGTGCCTTCTGGCATTGTTAGCAGTTCGAGAACCTTGTCGGCTCTCTTCTGGAACGACAGGTGAGGAGTCTTCGACCATCTCTCGAAATAAGTAGGGAAGAAGCCCTTAATCTGAAACTCCGAGCCAATCCAGTATATCGTACCGCTCTTCACGCCCTGACGGTTGGCGGTAATCCATATCGGCTCGCCGCCGTATTGCAGGAGTGCCTTAGGCTTGTAGAGGTCGCTCATCTTGTAGAACGTGCGGTTGTCCTTGCAGTAGAACGTGTTCGACACGATGCCGTGGTGGTCGGGGTAGAGTCCCGTGGCTATGCTGTAGTGGTTGGGGTAGGTCGATGCCGGATAGCACGGAGTAACCTCAGCCTCCACGCCGTCCTTTCCGATTTTGTCGATGTTAGGGCAGCGGTACATCTGCGGATAGTCCCATCTGAATCCGTCGAGCGAGATGATAATTGTAATGTTGTTTGTTCTTTTCTGTGCCTGAATGCCCTGAATGCAGCACATTGCAAACACAATCAGCAGAGTTAAAGTCTTACTTTTCATCGTTGTGTATTATTATATTTTCCTGTTTTTAATCTTTACCCGAATGTTGTTGTCAGAACCGCTTTCCTGCGGAGAGCCTTGCCTTCCATTTCACGTTGGTGATTGAGTATTGTTTTTTGTCTCCAACGTTCGATAGTTGAACCACGCTCGTGAGCGAGAAGAAAAGGTCGTTCTTGAAGTACGTCATGCCCACTCTGCCCACGTTAAAGATGTTGGCAAACTTAGACTTCATTCTTTCGTCGTGTCTCTCGCCGTCCATGTCTGTGTAACTCAGCATGTATCTCTTCTTCAGCAGTACCGAAATCTGCGTTGACAGGTGGAAGAGCCATCTCTTGTTCGGCACGTAGTTGTAGGCGTATCCTGCGCCGAGGCTTGCGTGCATCATCGTTATGTCCGACAGGGTGAGGGTTGAACCCATGTCTTCCGAAATCCTGTCCATTCCCGATAGCTTTCCGCTATAGAGCGATGCGGCTGCGATGATGCTGCCCGAACTCTTGCGCTGTATATACGAGTTGGTAAAAACCGCCGGGTACGAGAATTTTCGGTTGTTGAAGACGTAGTAGACGTTAGTCTGAATGTTTCTCAGCCTTGCCTCGTCGTATCGCACTTGATTGCTCCGATTTGCATGTGGTGCGCCTCCGTAAAAGTTGTGTATGTCGCCGTATGAGAGGTCTATTCCGTACTTGTTGTTGTAGTAGTTTATGATGTATTCCTTGTCAGACGTCTTGCCCATCAGTTTCTTCGGATTTATCGAGAGCGTAGCCGACAAGCCCCGATAGTTGGCGGTTATTCCTACCGTCTCGCGCAGATTGTTGCTCAGCAGGTAATCAACCTTATTGCCCTCTGCCGAGACTGTGTTTATTCTAATCATGTTGCCCGACACATCGTTTTTCAGCTTTATGGTGAGAGGTTTGTCAGGCCTTGATACAAAGTTCGTGTCGGTCTTTGTCTTCTGAAAGATGTCTAATAGATTGTCCGTCATTTTTCTCACCACGCCCATATCAGCGTTTACGCGCTCCTTTCTGTTGGCAGAGTTGTGGCGGATGTCGGCAAGACTGTCAATCGCATGCCTCATTATCCTACGGCTCTGCTTAATGTTCTCCTTCCTGTTTTGTGCCTTTGCGCAAAGACAAGTAGAAAGCATCTCTATCATTACAATGTATGTACAGAAATTAGATATGTTCATACTTGGATTGAAATAACCGGCTGCAAAATTACAAATTTTATTTGTAAACGCGTTTCTGAATTCACTCTAACAATTAACAATTCTGAAATTTGAATTATGAATTCTGAATTTTGAATTGTCTCTGTCCATTGTCAATTCTGAACTTTCAACCTCCCCATAACCTAATCTGGCTATCTCCTGCATATAGTTTACATATAGCCAACATATAGCCAACATATAGCTTACATATAACTTACATATACCCTGCATATACCCTGCGTATAGCTTCCCTATACCTTGCCATCATTTTGTATTTACCAATAGAATAATTCGTATTATAATTGTCCTCCACAAGTCCTCGGCAATTATGAATTGTGAATTTTCAATTATGAATTCGTGTTATAATTGTCCTCCACAAGTCCTCAGCAATTATGAATTGTGAATTTTCAATTATGAATTCGTGTTATAATTGTCCTCCATAAGTCCTCAGCAATTATGAATTGTGAATTGCAATTATGAATTCTTTGGCTACCATTTGAATTGCTTCCCCGTATCTTTGACGTTCCTAGGACGTACCTACCACGTTCCTTCGACGTATCTTGAATGTACCTTGAATCTATCTTCTGTCTTGCTTCCATCTTGCTACCATCTTGCTACCATCTTCCTACCTTCTTGCTACCTTCTTCCTACCCACTATTTTGTATTTACCAAAAGGCAAAAACGCTTCCGTTTTCTACAATTTTGAATTGTGAATTATCAATTATGAATTGTCAGTTGTGAATTTCTATTATATTATGTGTAAATACGGATTTTTGTAAAATATTTAAATTTTCTTAATTTTTCTTGTTAAAAAGTTTGGCATTTCGGAAAAAGGCCGTATCTTTGCACTCGCTTTCGGGAACGAGGCGAGCCGCCAAGGTCAGCGACTAGTGAATGAAAGCAAAACAAGAAAGAGTTCATTGAAAGATTTACATAGACGAAGAAGTACAGGAGCTGTGAGCTAGTTAATACTAACTCACGGGTAAAAAACAAGATACGAACTGTCAATTCGATTTATCGGTGCTAGGAAACTAAACAAATTATATTTACAATGAAGAGTTTGATCCTGGCTCAGGATGAACGCTAGCTACAGGCTTAACACATGCAAGTC